>Ga0154538_124_pt1 | contig 12641 bp, 11 predicted proteins | sample RifGroF1_FD_105681 | JGI IMG/M metagenome (GOLD analysis project Ga0154538, IMG submission 105681) | Spirochaetes bacterium GWF1_51_8 | reverse complement strand
GTTTTCACCGGACAATCCGGAGAAACGAGAATAAATGTCCGGAAGTAATTCATGAAACCCCCTTTCATTGAATTATTCTATACCGTATGGTTGAGTGTCCCCGTCTGAAAACAAATTACTTCAGCCCGTGACGGAACACTTCCCACATCGCGATAGCCGACGCCACCGACGCGTTGAAACTGTCGAGCTTGCCGGTGGTCGGAATAGTCACCTGCTCGTCGCAGTTGTTCCGCACCGACTTCCTGATCCCCTCGCGCTCCGAGCCGATCACGAGGCAGACTTTGCCCTCGAACTTCATCGAGGTGATCGGGGTGGCCTGATGCCCGACCAGCGCGTAGGTGAAAAATTCCGCGTCGCGCACTTCGAGAAGGAAGCGGTTCAGGCTGTTCAGGTAAATCACGTTGAGCTTGTAGATCGCGCCCGCGGACGCCTTGATGGTCGCCGGGGTGATGCGCGCGGAGTTGTCGTTAGGCAGGACAATCGCCTCGACACCTAAGAGGAGCGCCGAACGGGCGATCGCGCCGAGGTTGCCCGTGTCGGTGATGCCGTCGAGAGCGAGCATACGGCTGTACTTTGTCCAGTCGTGCTCGAAGTCCGGGTCGTCTATCACGTTCGGCGGGAGATCGAGCGTCGCGATGACCCCCATGTGTTTCGAGGACTTCGCCTCGCGCTCGAGCTGGACATACGGCGCGAAACGGACCGGGACGTTCTTCGCGCGGGCTTTCTCCATGATATTCGTAAACTTGTCCTCTTTGCCCTTCGCGACCGTGATATCTTTTAACGCGACCCCTTCGTCGAGGGCTTCTTCCACCGAATTGCGTCCGTAAACAATCATAAATTTCCTTCCTGTGTTTTTATCACTTTCAGTTCGAGGATACGGTCGACCCGGAATGTCCGCGACTCCTTACGCTCATGGCAGAATCCGCGAAACCCGAGGAACTTTTTTCCGCGGAAGTCCATTTCGCCGATCTCCTCGGGGGTGACCCAGCGCGAGGACTTCGTGTCGTCGGGTTTCAGGTAGACTATTTCCAGCGTGTTCCCCTGCTTGATCGCTTCTTTTATCAATATCTGTTTCTCGTTAAGCGGCATCTTTTCTTCGGAGAGGCCGTAGCGCACTCCTGTCATAAACTGTACCACACGGAAGTCCGACCATATCCCCGAATGGCGGAGCGGGCTTTTCAGTACGATTCCGTCCATCGAACGGCACCGCGACAACGCGACATAGGTCTGGCCGGGCGAGAACGCCCCGCGTCCCATATCGATCACCGCCTTATCGAACGTCTTCCCTTGGCTCTTGTGGATAGTGACCGCCCATGCCGGACGTAGCGGGAACTGGGTGTAGAACCCGACCGGTGTAGAACGGATCGAACGGGCCGTTTTATCGTACTCGTAACGGAAGATGTTCCACTGGAACTTCTCGACCTCGGCGGTACCGCCTTCGTGCAGGTCCACCTCGACAATCTCGTTCTTCATATCGATGCCGGTGACCCTGCCCATCGAGCCGTTGACCCATTGCCCCGACGGATCGTTATTAAGGAGCATCACCTGCGCGCCCAGCTTCAGGACGAGCGGGTCTTCGACCGGATAGTTCTTCTCGTCGAAAACGCCCATCACCTGCGCGTCGAAGCTGTATTCCTTGCCGGGAAGTTTCGCGAGCTGGAGACTGTTGATCTCCTGCGCGGCCTTGTTGTAGGGCGTGAGCCAGATATAGAATTCGTCCTCGGGCGGCTCGAAACCCGGATCGGCGCGTTTGTTGAGGACATCGATCATATCGTTAGAAACCGTATTGTTGCGGATAGCGTTGAGGATATCGATAAACTCCGTCTCGGTCTGACGGTACACCTTGTTCAGCTCGACCAGTTCCATGCGCGAGTTTTTTATGGAGTGCGCGGAGAAGAAGAACGGGCTTTCGTAATGCTCGCGGAAAATCGGTTCCTCGTGCGCGGAAACTACCGGCGGGAGCTGGTACAGGTCGCCGATCAGGATGAGGCGTTTTCCCCCGAACGGTTTCGCGGGGTCGCAGTTCTGCCGCAGGAACTCGTCGATACAGTCCATCAGGTCGGCGCGGAGCATCGAGACCTCGTCGATCACGATGGCGTCGAGCTTGCCGTAGAGATCGCCGCCCCGGCTGACCTTGACAATCTTATCGACCGTGACATCCGGCCGGAACCCGAAAAACGAATGGATCGTCTGCCCCTGGACATTGAGAGCGGCCACTCCGGTGGGCGCGAGGACTACGATCTCTTTCTTCGTCGTCTCACGGAAATAAGCGAGCAGGGTGGACTTCCCGGTGCCGGCCTTCCCGGTGATGAAGACATGATCCAGTCCGTCTTCCATAACAGCGAGAGCTTGACGGAACTCGCCGCTCAGGTCTATTTTCATCCGGTTCCCGTTACCTGATACTATGCAGGACGAGTCCCGAACGGAGTTTCGGTTCGAACCATGTCGATTTCGGCGGCATGATCTCTCCCCTGTCGGCGATCGTCATCAGTTCCTCGACCGTGACGGGATAGAGACAGAACGACACCGCCGCCGAGCCGTTATCCACCGCGCGTTTCAGTTCGGCGGAACCCTTCCGCCCGCCGACAAACTTGATCCGTTTGGATGTACGGGGGTCGTCGATACCGAGTATCGGCGCGAGGATGTTGTTCTGGATGATCGAGACGTCGAGCGCCCCGACTGCGTCGTCGGGATCGTAGGTTCCCGGTTTGGGCGAGATCAGATACGCCGAGCCGCCGATATACATGACCGCGGCCTTCCCCTTCATGGGATCGTGGCATTCGGTAGAGACGACGTCGAACTTCTCGGACACTTTCTTCAGGAGCTCGTCTTTGGTCAAGCCGTTCAGGTCGAGCACAAGCCTGTTGTACGGCAGGATCCGCAGGTGCGATCCGGGGAAGACGACCGCGAGGAAATAATTGTACTCCTCATTGCCGGTATGCCCGGGGTTCTTTCCCGCGAGTATCTTGCGGGCGTTGTAGGCGCTTGCCGCGCGGTGATGACCGTCGGCGATATAGAGATTGTCCATTTTTTTAAAAAACGCATCGAGTTCCGCGGCCTCGGGACCGTCGATAGGCCAGAGCTTGTTCGTGACACCGTTCTCGTCGGCAAACGAGTATTCCGGCGCGGAGGCGAGTTTCGACGAGATGATCTTCTCGTACACGGGCGAGTCCTTGAAAAAGAGGAACACCGGCCCCGTGTTGAGCCCGAGGGTCAGGAGGTGATGGGTGCGGTCTTCTTCCTTATCCTCGCGCGTCAGCTCGTGCTTCTTGATCGTTCCCGCCTCGTAGTCGTCGCACGACGCGCAGATGAACACGCCGTTCTGGGTGCGTCCATGCCATGTCTGCGAGTAGAGGTAGTAGCCGGGCTTGACATCCTGCTTGTAGATCCCGTCGGCGAGGAACTTGTCGAACACTTCCTTGCCCTTCTCGTAGACACGGTCGTCATGCTCGGACACCGAGTCGTCGAAATCGCCGTCCGTACGGCTGACATGGAAAAACGAATAGGGGTTGTCCTTGATATATTGTCTGACTTCGTCCCGGTCGACCACGTCGTAGGGCGGAACGTTCACTTTTTCGATCAATTCTGCGCGGGGGCGTAATCCCCGGAACGGACGTACTTTCATGTATGCCTCCATAAATTAAACCGGTTTATTATAAGGTAAGGCCGCGATTTACTCCATTTTTTATAATGCACTTGAAAATGGCGGGGGAGAGGGGGCGGCCGCTGAGACGTCCCCCGCATGCGCGGAGGAAAGGCGAAGACGCAAGAAGAAACAGCCGAGGGGGAAGTACCTTTTCTGGAAATAGTATTTATTTTCCTGTCTTTCCCTCCGCGCCCTCTGCGACTCCGCGGTCATTCCCGGCTGTTTGTATTCCTCTGCACCTCCGCGTCTTCATACCGGAGTTTATCCCGCGATTGGGATGAACACTTTTGCGATTTCGGTTTTGCTTTTTTCCCGGGTGTTACTTCTTTTGCCTTTCTCCGCGGCCTCCGCGTCTCCGCGGTCGTTCCCGGCTGTTTTTCTTCCTGCAGTATCGCCTTTGTCTTCTCCATGCTCTCTGTGACTCCGCGGCGAATATTTCTTCCGGCACTCGGATTTTATCTCCTGTCTTGCCTCTTCCCGCGAATGGGTGTATATTAATGACGGGGAAGGAAAATTCCGCGCAGACCGCCCGCGCGTTTAACTTTTAAGCCTGAAATGCTGATAATATATATAGTAGGATTCCCATTAAGGGAGAGGAAATATGAAAATGAAAACCATCCGTTTAATAATCGCCGGCCTCTTTCTGACAGCCGGAGCATGGGCCGCGACGATCGACGAAGCGATCTACCAGCTCGGGTATAAAATGTACCAGAACGGGAGTTACTCGCAGGCGTCCGACCAGTTCAACACCCTGATCGCGAAGCACCCGTATTCGCCGTACTTCAACGCTTCCGTGTACTACTGCGCGAAGTCGTATTACGCCGCCGGGAGCTTTACCAAGTCGCTCTATTACTTCGGCATCCTCGAACGGAAGGCGGTGAACGACACTCAGATGCGTCAGGCCGTGTTCGGGCAGGCGCAGTCGTACTACGGGCTGAAGAACTGGGCGAAGGCCGCGTCGTACTTCGAGAACTTTATCCAGAACTATAAGAATTCGCCCGTGATAGACGCCGCGTACTATTACGCCGCGAGGAGCTATGAGGCGTTCGGCAATACTGCTAAGGCGCTCTGGCATTTCCAGCAGATCGCGTTCAGTTACCCGTTAAGTCCCTACTATAAGATCGCGCTCGAAAAGTCCGTCCAGCTTGACTCGTTCAACACCGAGCCCGGGAAGGACAAGCCGATTCCGCAGAAGGAAGAGAAATTTGCCGAGGCGCCGAAGACGGATAATTCCCTCAACGAGGTCGATCTCGAGGATTACCTTGTGCCTGACGAAAAGGCGCCGAACCCCGTGAAGGAAGCGCAGACTCCCAAGCCGGACAACTCGCCCGGGTCGAACACTCCGCCGTCGGCGAAACCGGGATATATCGACAACACAGTGCATTTCTATACCGAGGCCGAGGCGATGATCCCCGGCGCGGGGAAAACCACGTCCGAGGACGAGAAGTCGATCACCGTGACGAACTATGTCCTGACCTCGATCACCAACTGCGTGACGAACTTCGTGGGATACACGTTCACCAATATGATCAAGCAGGCGGTGGTGGTAACCCAGTATGTGATCGTGCCGAGTCTCGATTCGAATACACTATTGATCCAGAATATCAAGGGCGCGAACCAGAAGGCGCAGGAAGAGATCGACCGTCTGAGACAGCTTCTGGAGATGAAGGCGAAACTGCTCGAACTCAAGGAGAAGACTCTGATCCAGAAAGAGAAGATCATCACGGTTCAAACGAATAAATAGGCGGACGTTATGATAAAAAGCGCATTCATATTTCTGCTCACATTTTCGGTATGCCTGCCTCTTTTCGCGAACGACCTTTCGCTGACCGGGAAGAATATCGTGTTCTACATGGACAGCCTTTCGGGACATTACTATATCGAAAACCCGTCGCCGTCGGTGCAGGACCTGAAAGACCTTCTTTTCAAGGACAACCCGCCGACATCCTACGCGACTATTATTTATAACAGTAAACCGTACCGTTTGAACGACGGGATGCTGAACGTGATCGAAAACTTTCATATCGAGGGCAACAAGATTATCGGAGTCTACGGAATCGATCAGGTCGAATTCCGGATTATGATGTATATCACGAATTCAGCCGCAAAGGAAGAAAACGATTCCGTTATTTTCCTTGTTACCGCCAAGAACAACGGGACGGAAGAATCCGATGTCGGGGCGCGTTTCCTCTTCGATACGGTGTATAACGAACGTTGGGGTAAGCCGGAACTGTATCTGGCGAGCTCGGAAAAAATCCAGTATGAGAGACTGCTGGTCGAGGCGAGTATCCCGGAGTATATCTTCAGCGGGATATACAACCCCGAGAAGATGGACGGGATGTATATCTATCCCTACCTCAACAACCTCCGCCCGGAAAAGGTGATAGTCGGCAACTGGAAAAAGCTCGATGAAAACGAACTCGATTATTCGGTAGACCCGCAGGGGAAGTTCAAGTACAACGATTTCGCGAATAAAGACGCCGCGGTCGCCGTGTTCTACAGTAAGATTTACCTGAAACCCGGCGAGACCGTCAATTTCGGATGCCTCCTGACACGGAAGGTTTTTACCTATGACGTTTTGAGCAGTCAGCTTACATCGATCCAATCCGTGATTCCGGTCGCCTTGTCCAATACGAACGTTGCCGCGGTATCGAACACCAATACCATCGCGGTCATTCCTGTGACGAATATTGCGCTCCCCGTGACGAACAAGATCGCGGTTGCTCCGAAGACGAATAATCTCGATGTCGTCTGTCCGCCGGATGAGAGCGATATGATCGCATCGGCGGAAGTGGACGGGAAGACACCGTCCGTGATGACGTCCGGGGTGGATATGGAACTCCTGAAGGCTCAGCTCGCCCTGCTTGAAAAGCTGACGACGCTGATCGAGAAGATGGACAACCAGCTCACGATGACTCAGACGGTCAAGCCGTTTGTCACGAATGTTATCCAGCCCCCGGCGGACAACAAGAAAGTCGAAGAGACGAAACAGGCTTACGAGGCGGAGCTCCAGAAGCAGAAACTCGCGTATGACAAACTGCTCGCCGACCACCAGAAAAATATTCAGGAACTGATCGACACCTATGAAAAGCGCCTGATGGACGAAAGCTCGTATAAAGTCCAATCCTATACCCTGAAGGAACTTGATAAATCTCTCGCCGAACTCGACAACCAGATCACATTAGTCGAGGAACTTTCCAAAATGAACCTCGATTTCAAAACAATGCCTAAGGAACAACTCGACCAATTGAAAAAGCAAGTCGAGAAAATGGAGAATAAGCTTCTGAAACTGAAGATCAAGTAGGCGGCGCTCATGGAGAAGATCAAGGTCCTGATCGTCGACGATTCCGCGATAGTCCGGACGGTTCTCGAGGAAAAGCTCGGGAATATCAAGGATATCGAAGTGGTCGGCACCGCACCCGACCCGTATATCGCCCGCGACAAGATCGTCAAGCTCGAGCCGGATGTGATCACGCTCGATATCGAAATGCCCCGGATGGACGGCCTGACCTTCCTTCAAAAACTGATGACCTATTACCCCATGCCTGTTATCATCGTCAGCTCGGTTACCACGAAAGACTCTTACGCCTCGATCAAGGCGCTCGAAATAGGCGCGTTCGACGTGGTGAACAAGCCCGGCGGGAGCATTTCCGTCAACGACATCGTCGACGATATCGTGATGAAGATCCGTCAGGCTAACGAGGTCAAGGACAGCTATGTCCGGCGCAGGATCGAACTGGACGGTAAGCTGGTCAAGAAGCCGCCGGTCCGTCACGACCCGCATATCCTGAGCAATATCGCGACCACCGATAAACTGATCGCGATCGGCGCGTCCACCGGCGGTACGGTCGCGTTGGAATATATTTTCCGCAATCTTCCGCCCAATCTTCCCCCTATCGTCGTAGTCGAGCATATGCCGGCGATGTTCACGCGTCAGTTCGCGGACAGGCTCAACGAGATATCCGAGCTCGAGGTCAAAGAGGCCGAGGACGGCGACTTGATCGCGCCGGGCACCGTCTATATCGCGCCGGGCGGGATGCACCTGACAATCAAGCGCAAGGGCGCGCTTCTTTTCACGCAGTTACTGGATACCGAACGGGTGCATTTCCAGAAACCCGCCGTGGACGTCCTTTTCGATTCGGTCGCAGAGGAAGCCGGGCAGAACGCTATCGGGTTTCTCCTCACCGGGATGGGCAAGGACGGGGCGAAGGGATTACTCAATATGAGGAATCGCGGGGCGTACACGGTCGCGCAGGACGAGCGTTCGTCGATAGTCTGGGGGATGCCGAAGACCGCAGTCGATCTCGGCGCGGCTGACGAAGTGACCCCGTTAGACGATATCCCCAAACGGATCGTCGAACTCTCGCAGAAAAAATAAATATATGAAAGATTTTATTGAAATAAACAAACGGAATATAAAAAAACTTCTAATTCTTTTGTTAAAGTATTATAGAGATGGGTATCTGCACGAATCAAATTATGTTATTGATTACATTTGTGAAACAATAAACGTCCCCGCAGTTTTTGATAAAGAAATAATTACAAATCCTTTTATTATTGAGACTTTTATTGAGAAAAGGTTATATATTCTAGGAAGAAATCAAGATTCTCAATCGTTATTTAATATGCTTGATGAAGCTAAAAGTCTTAGAAAACATTTTCATAAGCAAGTGATAATTCGTAAATGTCTATCTGAAAATGCAGTCTACCCAAAAAATGAGTACAGTTGTGAAAAAGCATGCTATTTTTTTAATTTTAATACTCCAATAATTGTTTTAAGAGATATTGAAGAAGGGAAACCCAATTTTCGATCACAAGGAAATGAGTTAGCTTGGATCACAAGTACAGAATTAAGATTGATTTCTGCCCTTTCCTTTTCATCTATTGATTCTTATTGTGTATTTAATATCGAAGATGATTTTTATACCCTACCAGAAGAATTTGTTTTATATAATGAAAAAGGCTTTTCAAAAACCGTACTTGATAGAATAGTAAAACTGATATTTCTATTAGAGAAAATTTACAACAAAGATACGCTTGGGAAAGATTATAGTTTTAGAAAAAGTTGCATAAATGAATACAGGGTAAATAAATTCTTTGATAGCTTGAATATCAATGATGATCTTGAATTACGAATCTGTTTTTTGTTTTTAAAAGCAGGGATGCTTTATAAACAAAAAGGAAACTTCTTTGGGGAAGAAGCAATTCTCAATATGTTGGTAGGTTTGGAGGGATGTCTGTACCTAATAAGTAAAAAGCATTTAAAACTACACGAATTTAATTATCAATTAACACTAGCATATCTAGAAAACGCCTTTCCGAATGAGGGATATGAAATAATCCTCGAAGAATTAAGAGAATATAGAAATATGTTAGCACACCCTGATTCAAGATACGAATGCAATTGGAGTCTAGTGTTTTTTTCGGATGATTTTATACATAACTATAATTGGTTGTTAAAGCTACTTTACTTTTGTATTACAAAAGAGAAATAATCAGCCTATCAGGATTTTCTCATCAGGATACTGAATCTGCGTCTTCTTCGCCATAATCCCCAGCGCAAGCACGAGGCCGAGCGGCCCGATGCGCCCGAAGAACATGGTCAGCGTAATGATGATCTTGCTCATGTCGGTCAGTTTCGCGGTGATCCCTGCGGAAAGGCCGACTGTCCCGAACGCGGATATCGTTTCGAAGATGACATGCGACAGAGGGAACTTAGTATTTTCGATACTCGACACCAGCACGATTACAAGCATCACCCATGAAAACGAAAGGAAGAAGATAGTGAGCGCTTTCCGGACGGTGACGAGGGTGACTTCCCGCTCCATGAACGTGACGGCCTGGCGTTCGCGCAGGGTGTTCAGGATGGTAAAGATCAGGATAGTGAATGTGGTCGTCTTGATACCGCCGCCGGTCGATCCGGGCGACGCGCCGATAAACATGAGGACGCATAGGAACAGCAGGGAAGCGTCCTTGGCGAGGCCGTAGTCTATCGTATTAAACCCCGCCGTCCTCGCGGTGACCGAAGTGAAAATCGACGACAGGAAGGTTTCGTTGATACCCATGTTCTTATAGATATTGTCGTTTTCGAGGATGAAAAAAATGATCGCGCCGAAAACGATCAGCAGTCCCGATGTGATGAGGACGAGCTTGCTGTGCATGGTGATATGCCGGTCCTTAGTCCTTAAAAACCGCGTGACATTGACAAGCACGGTAAACCCGATACCGCCTAGGAAGATCAGGCTCATAACCGTCCAGTTTATCAGCCAGTCGCCCCGGTATTTCATCAGGCTGTCGGAGAAAAGGCCGAATCCGGCGTTACAGAACGCCGAGATAGCATGAAAGATCGACGTATATACCGCGTCCCCGATAGGCATCTCGCCCGCGAAACGGATAAACAGTAAGCCCGCGCCGAACAGTTCGATGACCAGAGTGCTGATGATGATCGATGAAATGAATCGCCCCGTCCCCTTAGCGCTCAGGTCGCTGACCGCGTTTTGGGTGGTGAAACGGTTGAAGAGCGACATCTTCTCGCCCATGATCGTCCAGAAGAAGCCCGCGAGCGTCATGAGGCCGAGGCCGCCGACCTGCACGAGGCCGAGGATCACCGTCTGCCCGAACCGTGAGAAATACCCGCCCGTATCGACTACGGTGAGGCCGGTTACGCAGACCGCCGATGTCGCGGTGAAAAAGGCGTCGATCAGGGTGATCTGGACGTCCTGTACGTTACGCGCCACCGGGAGATAGAGGAGCACCGTGCCGAGCAGGATTACCGACGCGAACGAGAGCGCGATCAGGGTGAACGGCCCGATTTTCGGGGGATTGAGTCTCGGGAAAAGCATCTGCTTGGTCGACCAGCCGAACGTCCCGATGAAGAAGATGCAGAGGAGCGAAAGTATGATCAGGAAATCCGAGTGGTAAACCATCTGGTCGGAGCCGAGGAATATATCGAACGGGATGATGAATTTGAGGAAACCGAACCAGAGCAGGTTTGCCATTCCGGCGGCCGAGATGCGCGGGGATTCTTTGCGGATCAGCGCGATAATCTGGAGCGCGATCGCGAACGCTGTCGCGTAGAATACGATATCTATCGCGAGAATCAGATCGGTCCTCGATTCCGCGAAAAGGATCGAACGCCCGAAAAAGATCAACGCGATACCCAGAATAATGAGTTTCACGACTTCGACGACTTTAAACCACATAGAGCTTCCCGTTAGAACTTAGCGGTATACCCCAAAGAAAGTATCCGGTTAAATGATAAGCTGAAAAACTCATATTGTAAAGTAAAACGAAGCTCGAAACTCGGGACGGGCACGAATGATACTATCAGCGACGGCAGGATCCGTTCCATCCGCGTGAAGTCGATATACAGGTTCTCGAGCGTGAAGCCGAAACGCAGGTATTTCGTGTTCAGCGTCGCTCCGAAGAAAATTGTAGAGTTCGTGATATTCCGCATATTGTCCGGCAGGAGCGGGACGCGCACGCCGAGGGTATAGATATTGTTTTCGCCGAACAGCGAATAGTTCTGCCCGATATTGAAATAGAAACCGTAGATCGACGACGAGATCCCGTTGGGGTCGAAGTAGGTGCCGTTCTTGCCGTAAGCGAAATGGTCGAACCCGGCGGAAACGTTGAGCCATTGCGAGCTGTCGTAGAGGCTGAATTTAAGATAAGCGCCGGGAATGTTGACTGTGATCTTCTCGGTACCGATCAGGCCGTCGAAGTTCTCCGAGATGCCGATACTCAGCATCCCGAACACGCCGACCATCATCCGGATATTGACCCCGCCGCCGTCGTACATAGTGAACTCGGAGCGGAAATCCCCTTTAGTGAGGTTATCGGTCGTGGGGATCGAGCCGATGAACGGTATCCGCGAGATCGAACCCTCCGTTGGCGATCCGGAAAGGCTTGCGCCGGACGATTGAGCGGCTCCGCCGGAATTGACATAGTTCGGCTCGTCTATGATAAACTCGTCGTCCGCGCTGAGCATACCGGAAGACAGGGCAACGAGAGCCGCGGTTAGGATAAGAAGATGGAGATATTTCATGAGTTCCTCCCTGAATAGGTTTTGTCCTATGAAAATTATCGGAAGAAAAAATGAAAAGGTGATTTCTTGACAGAAATATTAGGGGGTTATAAAATTTTAGGGCAAATAAATACTGAAAGAGGAAACGAATAGGAGGTTCTTTATATGGCTGATATTATTGATAAGGTTAAAGAAATTATTGTTGACAAACTGGGAGTAGAAGCATCCGCGGTTGTTGAACCCGCGGCTTTCATCGAAGACCTCGGCGCGGACTCCCTTGATATCGTTGACCTTATTATGGCTCTTGAAGAAGAGTTCGGTATCGATATTCCCGATGAGGAAGCGCAGAAACTTCGCACTGTCGGCGATGCTGTTTCCTATATCAAGAATCACCAATAAGCTAGGAAACAAACTGTTTTCTTCCTAATGGAAAGGCGCCGTTCCGGTACTCCGGGACGGCATTATTTTTGAAAATATTTTCCGGAAAGCCCTTGAATTTTTTTTTTCGTTATGATAGCATATTATATGGGATTATAGGTGTCAGAATATAACAAATCATTTTCATAGGAGGTAATTATGAAGAGATTGTTGGGTGTGCTTTTAATGGTTGCAGCGTTTACAGTTTTCGCGCAGGCTAAGTATTATTCATACAAGCCCGCGAATATGATGATCGATGTCCCCTCGGGCTGGAACATCGAAGAGAAAGACGGTGAAGAACAGTATCTCGAAGTGACTTCTCCCAACAGCGAAGTCATCATCTATCTCGAGTATTACGATTCCGGCAGCTTCGGCGACTACACCGCTGAAGAGGAATACGAATACCTCGAATCCCGTCTCGACAAGATCCTCGGCCAGGATACCCTTGAGATCACCGACCAGTTCGAGGAAGAGATCAACGGTATGATGGTTTACGCTATTTCCGGTGAATATGAGGATGAAGAATACGGCATGGCCTATGTCTATTGCGGC
>Ga0154538_121_pt1 | contig 14745 bp, 11 predicted proteins | sample RifGroF1_FD_105681 | JGI IMG/M metagenome (GOLD analysis project Ga0154538, IMG submission 105681) | Spirochaetes bacterium GWF1_51_8 | reverse complement strand
CTTCGCGTCCTGTCTACCTTCGGTAGAAGGCAGGCTCGCAGTGACAAATAATCGTGTTTTTCATGACTTCGTCAACATGCCCGCGGGCGCGGGGCTCGTCGTGTCGGCGTTAGTCGCGCGCGGCCTGAGCGAAGTCCTCCGTATCTACCCCATCGATCCGTGGCTACGAATGCTTCGAGCAAAAGCTCAAAGCCCTCGGCGCGGATATTACACGCGCGGAGCAGGAATAAATATATTGCGCGGAGCTTGGGGGTCTATTGTTTAACCCCAATTGATCGCGGATTACACGGATAGGACGGATTATCACAGATGTAGAAAATACATTTCAACCGGAGAACGACGGGAGTAATATTCCGATCTCTTTGGGTAAGAAGCTTTGCTTTTTTACTCCGCGTACTCTGTGTGAGGAATTGTCTTCTTCGGCTGTTCCTCCTTGACTTAGCTTATCCCTCGTTTTTAGCTGGGCGGCTTCGTGCTTCTGTGGTAAAGTTTCTGGAATTACCGTAAAAGCGCGGATATTACCAGAACCGAACAGGAATAAATATATTGCGCGGAGCTTGGGGGTCTATTGTTTAACCCAATTGATCGCGGATTACACGGATAGGACGGATTATCACAGATGTAGAAAATACATTTCACGCGGAGAACGCCGAGAGTAATATTTCGATCTCTATGAATAGAGAGCTTTGCTTTTTTACTCTGCGTACTCTGCGTGAGGAATTGTCTTCTTCGGCTGTTCCTCCTTGACTTAGCTTATCCCTCGTTTTTAGCGGGGCGGCTTCGTGCTTCTGTGGTAAGGTTACTGGAATTACCGTAAAAGCGCGGATATTACCAGAACCGAACATGAGTAATACCTCGGCAGAAGGCACGGCGCTCGGTATTCGATTTTACGTCACAGAAATTTGCGCGGATAATTTGTTTTCTCTGCGTTTTCCTCTGCGTCTCCGTGCCTCCGCGGTAAGCTCATTGGGATTAACGGAAAAACATACTGCGGGCCTCCCTTCGACTGCGCTCAGCGCAAAGCTTAGGATGACAAAGCGGACACTGAGCGCCCGCCTTCAACCTTCGGTAGAAGGTGGACAGGTAGCTGAAGTGTCAGCCCTTCATTCTATTTCTTCTCCAGATAGAGCTTCAAGCCCTGCATGTCCTGCGACACCTTCAGCGGCGTTGCCGAATTCCATTTGTCGGCCATCCCCTCTTTCGAGTAATAGAGTCTCGTTTTGTAAAGGTCGCCGGCAACAGCGACACCGTTATAGCCGAGGTAGTACTCGCCCGCGAGGTAGTACAGGTCGAACCCGGCGGAGTTCTGCCCCTCGGGGATCGTGAACTTCGGCCAGATCATCGCCTTCTTATTCATATCCCAGAGGTTGATCCAGACCGACACTCCTCCGGCGGGCGCGGTTTCGCCCTTCGGCAGGGAGACCGTCCCGGAAACCTTCAGCCCCTTCGTCAACGGAAGCTCGATTCCGCCGACACCCTTCGATGTCACTTCGAGCATCTTCGCGTTTTCCCAATACGGCGTCATCCCGTTACCGGTGTAGAGCTGTTTATTGACATACTGCGGCGGCACGACCTCGTTATAGCCGATATAGTAAATTCCGGGTTCGGCGTTGAACGAGAAATCCGCCGAGTTCTGCCCTTCTGGGATGGTGAAGTTCGGCCAGATCACCGCCTTACGGTTTGTGCCGTAGAGATTGACCCATGCTTTCACTCCGTCCTTCGGCGCGAGCTCGCCCTTCGGAAGCGACAGTTTCCCCGTGATCTTCGCGCCCTCGTACAAATAGAGATCGATCCCGGCGGCGTCCTTCTTGGTCAGATCGACCATTTCCGCCTCGTCGATCTTCCCGGTGAACCCCTTTTTCGAGTAGAAGCCCGGGTTGACATATCCCTCGACCCACCTATAAGCGAAATAGTACTTACCCGGCAGGAAGTTGTACGTGAAATCGAGCTTGTTTTCCCCGGCGGGGATAGTATGCGACCACCACGACTGGTGGGTTTTATCTTCCTCGTATTTCGTGAAGCTGACCTTCAGCCCGCCTTCCGGTGCGGTCTTTCCCTTAGGCAGGATGAACGATCCCGAGACCACGAAGCCCCGGTAAAGCTCGATGTCGGCATTCTTAATATCTCCCTTCGACATATCGAGCAGAACCGCGTCCTTGAAATCGAAAACGGTCTTGTTTTTAACATAGTAGCCGGGTGTAACAAAACCCTTCACCCAAATATACCCAAGGTAATACTTCGCGGGGGGATTCTCTTTCGGCATGACGATCTGGTAATCGATACCGGATGCGCCTTCCGGAATAATATACGACGGCGCTTTTAGCCGGTTCTTGTTCACATCGTAGAGGCCAACAGTTACCTTCACCCCATCCTTCGGCGCGGTCATTCCCTGCGGTAGAAGCACCTTACCCGAGATGATCACGCCCTTTTCATAGACTAATGTGATACCCTCGGCTGCAGTCCCCGGCGTTCCGGGATAGAGAGCGGCCTTTTTCGAGTCGTACACCATCCCGCTTTTCGAGTAGAAGCCCTGCGAGATATAGTCTCCGCCTCCCCATTCCGTACCGGCCGAAAAATCGACGGGGGGCGCGGTAAGGGTGAAATCGATTTTGTTGGAACCCTCGGGGATGAGCAGGCTTCTATATGCGAGTTTGTGCATCGACGTATCCCAGACTGTGGGATAAGCTTTATATCCGCCCGCCGGGGCTTTTTCGCCCTTAGGCAGTCCGATAGTACCCTTGACAAGCACGCCCTTAAAAAGCGTCATATCGATCCCGTTCACAGGGGATTTCCCGATCTTCACAGCGGGCACGTCCCTGATAAACAGCTCCGACCCGCCGGGCTTGTAGAACGAATCGCCGAAAAGTCCGTCCAGCGAAACCCCATGTACGCCGAAATAGTAGCTTCCTTCGGCGACACCCATCGAAAACTCCGCCGACGTCTCCCCGTATGGAATCTTATAACTCGGCCACGCAAGCGCGCGTTTTTCCTGATCGTAGACATTGATCCAGACATTCACCCCTTCTTTCGGCGCGGTCATCCCGTTCGGCAACGAGACCTTACCGTTCACGGATATCCCTTTCTGGAGCGTGAAGTTCAATCCGACAATATCCTGCTGACCGTCCTTTTTGTAGATTACCGCCTGATCCTTGTAAGGCGTATACCCGTCCTTCCCGGCGTACCCCCATGAGACATATCCCTCGCTGTTTTTCACGATCAGCGGGATTTCCGATTCCTGCTTATCGAGGTTGTAATGGTAGGTCACGATATACATCGTCGAGTTCTGCCCGGCCGGGATGAGAAACGGGTTCCCCATCACCTTTACCTCGATTCCGCCCTCGCCGGCCTTTTTCCCATCGGGCAGGCTGATATTGCCGATAAACCGGTAGAACTGATCGTTCTTCACTAATTTCTTGTTCGGCAGATAGGACTCCTTGAACACGAACGGTTTATCCGCCGGGGGATAATCTCCGACCTTCCACGAACTGCCCTTCGCGATCAGCTGCTCTGTCGAGAGCAGGAAGCAGTTGTAGTCCATATGCCCGGCGCCGTTATCGTCGAATGTCGCGTCGTGGTAATACCATTGCCCGTCGATCTTAACCATATCCCAGACATGTCCGACACCATAGACGATTTTGCACTCGACCCCCGCCTCCGTCAGCATCTCGTACATCGCGCCCGCATGGGAACCGCATTCGCCGATCCCCTTACAGAGGATGGTGTATAACGATGAGTCGATCTCATCCCATCCGTAAACCGAGTTCTGGCAGAGGTAGTCGTGCAGAACCATCAGCTTCTCGAAATCGGTCATCCCGGGTTTGATATTCTCCTTTACGATACTTTTCGCCTTCTGCAGGCCTATTTCCTTCTCTTCTTCTATCGATAATTGCCCGGGATCCTTCTTAATACCAATCTTGATCCCGTCATAGAACTTTCCATCCATATCGAACGGCATCCCTTTTTTGGCATCGGCGAATTTCAATGTTCCGCTCTTCGAGTAATACCCGACACGCTGGATTCCGTGATCGTTGCAGACATAACGCAGGAAATAAGTGTTTTCTATTGAATTGGCGGGAAGCTTGACAGAGAACGGCGAAGAATTTTCGCCCTTTTGGATAGTGACGTAGGTCTTATAACGGGTGTATTTCTGATAGATGTCTTTCACGTCGATACCCTGGATCGTAACATACATATTCGCGGCCGCGATAGCGTTATTTTCCAGCGAGATCGTTCCCATGACGATACCGGACTTGATCAGTTCCATATCGATGTTTTTCAGGTTTTTACCGGTGACTCTCAGCCACGGTGATTCACCCGTGACGCTGGCAGTATACAGCGAGTTGTAGTAACCCCAATCCATATAGAGTGGATTGTCGGTCGAATAGAGAAGCTGGTACATCGAAGTGTTTTCCGATTTCGGAACCGTGAGAAAATAAACTGCGGAGTTCTTTCCGGCGGGAATGGTAACCGGCAGAAAATACTCCTCGCCGTTGTCGCGGACGGCTTTCATTTCCACGGTGATACCGCCCGCCGGCGCATTGCCGCCGTCAGGCATAGCCAGTTTCCCGGAAATTGAAAGTCCGCCCGGGAGTTCCATCGTAATCCCGTCCACCGGGGAACCGTTCATCGAGATGCTTCCGGCATTTCCTTTCAGCGCGGATGTACCCTTCGGCGAGTAATACCCCTTCCCGAGACAGATATCCGCCGCGGTTTCATACGCAAGAGTGTAAGAAGCCTTTTTCTCCGACGGCACCGGGATATGGAAGACCGCGCTGTTCTTTCCTTTGGGTATCGCCGTATACGCGTAATAACTGATACCGTCGGGGGCTGTCGCGCTCACGATGATCTCTTTATCGGAGACCGCGTTTACCCCGTCGGGAAGCGCCGCCTTCCCGGAAATCTCCAACATGCTCTCATTTACCCCGAACTGCGGGACGATATCGAACGAAACCGCCGCGAGGCTCCGGGTATCGTAGAACTCGACCTTGACGTCGTGCTTCCCTTTTTTGAGGTAGACCGGCTCGATAAGCCCAGCGCTCTTCTGCTCGAACCAGCGGTTCACAACTAATTTGCCGTCGATATAGATCCTGATCCCGTCGTCCGAAAGGAATTTGATCAGGTAGAGATCGTCGGCGGGTATGGTGCATTTCCCCGTCCACCGGATGGAAAAAAAGTCGAAGTTCAGCCCGGGAACATAAGGTTTATAGTTTTCGTACTTGATCGGCGCCTCCAATTCCTGTGTCAGAAAGGGTTTACCGATCAGGTAGATATTGTTGAAGTATTCAGCCTTCCATTGTGACGGCGCGAGACTTTCGCCGAACATGTTGTTATATGCAGTAACAGTCAATACAAATAGCATGATTTTTTTCAGCATAACTAAATCCTCCGGGATGATAATCGGACTGCAAGATTTTACCGTAAACACAGGATTCGGCAAGGGATATTTCGTATGTTACGAAAAGGAAATAAATTAAGCCGGAAATAGACAGAAATCCCGCCTTCCTTTATAATATCGTTCACGAAAAGTGTCAAGGAGGCATAAATGAAAATCTATCATGAAGCCGACGCGGACATGAATTTCCTGAAAGGGAAAACGGTCGCGATCATCGGTTACGGAAGTCAGGGGAGCGCACAGGCGCTTTGTATGCGCGACTCCGGAGTGAAAGTCATTATCGGTGAAACCGAAAAACTCGAAGGAAATATCAATCCGAGCTGGAAACGCGCCAAGGAAGAAGGGTTCGAAGTATTCACTATCGGCGAAGCCGCGTCCAAGGCGGATATCGTCCACATGCTTCTTCCCGACGAGTTTCACGGGCCGGTCTATAAAGCCGAAATCGAAAAGCACATGACAAAGGGCAAAGCCCTTTCGTGCAGTCACGGTTTTAATATCGTGTACAAACAGATCGTTCCTCCCGCCGACGTCGACGTCATCATGGTCGCGCCTAAGGCCCCGGCTACCGAAGAACGCAAGGCTTACCTCGCCGGTTTCGGCGTACCGGGCTTGTTCGCGGTCGCTCAGGACGCTACCGGCAACGGCGAAAAGGTCGCTCTGGCGATGTGTAAGGCGATGGGCTTTACCCGCGCGGGCGTCCTGAAGTGCACGTTCGAGCAGGAGACCTACGAAGACCTCTTCGGCGAGCAGAACGTTCTCTGCGGCGGTACGGTCGACCTCATCAAGTACGGTTTCGAAGTCCTCACCGAAGCGGGTTATCCGCCGGAAATGGCTTATTTCGAGGTCCTTCACGAGTTGAAGCTGATCGTCGACCTGATCTTCGAGGGCGGTATCCAGAAGATGAACTCGGTTATCTCCAATACCGCGGAGTTCGGCGAGTACTATAACGGGCCGAAGATCATCGACCCCAGCGTGAAGGAAAGAATGAAAGAATCCCTCAAGCTGATCGAGAACGGCGAATTCGCCAAGACCTGGCTCGAAGAAGCCCGCAAAGGCAAGCCGAACCTCTTGAAGAAGCGCGAAGATTGGGCGAAACACCCCATCGAGATTGTCGGAAAAGAAATCCGTGCGTTGTTCGAGAAGAAGTAAACTTTTTTTACGATAAGCCCCGCTATCACGGCGGGGCTTTTTTATTCACCGGTATTAAGTCTTTGATAAATTGGATCTGAATAAAGTGCAATAATTATCATCTCAAGATGCCCTGGATTGATATTCCGGTATTTAAATGTATATATCAGATTTTCCGTCAATTCACGCCATCTGCGTAAAACCTCAGCATCAGCTAAAAGATTTTTTTCTATATCGAAAGAATACGAAAAGAGGATATTCAGAGCAAATGTCTCGTTAATATAGATAGCCCGTTTTCTTTTCGAGTCACCGGATTCTAATACTGACTCATTTACATATATAGGCTTTCGTTTCAGAATCCAGTATGAGAGATAAGCAGCGACTTTTGGAGCGTTACATCTAGTAATTCCATGAAATTTTCTTAATCGAAAAATATCCGTGAAGTAGTCCATGATTGCTTCTTCCAAGGCATCGATAAATATATAAGCAATTCCTCCAATTTTGCCGTGGAAATCAGATGATTTGCCAAATCGAAAACCGCACGGCACCTTGACTGGATTTTCTCATCACTAAACTCAGATAAAACGGTATTATAATCGATATGATGAAATTCGGGCATCAGAATCGATCCACGATGTCTTGAATAAATCCAGAATCGATCAGTTTTTTCCCGCTCTCGAAGGCTTTGTTTTCAGGAAAATCCTCGGAAGAATTGGGCATTTGTTTCATTACCATTTTCCCGCTTTTAATCTTCTCAATCAATCTCATCGAGGCCTCTCTTGCTTGTTCACTGCCTACATATGTCATGTTTTCTTTTTCCATATACTCCTTCTTCCTATTTACTCTTATTGTATTTTAAGCATTTTACGGCAAAGAATCAATTTTTTTCTGTTTCATCTTCCATACCGCAGTCGCTGAGTGACATCTATCCTGCCCGAATTGCCAACACGGGCTATGTATCTCGCGGGGTATCCTGCTTGAGATCGGGGTTAGCCGTCACGCAGTGCCCGCAGCCGCATTTCTTCCCGGCGGCCTTGCCGAATGCTTCACGGCCTTCCCTGAACGCGAAGAACGCGATCCCGAGACTGCCCCCCGCATCGATATACGGCACTTTCAGGAACATGTACAGTACGCTCGATACCAGAAGCACGATCGACAGGTAGATACATGTCAGCGTACAACGGGCGTCGGCTATGATCGCGTCCGAGTTCAACTTCGCGCCGATGTACATTTTTCCCCGGATCAGCGCGAACATGGTGAGGAGTGAGACGCCGGAGATGACCGCACCCGGGAGTGTCGTCACGGGCTGTGCCCCTCGGATCAGGTTGAGCACGATCCCGGCGAGCAATCCGGCCGCGAGGAGATAGAACGCCGACCCGGTGATCCGCAGGGCGTTCCGCTCGAAACGCGGGGTATCCGCGCTGTCGCCGCTTTTGCGTATCCGCATCACCATATGCACTACCCCGATCCCGGAGATCACTTCCACGAAGCTGTCTATCCCGAAACCGAGCAGCGATAACGCGTCATCCTGTATCCCGAAAAGGATAGAGACCGCTCCCTCGGCGATATTATAGAAAATGGTGATAAACCCCAGTAATAGCGCGATTTTCCAATACCTGTCGTTAAGCATAACACCTCCTTATTCCTATTATATTACTATATAATATATAAAGAGGCAAGTAAATGGGTTTGACTACGAACTCAGAAAATGAAAGGTTTTCCGTCAGTATAAAACCTGATTTATTAATGACATAGATTGCTTCGGCTTTCGCCCTGTCCGCCTGACAGCGTGTCTGCATTCGCAGAATGCAGGCGGAAGGCGGGCTCGCAATGACAATGCGAGTCTGTCAACTATCTTAGAGAGCGTGATGGAGTTAAACGTAGAAGACGCTTTCCTGGCCGATCAGGCGGAGGACGGAGTTTTTGATCTCGGCGGGGGGAAGTTTCCCGATCTGGTCGCGGTATGTCAGCATGATGCCGTTGAAAAAAGAGAGAAAGAGCGCGGAAAGCGCCTCGGGGGCGATACTCACCACGGTCTTCTGCTGGACGGCGAGTCGGAATATGCCGAGCAGGAGTTCGTCCTGCCCTCTAAGTACGGGTTCCGGATCGAAACCGACTGACTTAAAGAATTCCGGGCCGCCGTAGGAGAGGAGCGAGGTGTAGATCGATGTAAATTCGGAATTGTCGAGGTAGAGCTCGATATAACGGTCGACGATGTAGCCGACCTTCTCGATACTGTTCCCGGCGAGCGCGGAGGCTTCCTTGAGGATATTATCCCGTTCGGAAAAACCCTCGTCGAGAATGGCCTTGAGCAGGTCTTCCTTCGCGGGGAAGTACCAGTAGACATTACCGTAACTCATCCCGGCGAGCTTCGCGATATCGGACATCTTACAGTTGATATAGCCGTCTCGGGCGAACGCCTTTTTCGCGGCGGTGAGGATCGCGTTCCTGCTTTTCGCGCGGTTCTTTTCGTTCTCGGCCGGATTTCTGCCCATATCTTCTCCCGTAAGTCTTTCGATATATACTTTTCGGAGTTTTTCACATGTTCCTTAACCCGTTCCCGGTGAACGATATATTTTGAAAATTTTCATGGGATGCTTTATAATAGGACGAATTCGATCAGCAAGTTTTTAAAGAATCCTTTCCCGAGGAATATCACGGAGGCTATCATGCAGAAATATAAGTGCGAAGTTTGCGACTGGATTTACGATCCGGCTATCGGCGACCCTGACGGCGGAATCGCTCCCGGGACTCCGTTCGAACAGATTCCCGACACATGGTCGTGCCCGGTATGCGGAGCCGATAAGGGAAGTTTCGTCCCCGTCGCTTAGTTCGCCTCATCCCGGATAAGTTTCCGGGTTAAAGAGGGTAATGTGTGTAATCGCGGCAGTTATTATTCTTTTCTACAGGAAGAGTTAGGCTCGGACAATTCACCGGATATGGAATTCCTCCGGCATCTTCCGGATTTTTATCTTCTCCTCGCCGATCTGCTCAATATGATCCAGCTCGACCGTGAGGACAGGGCGTATGTCTGCGGAGCGCTCGCGTATCTGGTCGCCCCGGCGGACTGGATTCCCGAGGCTATCCACGGCGCGGCGGGCTATATCGACGATCTCTTCATCGCCGCCTATGTGATCGACAGGCTCGCGTCCAAGTACGGAGTGGAGCCCATTAAGGGCCTCTGGGAAGGCGAAGGGGATTTCCTCAAGGTGCATGCCGCATGCTTCGCGGCGAGTTCGGAACGAATGGAGAAATGCGGTCTCACTCAGAAAGCGCTGAAATATGTCGGGCTTGCCTGATCTCGCGGCACGTTTCGGAGTGAACAATCATTCTTTAATAACTATTCACTGTCAAACCTATCGTAGAACACCATCTCGGAAAGGTCTTTCCTCGGCGGACGCTGAGTTTCCGCGAGCTTCTGGTTGTCCGACAGAATCGGATCGATCACCGGTGTATGGACTCCGACATTGATCAGCGTGATCAGCCGGAACTCCGGAGGTATTCCCATCGCCTCCTTCGCCTTATCTTCGTCGAAACCCGCAATCGGGTGGGCGATTAGACCCAATTCCGTGGCGCGCAGGAGAATAAACCCCGCCGCCATCCCGGTATCGAAAAGGAAATAGTGGCGTTCCTTGATATTGCAGTCGAATTCTTCCTTGCTGAATACGCCGATCACCATCGACGCCTTCCGCACCCATTCGTTGCCCTTGTTGAGCGAGCCGAAGACCTTTTCCAGCTGAGCGGGATCGGTCACGAATACAAACCGCCACGGCTGAAAGTTATTGCAGGACGGGGCAAGACTCGCGCACTCCGCGAGGTCGTCTATCGTCTTACGGTCGATTTTTACCGGTACAAGAGAGCGGACCGCTCTCCGTGTGTCGATAGCTTTTCTGACATCCATATGCCCTCCTTTAGGGCGTGTTGACAAACTCATTTTGTCATTGCGAGCCCGCCTTCCGCCTGCATTCTGCGAATGCAGACATGCTGTCAGGCGGACAGGGCGAGAGCTGAAGCAATCTATCTTAATATCATATATGATGTAATACCGACTGCTTTGCCGCTTCGCGTCCTGTCTACCTTCGGTAGAAGGCAGGCTCGCAGTGACAAAAAATCAAGTATATAATGAGTTCGTCAACATCCCCTCTAACGGAATCTTTTTCTTTCTATAAACTGATAATAACCAAAAAAGGGGTGAATGTCAATTAAAACGCGAATTGAAGCATGGTCAGACTGTAAGAGAAGCCCTTGCCTGTGATAAGTTTTTCGGGAAGTCCCAGGGCTTTGATGAGGTTGAGATTGTAGTTCTGCATATTGACACCGGGGAAGATTACGATGTTCGCGAAGTAGACCGCGCCGATAATGAATACCGATCCCCATGTCACTTCCTGGCTGGGCACGGTCAGTCCCATCGCGAGAAGCCCGCATCCGGCGATGAGACCTATATCCGTAGTCAGCGCCAGAGTATTGTTGCCGTAGATCCAGCTCCCGAGGCTCGGAACGATATTGAGAGCCATTTCGTAGTACATCGGCTCCGGTTTCTTCGAGTATTCCTTGAAAAGCTCCAGCTTGAAGTAGAGATGGACGTTCTTCCCGGCATCGATGATCGCCGACGGGTCGAACCACATATCGTTGCCCGATGACAGGATCGCGTTACGCAGAGGCGCGAGATACTTCTCGAGGCCGTCCACATTGCCGGATAGCTCGGGGAACTCGGGCTTTTTGATCAGGCCCGCGTACTCGTTGGACAGCGCGATCTGACTGACCTCAGGATCGGCGGTATTCGTCTGCGTCATATCCTGCGCGCCTGCGATGGAAACCGTGAAGAAAAGTGAAAAGAGGCTAAAATATATCGAAAAACCTGTTTTCATACTACTTTAACGCGGCGCGGATCATCTCGCCGGCTTTCTTGATCGCGTCGGGTATCTTCGATACGTCCTTCCCGCCCGCCTGCGCGAAATCGGGACGTCCGCCGCCCCCGCCGCCGAGTATCTTCGCGGTCTCACGCGCGATATCGCCTGCCTTGAGCTTAGCCGTGAGTCCCTTGGTCACTCCCGCCGCGAGCACGGCCTTACCGCCCGCCTCGCTCACAAGGAAGATCGCGCCCTCGTCGGCGCCGCCGCGGAACTGGTCGACCGCCGCTACAAGCGCCTCGGTATCCATATCGACTTTTTCGATCAGCACCTTGAACCCGGCGATATCCGCCGCCCGGGACATCAGATCGCCCATCCCGGCCGCCGCGCTCTTCCTGCGGAGCGCCTCGATCTCTTTATCCTTGTCCCTTAGCGCCGTCAGCAGTTGAGCGGCACGTTCCGGTACGGCTGCGTCGTCAATCTTCAGCAGTCCGGCGAGTTCCTTGACCTCGTAGAAGTAGTTCCTGTACTCGGCGAGCGAGTTCATCCCGGTGACCGCCTCGATACGCCGCGTTCCGGCGGAGATAGACGCCTCGGAGACCACCTTGACCAGCCCGATATCGCCCGTGGCATGGACATGCGTCCCGCCGCAGAGCTCCTTCGAGAACGCCTGCACTTCGATCACTCGAACCACGTCGCCGTACTTTTCCTCGAAAATCGCCACCGCGCCCGAGCGCTTGGCCTCGTCCTGGTTCATACATGTCGCGGTCACGGGCAGGTTTTTCAGCACCGCCTCGTTGACCTTGTTCTCTATCGTCTCGATTTCTTCTTTCGTCAACGCTTTCGGATGCGTGAAGTCGAACCGGAGCCGTTCGGGCGAAACAAGCGATCCCGCCTGCGCGGCGTGCTCCCCGACCGTCTCCCGCAGCGCCCGGTGCAGGAGATGGGTCGCCGTATGGTTCCGCGCGATCGCGTTCTTCCGTTCGATATCCACCTTCAGCGTCACCGTATCGCCCTTCGCGAGCGTACCCTTCTCGACATGCCCGATATGCAGGTATGCGTCGTCGTATATCTTCGTATCTATAATATATACCCGGCAGTTCGAATTTTCAATTATTCCCGTGTCGCCTACCTGACCGCCCTTTTCGCCGTAGAACGGCGTCTTCGGGACGATGATCACGACATCGTCGCCCTCGTTCACTTTATCAGCGAGCTTGTTTTCCTTCACGAGGAGAGTCACTTTTTCATCGCGCTCGTTCTCGGTCTCGCCGGTGTATTCCGACGGCTCGGCGATCCCCGCGACGACCTTGAAATCGAACGCGAAACCCTTCCAGCTTGCGCGGGCACGTTCCTTCTGCGATTCCATCAGCGCGCGGAAACGGTCCATGTCGATCTTCAGGTTCTCGTCGATAGCGACCTGCTGGGTGAAATCGACCGGAAAACCGAGCGAGTCGTACAGCAGGAACACGTCCTCGCCGGAAATAATATCCCCTCCGGACTTTCTTACCTTCGCAATAACCGCCTGCAGGCGGTCCATCCCTTTATTGAGCGTCCGGAAGAAGCTGTCCTCTTCGGAGAATATGAGTCCCTTGACCATCTTGGCGCGTTCCGCGACCTCCGGGAACGCCTGACCCATCGCCTCGACCACCGTGTCGACCAGCAGGTTCAGGAACGGCGCGTCGAACCCGAGGATTTTCCCGTAACGCGCCGCGCGGCGGAGTATCTTCCGAATCACATACCCGCGGCCTTCGTTGGACGGCATCACACCGTCGGCGAGCGCGAATGTCAGCGCGCGGATATGATCGGCGATCACCCTAAACGGCATCCCCTCGGCTACGCTCGGGGCAAGCCCGTCTTTTTGTCTATACTCTTTCCCGGATAATCCCTCAACCTTTGTAATAATAGGTGTAAACAAATCGCTGTCGTAATTGGAGAACTTGCCCTGAATGACCGCGACTATGCGTTCGAAACCCATCCCGGTATCGACATGCTTCGCGGGTAACGGGTTCAGGGTCCTGTCGGCCTCACGGTTGTACTGGATGAAGACGAGGTTCCACAGCTCGATAAAGCGCGAGCATCCGGCGTTGACCGCGCAGACATGCCCGGGGACGTGCTGTTTGTCGCACGTGCCCTCGCCGCGGTCGATATGGATCTCGGAACACGGCCCGCACGGTCCGGTCTCGCCCATCTCCCAAAAATTGTCCTTGTCGCCGAACTTGAGGATGTGCGATTTATCGATATCGGTGACGCTTGCCCAATATCCGGCGGCCTCGTCGTCCGTGTTGTAGACCGTGGCGTAAAGTTTCGCCTTCGGCAGTTTCCATACCCCTGTCAAGAGCTCCCATGCCCACTCGATGGCCTCTTTCTTATAGTAGTCGCCGAACGACCAGTTGCCGAGCATCTCGAAAAGGGTGTGATGGTAGGTGTCCTTGCCGACATCGTCGAGGTCGTTGTGCTTGCCGGATACGCGCATACATTTCTGCGTATCGGCGGCGCGTTTATACGGACGGGTGCCCGTGTTCAGGAACACGTCCTTGAACTGGTTCATCCCGGCGTTAGTGAATAGCAGGGTCGCGTCGTTATCCGGAATGATCGGCGCGGATTTGACTATCGTGTGCTGTTTACTCGCGAAGAAGTCCAAAAAGCCCTGGCGGATTTCGCTTGCGGTCATAAATAATGCTCCTTTATACGGTAAAAAGTACCAAGTGTAAAGTGACAAGTCACCCTTCGGCATTCCCTGCGGTAATGCAGGCTGCGCTTCCCTCGATACGCTGGTTACGCGCTCTGGGCAGGCAAGTAAAAAGTGGTATGAGAAAACAAAAAACGTAGTCCTCATTCAATTTTTACTTATCGTCAACAATAATGATAAGAGAAAAAGCTAAAATTCGCAAGGGAATAAGGTTACGGTACGGACTGCAAATATCCACCGTATACTATTTCACACTCATAGTATACGGACAAGGCCGGTTAATGCTTTTTCAGCCTGTTTTTACTAATCCTTCGACATGCGCATGCTTCAACTTTTTCTGCATGACGGATTGTCATCCCGAGCACTTGTCCCGCGTTCCTCGCGGGATGCCGAGGGATGCTCCGCGCGTAATTGGGTTCAATGAGAGTCTATTGTTTTACCCCAATAGTCCGCGGATACTTCGACTTCGCTCAGTACAAGTGATACGGATTATCATGGATGTGCGCGGAGAAAAAGAAAAGCTCCGGTTTAAAAATCTGAGAATGAACACGAATTGAGACTATCGCCGGATCAAGAATTTCACACAGAGAACACGGAGAGAGGGTATAGAAAAAACTGTGTAAATGGTCAATTTGTAGTATAATAAAATGGAGGAAAACAAATGACCATCAAAGCAGAAGTTTTAG
>Ga0154538_111_pt1 | contig 15109 bp, 10 predicted proteins | sample RifGroF1_FD_105681 | JGI IMG/M metagenome (GOLD analysis project Ga0154538, IMG submission 105681) | Spirochaetes bacterium GWF1_51_8 | reverse complement strand
TTCAGGCTGAAAGTGAACCCGGAAAGGATATCGTATACCGCCGTTTTAGCGTTGTCGTAGACATCCTTGTTCTCCGCCGCAAACACGCTGATATAGAGCGCGCTGATCGCGTTATCGAGGGCGGCGACGATATTGCCCGCCTTGAGATTCGCCCCGGAATCGCTCAGGTACTTGAGCGCGGTTTCGCGCTGTTCTTTTATCTGCTTTTCCAGTCTCGCCTTCTCGGCCTCGATCCAGCTCTTGGGAAGCTTCAGCAGGACTGAAACGTTATAGCTGTCGTCGGAATACTGCTCATAGTAGACTTCGTTGACATCGACACTGACCTTCGCGCTCCCCTTACCGGAGATGCTGTCAAGGATTTCAGTACGGTAAGAACTCGCATCCATCGAACCTGCGACGATCTCCTTCGAGACCTTAAATTCGTGAGTGGCCTGGAAGCCGATGTATTGAAGCACCTGCTTCACCGCGTCATTGACCGCTTCGTCCTTCGCGCCCTTGAAACCGGCGATATTCTCGGCGCGCCCGACAAAATACAGGTCGCCGCCGCTGGGATTTTTACCCATCATCACCCATGCCGGTTCCGACGCCGCCGACGTCTTCACAAGCGTCTTATTTTGGGGTTTGACTACCCCGCCGCCCCCGCACGATACAGCCATCGCGATAAATAAAGACAATGACAGAAAACCCTTGATATAACGCATTGTACCCTCCATTTTCTATAATATAGACCTCTATTCTCCTATTTCCAAGCTATTTCTTTTCCCAAAGGACTTTTTTATCCAGTAGTTTTTTATTCTCCGGGTTGATCTTCAATCCGTTCATATAGTACGAGACCGCAGTTTCCTTTTTCCCCATTTCCTCGTAAATCACGCCGAGGTGATAATGGATATCCTCGATCCCGATCACCACGGGAAGCTCGGAGAGCCGAAGCTCGAGCTGGTGGAACACCTCGAACGCCTTCTCGATCTTGCCCATCCGGTAGTATATCCAGCCGAGGGTATCGAGATAAGCGATACTGTCGGGGCTTGTAATAAGCGCGAGATTGACCAGCTTGAGCGCCTCGTCGAGGTTTTCGCCCTTAAGAGCGTAAGCATACGCGAGGAGATTGTTGATCTCCGACGAACTCGGGTCTTTCTTGCGCCCGATCTTCAGGTAATCGAGAGCCTCGTCATACCTGTCCAACGCGACAAGCGCGGCCCCTATATAGTAATAGATACGATGATCGGCCTTTTGGATATCGTATGCGCCGAAAAAATCTTTCAGCGCCTCGTCGAACTTGCCGAATTCGAGATTGAGCATTCCGGAATAGAAAAAAACCTGATACTTCTCGCTATCCTCGACCGCGTTCTTCTTCGCCTTCGCGATCTCCTGGAACGCCAGAACTGTGTCCTTCTTCTGGTAGTAGCAGAACGACAGCCTCATCTCGGCTATCGTCTTGTATTCCAACTCGCCGGGCGAGGACAGGTATTTCTGGTAGTACTGGATCGCGTTGTCGTAAGAGGCATGGTCGTCATACACACTCCCGATCAGCCAGTATATCCCGGGAATGAGGTTCGTGATATGCTCGATCTTTTTATAATAGAAGATAGCGAGATCGTAACGCTGGACTTCCTGGGCTTTTTTGCCCAGCACGAACGCTTCGCGGAACATCTCGTCGGATAGTTTCAACGCTTCATAGCTCTTGTAAACCACATAGTGCGTATAGAAATCCTCGGTCTTGGTTTTGCCGATATATTTCTGAACCAGCTTGATCGAATTGGTGTAATTACCCTTCAGGTATTCGCCGATCGATTCGACGAAAAGCGACTTCTTGGAAAACTTGGCCACCGCATCTTTTACCTGCGGAAGGTCTCCCGCGAAGTAAACCGCCGCCGCGATTTCCGCGATCTCGGTAGTCCATCCCGACTGGGGCAGTTGCCGGAGGTAATCCGCGGAATCCTTAAAATTCAGCCTGATGGCATGGACAAGCGCGAGATACTGGATGAGCGAAGAATCGCCCGAGTATAACTCCTGCGCCTTCTCGAAATAATGGATCGCGTCCTGATACTTCATATTCCTGATCGCGATATTTCCGAGACTGTAGAAAGAATAATACTGCGCGATGAAATCGAAGTTCGCGTCCACTATCGGCGAGGCGACGACTGTTTCCAGATAAGGCTGGGCCTTGTCTAGCTGGCCGCTCGCGTAGAAAAGAGACCCGAGGTAATAATTAGCGCGCTTGTCGTTCTTGTCTTTTTCGAGGACGGCGTTCGCGGCCTTCATAAATTCCTTCTCATCGCCGATCCCCCGCGCAAACTCCATCCAGATATGAAGGAACCCGATCTCGCCGGGATATTTTTTTACCGCATTGGCGATATACCCGAGCCCTTCCTTCGCGAGTGCCTTATCGGGTTTCTTTGCGGCAAGGTTCGTATATATCCCGAGCATATGATAATAGATGTATTTGTCATCGACATCGCTCTCGATCAGGAAACGGAACTTCTCGAGCGCGGCCTTCTTGTTGCCCGATTCCATCAGGTCCAGTGCTTCCATATAGATCTTCTCGGCCGCCCCTTGAGAAAGCTGGGCGTTATCCCAGAATTCCTCCCAGTAATCCGCTCCGGGATTTCCCTTGTCCTTCATCTCGACATCCACCGTCACGGGCTGGGGCTTCCTCTGCTTCTCGCCCATCGCGGAAAGCAGGATCGGGACGCACCCGATCAATAGATATATCGCAAGGATTCTTTTCATGTCATGCTCCGGTTTTCAAAATAGCGTTCAGTACAATTTCATATAAATTGAATACGGGGCCGTAGATATACTTCAGGAGGCCGAGAAAAACAAGCGCGAGAAGTATCCCCGTTAGGATCATTTTATTCTTTTCGAGGAAAACAGCCTTGTCGTTCGGAAGCACGCTGATCAGGAAGTTATACCCGTCGAGCGGGGGAAGAGGCAGGATATTGAACACGACAAGGATAATATTTACACCGCCGATCGTGATAAACGCGTAGATCAAAAACCATGCGGCGGGGAAGAACTTTACGAAGATAAAGATCAATAACAGCATCAAGAGCAGAATGGCGAAGTTAGTGATCACTCCGGCGAGCGACACAAACGCAAGGTCTTTTTTTGTGCGGAGATTCATCGGGCTTACCGGCACGGGTTTCGCCCATCCGAACACGGGGATATTTTGCCCGAGGATCGTGTTGAGCAGGATTATCCCCCCGGGCAGGATCAACGTCCCCACGAGGTCGACGTGCCTGATCGGGTTGAACGAGAGCCGACCCATCCGTTTCGCGGTATCGTCGCCGCCCAAAAGCGCGGCATACCCGTGCGCGATCTCGTGCAGGATAATCGAGTAGATGATGCCCAAGACGCTCAGCGCGATGACCGCGATCTGCTGTATGATAGTGAGTTTCTGTAAAAATTGCCAATCCATACTATTAGTTTAACAGGCAAATCGAAAAAGGTCAAACCCAGCCGAACAAACGTCATTTCGATTTCCGCGCGAGCTTTTCCATCACCGCCACCGCGCGTTTAATCCACAAGGAAAATGCCGAAAGACAGGGGTGGATCGAATATTCGGGCGGGGTCGGACGAAGACAACAGCAGATAGGCATCCCATGCCTCACTCCCACTCTCAGCCGCTAACACCACGACAAACATATCCATTTTCCCGTCACCGTTCATATCCCCGGCCCATTTGCAAAAGAACTCGATAGAGTCAACCACCCCATGCGGTACGATCTCCTGCACGACCTTTTTCGCCTTATCGTAAATCCGCATCGATCCCGCTACCGCTACATTATGGTCTCCCGAACCATAGACTTTCGATTCGTATTCGATATAATACTCGGTTTCCGGAGATTTAACAAGAAGCTCGAACAGCCCATCATTTATATACCCCGAAAGCCCCGAGAAGTAGGTCTTCACCGCGCCTGTCGGAAAGTTCATCCCCTTTATTAGCAGCAGCGGATTGCCTACATCCAGGGTAACAAAGGTAAACCATCCCTCAAGAGCACCTTCATTCAAATACTCTTTCTTTTTTGTAAACGATAACTTTATTCTTTCCATAGAGAAATTCCCGTTTTCGCCGCCGAACGAGTAAAAAGTCTCTCCTTTCACCAATCCGGGAATATCCAATTCATCGAAGCTCCAAATATTAGCATTCGGCGAATAAATAATATATTGCGCCTCGGGAACGTTTTTTTGTTCGATTTTTTTCTCCGGAATGGTGTAATCGGGTTTCCCGTTCCATTTCTCCCCCATGAGCGCCGCAAAGGGTACCCATCCGGTCACTCCGCTCTTCAGCCGGACATACAGAAAGTCGGACTCGATCTCCGTATTCCAAAAAATGAATTTCTCTCTCATTCCGGCTTCCTTTCCGAGTATAGAAACCGTATCGCCCGATTTCAAAATTTCAACCGGCGCGGAATTGCCCGAAGGTTCCGCGTACAACGTCGCTTCGTCCGGCCAAACAACTGCCTGAGCAATAGCTGTCTCGACCCCGTAGTTGTTCGTGATCGACGTCTCGAACCACGTTCCCCATTTATCGTCGGATTTCGGCGAGGAAACGACGGCTTTGTAGTATTCGACATAAGATTCGACATACCACTCCCGGATATTAAAGAGGAAATCTGGGCTGCCGTCCCTGTCGATATCGCCCGACCACACGATTTTGAAGCTCATGTTCGTCATAAACTGAGAATGATGAAAGCCGGTACTGGCATTCAACTCCTGCGAACTCAAACCGAGCTGCCAATCGGATATCTGGGAAAGCCATTTATTCTTTTGGAATTCTGAAATGGAATATACATAGATTTTATAATTCTGATACTGCAAGTCGGTGCCTTGGTCGATTGACTGATCGCACCTGACGGTTTGGACATATCCCTCCTTCAGCGCAATGCCCCGGACGAAAAACAGTATCTTCTTACCTTCGGCGACAACCGAATCCGAATGCGCAGTTATCGTATCTTTTTCTCCGGGAGCGATTTTAATCTTCGTCTTTTCGAGCAGGCAACCCATTCCGTCATCGATAAGAGCAAACCATACATCGCCGGTTTTCGTATTCGCCGCGTTCTTGCTGTTCGCGCCCGGTGCTAAGAATTCGAGTTCCCCAATAGCCGGATCGTTCAATTCGGTATGGATATTCATTACTTGGGCAGGCGAATACACTTTATTGGAAGTCAATGCTCCGTAGAATACCCATCCCCACGATCCATCCGGCATTTGGACATTTACGAAATAGGATGTAATTTTATTTCCGCGAAGCACATAGGTCGCTTCATTCATACTCATTTCACCGAAGTAAACTACCTTCGTGCCCTCGGCAAGATTGGTGAAGGCCTTCTGATCGGGATCGGGCAGGCTCCGCACGTTTAGTTTATCCACCCACACATACAGTTCTACCCTGATCGCAATTACCGCATTTGTCGAATTCGTCGCGCCACCCGCGGATGAACCCGTGCTATTGCACCCCGCGTTAAGCATAACTGACACAGCGAGCATCATAAAAAGAGAGATAAATTTCAAATTCTCCTCCATACGCAAACATCACGGGTTTCATCCCGATGAAAACCTTATTTAATCATTATATCACCTTTGACTGGAGAAATCAATGATCCGAATAACTACTGTTATAAACGTCATCCCGATTTCCGCGCGAGTTTTTCCATCACCGCCACCGCGCGTATCCCGTCGGACAACGGCGATCCCAGTTCGGACTTGCCGTCAAGGAACTCCGCGCAGTTTTTCACCATCCCGGCGAAATATCCGGACTTCCGGAAGGGCTTTACCTTTTTATCGCGGATGAGCGAATAGAACCCTTCGTAGTACGGGCTCTCGCGGCTCTCCCAGAGCTCGAGGACGCCGTTGCCGATCCGAACACGGGCATTTTCGAACACCAGATCGAGCTCGAAGGTAAAGTGCGCGGTCGTGTAGCCGAAGAAAAGCGCGAGCGATGCGCCGCCGCTATGCCCTACCGCCGTGATCCCGCCCGTATTCCCCGCGCTGTCGGGAAGGTCCTCACGCGCCTTTTTCAGGACGGTCTTCCCGCCGGTCAGGAAGCGCACTATATCCACAAGGTGCGTGCCGTCAACAAGTATCGTCCCGTGCGCGTGCTTCCGGTCGCCCTTCATCCACGCCGGGATATTCGAGTATATCTCGCCCTTCACCGTGCGCAGTCCGCCGAAACGGCCGTCCTCGATCCATCGCCGCACCTCGATATAGTCGCGCGAGAAACGCCGTTCGTGGTTCACCTGCACGGGGACGCCGTACTTTTCGGCGAGCCGTTCGATCTTCCGGCACGCTTCGAGATTGGGCGCGACCGGTTTTTCGAGCACGACAAGCCGCGGGCGGTACGGCAATACTTTCCGCATCACCGCCCAATGCTCGTCCTCGTCGACGGCGACCGCGATCACGTCCCAACGTCCGTCGCCGAGCATTTCGCCGAGACTCGTATACGCCTTCGCGCCCGGGTTCGCGAACGACCATTCCGCGATACGCGCCGGGTCGGCGTCATACCCGCCCGCGAGACGGAAACGCCGGTTCCCGCCGAACGCCGCGGTGTGCGACGCGGGCTGTTCGCGCAGACGGTCGTACTGGAGGGTGAAGCCGATCCGCCCGAGTCCGATGATTGCGGCGCGGTAGGGTTTAGTTTTCATAAATTCCTACTTCTTTTGCTTATCTATCTTTAAAAGACTGTTTATAAAATCTTGATCTTTCTTCGAAAAATCTGGACTTTCCGTTTGTGGATTATACCACTCGAACTTTGAGTAGTAATCTGCCCAGAAATCCTTCTTAAACTTATACCCATAAATAGCGTTAATTCCATTTATAATAAACCGAATTGCACCAGAATAATTATAGTTAAAGTACGAATTATCGCCAATATCAAAAATATAATCACCGAAAGAATAAATAAAGCTACAGAATTTACTTTTACTTTCAAATTTAAAATAGTATGACAAATAGTTTAAATAACCATTATCTTCCTTCGATATTGCATTTTTTATACCTTCAAATATTTCTTGAATTTTTGGCAAATTTTTATTAATTACAAATCCCCACACAACCTTAATATTCTGTTCAGGTTGGAAATCTTTATAATCCCAAACAAGGATAAAATTCGACTTAGAATCCTCAATTAGTTTTGGTTGAGGAGAAATTTCAAGAATATAAGACTTTACTTCTCCGCCAAGTCCATTAAACTTATAATAGTTCTGCAAGTCCGGGTAATTGGGATTTATCGGTTTAGGGATTTTTATTTGAATCTTACTTTCTTTAATTGGGTCTTTCCACGTTGTTCCTGATTTTAGAATATAATTAATTTCGTCAGTAATTTCTCCACTGTTATTCTCGCTATGTATAGGTTTTTGGATATACTCATTAGATATTATTATTGATTCAAATGAATTAAAAACTATTTCTGCCAAAAATAAAAAATCACTTCCTTTTAAATCAGGCTTTTCCTTTGTTTTTTCTTCTATTAAATACAATTTTCTTTCTAATTCTTTCCCATTAATAGAGCTTTTAAATTCTAGTTCGTCTTGTACCATTTTATAAGCGACTTTCTCAAACTCTTTTCCACCTTCTGGATATAGTTCCCCCCATTCATGACCGGCATAACTTGTAATTGGAAATCCTAATTTTACCTTCTGTACATTAGTCGTTGTATTACTAAAGCAAAAAACAGTAATAAACTGGTCATCCTCGAATTTTACTTCTTCCCACACCATATCGATGACCATGCTCTTCGAGAAGAACACTCTACCGGTCACGGGATGGTATTCCACATATCCGTCATTCCCCCGGAGCACCGCAACCAGACCCGTCAGGATTAGCGTGACAATTACCCTTTTCATCTTGTTCCTCCTCACCTATAATTCATACCCCAGCGTCACCATAGTACGATGTGAAATCCGCCTCATTCTTCCTAGTCATTTTTAAACATTTCCAATATAGCCTTCTCAATGTTGCCCTTTATCTCATTTCCCGTATCCTGCACAGTTTTCTCATTATTAATTACCGTTTGCAGTTCCTGCCCCTTCTTTACCAAAATGTCGATGACCTTCTTCTCTTCTTCGCTGAAAACAGGCTCGTCCGTTTCCGGTTTATACCATTTGAACTGCGCGAAATATTTCTGCCAGAATGTCTTCTTAAACTTGTATCCCTTTAGCGCCATCTTACAGTTTATCAGGAACCTGTAGATTTCACCGTTTCCGGAAGAGACAAGCCAGCCCCCGTTTTCAAAATCATCTTGTTTGAGGAGAATGTTTTCGATAAGCTGCACAAATCGTTCAAAATTGTAAATATTTTGAAAATCTTTCAGTGCCTGACCGTTATCGATATTGTTCTCATAATCGAATGAAAACATCAGATAAGGATTGTTTTCCGCGATCATACGCTCGACATAATAAAAAATACTGTGAAGTATCGGCTTATACCGCCACTCGACCTTGATATCTTTTGACGGCGTGAAATTCTTGTAATCCCATTCGATGATCGCGGTACCGTTCGTATGCGTTATTTTGAGGGGTTTTGGAGTTACTTCAATACTTGCTTTTGCAAATTCTGTGGGAAAATAATAACCGTCGAGGCCATACATCGGGATATCCAGTACGAATTTTATTATCGAATGACCGATAGGGCTTTTCCATGTGGCGCCCGTTTTCAGGATATACTCGAGTGTAAAATCGCCTAAAATACCGCCTGAAGTTCTAATAACCGGTTTCTGATTGTAGGAGTTGGAGATGATCTTGACTTCTCCCGGGCGGAAAACGACGTCGCTGATATAAATAAAATCTATCGGATATTTTTCCGCGTTTTTAACTAATTCCTTGTTTTCGAGGAGGTCTACCAGTTCGACCTTGACGGGATTTCCGTTGTCGAAAGCCTTAAAATCGATTTCACCCGAAATATACCCGTAGACATCTTTATACTTCCACTCAATCGGTAATTCTCCGCTATCCTCTTCCAACTCCCAGAGGCTTTTGATCGGGAATCCCATTTTCACTTTTTGCTCTTTCTCCGTGGTATTACTGAAGCAGAACACGGCGGTAAATTTCCATTTTTCGTAAGTTACGATTTCCCATATCATATCGACGGACTTGTTTTTGACCATCATCACTTGCCCCGTCACCGGGTAATGATCGACAGAGCCGTTATTTCCGTATCCCGCCGTTACCAAACCCAAACCAGTAAACAAAGCCGCGATCCATTTGTGCATTTTTCCTCCTCGCCTATAATTCATACCCCAGCGTCACCGCGATCTTCGAGCCTTCCTGCACCGCCCATGCCTGCGACTTCTCCTGCTCGAACAATACGCCCGTTAAATTCCTGACCTTCGTCGACGAAAAAAGCGAATAGATCAGCGGCTCGTAAAACTCAATCCTGAGCGTGAATCGTTCCCATTGGTACATCAGCCCGATGATCGAATTGAACCAGACCTCGCGCTTGTAGTTGTCTCGGTAGCTCACCGGATCGAATACGACGTCGGTCGAGGTGTTGTAGTTCGTCCCGTAGGTCTTCGTCTTGAACGTGAACTTCGTATTGATAAATAAAATAAGCGTCAGCCCGAGCCGCTCGGTCTTCGTCCCGTAGAGCGGTATGCTTAATGCCACGTCCGCTCCGAAGTCAAGGAAGTTTTCGTCCGCGTAGGAGAAATCCTCCCACCAGTACTCCGCGCCCTCGTAGATATAAGTGCTCCAGTAGGTCATTTTCGATCCGCCGATCAGGCTGTTCCAACGGTCGTAGAGGTTTTCGAAACGGGTGTGGCTGTATTCGATCAGCGCCGCGAGGTCGATGGAAAAACCCTTGTCGCCGAAGATGTTGACATTCGGATTGGCCTCGATCACGAACGTCGTGTACGATTCGCGCGAATCGGTCTGTACTTCGAGATTCTCCGCGAGCGCGTTGTATGCGTCGTAACGTTCGTACCCGCCGAAAAGAAGGAGATTGATCGAATAAGCCTGCGTCCGCTGGAGAATAAAATTCCCGTAGAGTCGGTAGATGAAATCGTCGGTCTTCTTTGACCAGACATTTTTAATATACTCGCCGTTGAAGTTCTGGTCGAGCACCGTGTTCGTGTTGTCCGACTTCCAAGAGAACTGATCCTGCGCGCCGGTGATATAACGGAACCTTGTACCGAATTTCGCGAACGGGAAAGTCGTTCCGAACTGGATGTCGTACTGGTAGACCGGACCGGTGGAATAACTGCTCTGGAGCCACGCGTCGCCGTTGACATGACGGACACCGAAGATATGACTGCACGGCGAACTCGACCATCCCCACACTAAACGGTCGGTCGTGATCGCGGTACCGTTGACATTCATATTAAACACCGAGGCGAGATTTCCGGTATTCTCATACCCGAACCCCAGTTTCAGGCCGGAAGGATTATTGCCGATCCGGAAGCCGATAATCCCCTGAAGATAAAAATTGTGGATGCTGTGATTGACGCTGTAATCGAACGGGATATACTGGATCGTGTTCGTTTCGACTCTGAGATTCCCCACGGCGCTTCCGTACATCGAGTCGAGGGTATAGCGCGCGGTCAGCATTCCCTTGATATCCTTCGCCCATTTGTGGAAAATGCTGAGCTGCCCTTCGATCACCGACATATAGGCATAGTGCTTGAAGTAGGACGATTGGGTGTCGCCGGGCTCCTTGACAAAACTGATATTCTGCTCGGTCGAGGAGTAAGATTCGTTAGGGCGGTTGAACGGTTCGTCGACATCGCCCCACCACGGCAGGGCTTGATACGAGGCGGTAAACCAAAGCATATTTTTATCCATCTCGAGGACGCTTTGGGGAAAGGCTATGATCGAGAGATAGGGATTCGATCCGACGAAAAATAGACGCGCCCACTTCTGAACCGGAAGAATAAATAATAACATAAGGACGGCTAACGCGGCGCGATAGGGTTTAGTCATGTTACTCTCCTGATCGAAAGAAAAAAAATCGGGGCTAAACGCCCCGATTTTATTATAACTCGTTTTCCGCGAATACCACAAGGTAATCTTTGTCTGTCAGAGTAAATTTCTCTTTCTTGTCCGGGTTGACGATTACGCCGAAATTCTTGCCGGCATCGTCGGCATGCTCCGCCTGACGAAGCCCGAGGCAGATTTCCCGCGTGTTCTCGTCCTCGTCGCTCTTGCGTTTCAACGCCGCGTGGTACATATCCGCGAACCCGACTTCAACAGGCAGATTTGCGAAATAGTAAGAGGCGGGTTTCAGGTAAATCTCGCTTCCTTCCGCGCCGAACATCTCGTTATAGACATGCATGATCTCGGGTTCCTCGCTTAACTGCGACATGAGGAAGGTGAGCATCTTATTGCTGATAATGAAGTCGTCGGCGTTATAGTCGGTGATCAAGTCCTGGTTTTCCGAATTGAGTACCTGAGTGATGATCTTCGTGTTTCGCTCTTTTATGCCGCTTTCCTTATAAAGCTTGCGCAGGAAGAGCAGAAGCACCAACGTGTCCGAGTCGACTCTTTCCGGGGTGAAATCGTCTTCCTTCTGCGCGAGAATAATGATGTTGTTATAGGAGAATGGGCTGACCGCGCGGAGGTTTTCCATCGATAACGGGTTGGTTTCGATCAGGTTGATGCTGATATCGGTCAGTTCTTTCCGGAGCGCGGCGATTTTACCCTTTACTTCGTCCGACGGGCTATCGATGATGATATCCACGACTGAACCCTTCTCAAGGTAATCGGCGAATTGCGAAATCACGACCGAGGCGATCGTATGCCATCCGAGGATCAACTCACGGGCGGCTTTCTTTTCGGTGACGACAGCCTTATACGGATGATCGACAGGTTTGAACTCGGCGTTCTTCTTGAATTTAATCGTCGAATCGTCCTGTGCCAGCATGATCAGCGCATCGCCCTCGCCCATAACGGTATCGATCTTAGGATTGATAACAATTTGACCGTCGGCCTTACGGATACCGTAAGGAGCGCCGTCCTGAAAGTGATTGACAAGTTCGTGGAATTTAAGGCCGGTGAAATTCTCCTCTACGAAATAGGTTTCCGATCCGGAGAACCCGAGAATTTCGTTGTAAACAATTTCCAGTCCGCCCGAAATCGCGGTCTGAACCAGAAGCTTACCCAGAATCTCGTTCGCGGCAATCACATTTATCTTGGGGTCTTCGAGTGTTTTTACAATCTCCATGCTCGACTCGAAGAAGAGTTCCAGTACGATATTGAGATTATTGACACCGCCTTGCGCGCTTGTGAGCGCGAGAAGGGTCTTGATTACTTTAGTATCGGAAATTGATTTTTCTTCGGGAGAAGCGCCCTCGGGGCAGGAGGAAAGAATGATTGCCGAACGTGCCTGAGAAGCGGCAACTTTTACCAACTGGCTGACCGAAGCGGTCTGCCCGTTACGTGTGACGATTCTCGTCGTTTTAAAGTCGGAAATCGCGTTCGCGATCTCGTCATCCATTTCCTCTTTCTCTCTTTCAGCTAAAAGTACGATACTTGCTTTTTTTCTGCTTTCATTCGCGATGATCAATGTGCCAAGGATATCCATAACCCGTTCGTTCCACCCGAGGATCAGGGTGTGCTCGAACTCGATCACTTTACTTTTTCCCTTGCGGAAATTGTACACGATTTCCTCGAACTTCTGACCGATCAAACCGATCAATGCCGAAAAGATCACCATACCGATTAGGATCGCGGCAATACCGGAGATTTTATAAGCAAGCGAAAAATCCGCTTCGTCGCCTACACATCCCGGGTCGGCGATTTCAGAGAAGGAAAGCCAGATATGACGCGAAACGTCAGTGGAGGCGTCGCCGAAAGATTCGGGCGCGAAATTGAAGATCAATAAACGTATTCCGGCGATCAAGCCGAAAGCCAGGAAAAAGACGACGAGTAGACTGAGAAAGACCGCGGAACCGCCCTTCGACATAAAGTTTTCGAAGTTATAGCCCATCTTCTCACTGAACTTAGGTTTCATATTTCCTCCTGCAAATAAAATCGCGATTGAGATTGAACATTATAGCATATGTATGATATCTGTAAATGCTTTTTCCGTTCTATTTGATCTCGAAACTGTCAAAAACCTTTCCTTTGTCGTCGATAGCGTTCAGAACCATTTTATCCCCGGTGACGGTGATCTTCATATAATTAAAGGTTTTCACGGCGAGCCTGCTCCATTCGGGCGTCCCCTCGAGCTCGTAAAGAAACTGTCCGCCGCCTGCCGAGGTGACATAAACGATCCCCTTGTCGGACTTTTTCCCGCCCTTCAGGGGGTAAGATACTTCGTACCCGTGCTCATGCCCGCAGAATACGACGTGCACGCCGTACTTCTCAAAAAGCGGTACAAGAAACTTCTGCGTCCATTCGTCGTCGCCATGCTTTTTTGAACTGTACGGCGGGATATGGAAATAGACTATTTTAAACTTGTACTTCTGCGCAGCCTTGAGCTCTTTCTCAACCCAAATATACTGCGGCGATCCGGTTTCTATATTGTTATTATTGTCGATGCAGATGAAGTAGCAGTTCTCCCATGTGAAGCTGTACCACTTGGGCTTACCGGTGATCCAGTTATAGAACGGCGACTCGTACTCGTGATTACCCATCGCGGGCTGATATAAAAACTTTTTAAGATAGGGATTATTAAGCGAATAATAAGAATTCCAGTCCGCGGCCTTCAAGCCGTCCATCACCAGATCGCCCGTATCCATCACGAACGCGATATTGCTTTCCTTTGCCATCAACGCCGGGATCGGCGCGGTAGCATTACAATGGATATCGCCGACCTTAAGAAATGTGAACGGGATGCCCTTCTTGGGTAAAGTAAATTTGTTCGTGACCTTCTGCCCCGCGATGTAGATCAGAAGCTCTTGTCCCCATTTCGCCGGGAAATCGAAACTGTAATACTGGGTGTTGCTGAATGATGATGAAACGAATTTCTCACCGGCGTACGCGTAATACACCGCGCCGGGTTTCTCGTTTTTCTGCGTCCATGTCAATGTAAGGTTTTTCCCGTCGCCGAGAAATCCGATATTGTACCCCTCGAGCGCGGTCTTACCGGTGGTCTTACCCCAGTTGTCGATCTTCACCGTAAACACATGGCCGTCTTTTTTCACGATCGTACTGACATGAATGAGTTCGTTCTTCTCGTCGCGCGCCTTAGTCGCCCAGCTTCCGAGAGTAAACTCGAAAAACACCGTCTCGCCGAGCCCCGCGAGAAAAGTCGCTTCGTACTCCAGATCGGTAAGCTTTTTCATCTTGAGCGCCGTAGCGTTCCATTCGGTCTCCTTGCCCTTCTTGACCAGCACCGACGCGCTCCCCGCGACATACATAAACATTCCCTCGGGTATCGGCTCTTTTAAAATGGTCTTGACCGTCATCGAAACATTGCTGACAGTGATATTCGTCACATAATCGTAGACCTTACCGTCGCTCGCGGCGGTCACTATCCTGAACGGATAAACACCGTTCTTCACATAGATCAGGTCGGTTTTCAGCATGATGGGTTTCACCGCTGAAATACCGAGGAGCTTATCGCCGAGGTAAAAAGCGGCGTTCGTGACATAAACGTTACAGTTCGTCTTCGATCCGTCGGTAAAAAACTCGTACAATCTCGGTGTGACCGTCACCTTCCCGGATACCATCACCGTCTTATGGAACGGCATGACATATAACTTCAGTCCCGCGGAGTGTAATTCCGATTTGACAGCCTGAGGGACTTCTCCTCCGGAACATGTTATAATGATAAGAGATAAGAAAGTTAACAACATAGCGTTTTTCACGATAGGTCTCCCCTTTTTGGATTGATTGATTATAAAAGGTGAAAGGAGGGAATGCAAAAATTAAAAGAAAAACCCCGCCCGAAGGCGGGGACTTATATTATAAGTTGGTGATTTGAAAGTCGGCTTCTAATACAATTGAGTAATCTCCAGACGGTTGAGTTACATCAATACTATCTGATTCATTAAATATTTTTTCTTCAGCGGTTGAAAGACTTGTGATAATGCCGCTTGAATTAAGAAACGTAGGAAGTACAATAGAGTGCTGTACGAGGGTGTCAGAAATTTTGTGTAAATGGATTTCCGTCATAATTGCACCCTTTCGCCGAAATGCAAAGCGAATTGGTTCATTGCCTTTCCCCAGTCCTG
>Ga0154538_117_pt1 | contig 15448 bp, 12 predicted proteins | sample RifGroF1_FD_105681 | JGI IMG/M metagenome (GOLD analysis project Ga0154538, IMG submission 105681) | Spirochaetes bacterium GWF1_51_8 | reverse complement strand
ATTTCGGCGAAAGGGTGCAATTATGACGGAAATCCATTTACACAAAATTTCTGACACCCTCCACGGAGATGTCACCATGAACATTTGACGAGAGATACTGTCTTGCTTTCGCGGTATCATGATCTTCAACTCAATTTCACAAAACGAGATAAAAAGAATAGCTATGGGATTATGTTAATATCTCTTGAAAAAGCATCCCCGCTTCTTTCTCTGCGTACTCCGCGTGAAATTCTTCTTCTCCCCCGAAGTCCGTTCTCCGTAATAACTATTTCTTTTCTTTCTTCATCGATTTGAACACACCGGACAGCGTCTTCTCCATCACGCTGAAATTCACCTGAATCCACTTCATCACCCAGAACTCCATCCCCCACGGCATTTCCGCCGCCCCGGCGATCATCGCGGACTTTTTCTTGGTTTCGGAGTCGTTGATAGTCAGCTTCTCATAGTACTGCGCGTCATGTATAAATGGAATAGATAAATTCTACCCCGGCCGCTGCCTCTGCGTCCTCTGCGTCTCTGCGGTAGATTCCTCAAGTAAGAATTACATACCGCAGAGGCGCGGAGTAAACAGCCGAGGGGTAACCCGCGTGAAATTCTTCTTCCCCGGTTAGAAGCAATTTAGTACGGCGATTATTCCGGCTGGTACCCGTACTTTTTGAAGAGGCCGAGTACGTCCTTACCGGATACTTTCGCGAGCGCGTCGATGACTATCGCGGTTTTTGCCGGCGACGGCATCTCCTTCGCGAACTTGAATCCCTCCTTCTTCCATCCCGCGAACAGTTTCGCGAAGATATCCGCGCCGCAGAGCTTTTCAATCTCCGCGATAAGCTGATACGCGCGGCCGAAAGCGAGGGGATAATCCCCGGGATTGTCGTTGTAGTTTTCCGGCATCCATTTCTCAATAAACAGGTAGTTCTTGCCCTTCTGGATATATTTAGTTCCCATCTCGTTCATCTCGAACGCTGCGTCCTGCGCGATCTGGGAATAGCCTAACACCGCGCAAGTCTTATCCGCGAGATACTGGGTCAGCGCGAACATCCACATCGGCGGAGTACCGAACTCGCCGTAGAGATACGACTTCGCGAGGTTCTGCGCGAACGACAGGTTGATCCATTCGCACGGATATGCGATCAGGTCGGCAGGCAGGAACATATAGGGCTGTTGGTACTGCCCTCCATAGAGAAACGGGAAAGCGTAGAACGACATACCGTCATAGTTCCCGATCCGGATGCTGAGCTTGTTCCCCGACGGTTTAATTCCCGTCAATTTTTCCATCTCGGTCGCGGCCGAATCCGCGAATACGAGGAATTTCTTCAGATTCTTCTGCGAGTAATCGCTCGGGAAATACACCTTCTTCGTCACGACAGTAAAGAACGGGGTGTTTGTGATAATGATCCCCATTTTTTCAGGGCTTACGGTCATCTTGACGTCCCATTTCACGGAGACCGTGCCCTCTTTTTCACCGTAAGTGTAATCGAAATGCTGGATAAACGTGAAATCGCCGCTTTTTAATTTACCTTCCTGGTAGAGCGCGAGCACGACCTCGTAGGGAACGAGGATGTTATCGTTGAAAGTGTGGGTCATCCCCGGCTCGATCTCGATCTTTGTCGGAAACGGGCCGATATTCTGCGACGTCCATTTGCCGTCGGATGAGACAAAGACGGCGTTTCGTTCGTTAAACTCGATCTTAACTTTCGAGTTGTTCTTGAAGATATAGTCGCCGGGAACCCACCCGCCGAACTCTTCGAGCGTCAGCTTGTCGGGCTTCATCGAGACCGACAGTTCGGGCGTACTTTTCGCCTCAGCCGAAAACACCGAGGCCGTGACCAACAACAGCCCGGTCAATACCATAAAAAACTTCTTCATGTATCCTCCTTTCTCTATAGAATTTTTCCTTTAACAACCGTCACTTCGACGGGTAACCGTAACTCACGAATAGTCCTTTCACATCCTTCCCGGACAGTTTTTCAAGCGAGTCGATCACCAAAGCGGTCTTATCCGCATCGTTTTTCTCCGGCGGGAAGCTGAAACCGTCCTTTTTCCACGCCGCAAACAGCTTCGCGAAGATGTCCGCACCGCAGAGCTTTTCAATATCGCCCATCAGTTGGAACGCCCGCCCGAAACCGAGGGGATGGTCGCCGGGGTTGTCGGAAGGCCATGACGAGGTAAAAAGATAATTCTGTCCGTTCTCCTGATACTGGTCGCCCCATGCGGAAATCTTCGCGGAATCCTCATTCGCGGATTCCCGGTAACCCAGTTTCGCGCAAACCTTTCCGGCGAAAAAAGAAGCAGGCCCTTCCGACATCCAGCGGGGCGGATTGGGAAACTCGGTCAGCAGAAAGAAATGGCAGAGTTCGTGCGGTAAGACAACATTCAGCCAGGGATTTTTATCGATAATGAGCGAAGCGGGGATGGAAAGATAAGGGGAAGTGGGATGATGGTCGGTGAAATAGGGAAAACCCGCCCATTCGGTAACAGTGAGGCTGATTTTCTTGCCATCCATCGGCTGATAGCCCAGTACTTTCTCCATTCCGGAATACACCTGGTCGCAAAACCCTAAAAATGTACGCATACTCTCCATCGACGGAGCGGTTTTGAAATAAGAGCTTTCGGCGAGTACATCGAAGTGCATAGTATTTGTCTCGAAAAGTACGATATCCCCTGCCGGGACATTGAGTTTCACTTTCCATTTTACCGTTAAGACCGCATCCTGACTGCCGTTCCGGTAATTAAATTCCTGAACATACTGCAATTCGCCGTTCGGAAGCTTTCCCGCTTGATACATCTGATAGACCGTGTCGAACGGGATCAGGAATAGACCGTCGACAATGAGTTTTTCATCAGGATTCACGGCCGCAGAATGACCGACCAGCCCGTTCGGTTCGGATTTCCATTCGCCGTCACTGGAAGCAAAATACTCGGAGCTCGCGGATAAGGTCAATTTTTCACCGGAATTGTTATAAAACTCATAACGTGCGGGAACGGCACCGGAAAACCCGTTCAATACCAGCACTTTCGGGTATGTCGTGACTATCAACGGCCCGCTTTTCATTACAGAAAAGCGCGAACAACAGGAGATCAATAAAATACTTGAAATTAGCAAAGCCCATTTTTTCATAAACTATCCTTTTAATAATATTCAGGGATTTCCCAGTTCAATTCGGGATCGAACACTTCCATCAGAACTTGGAAATCCCCGTCAGAAAAGATTTGACTACGGAAACAGCGCCCGGATAGAACTGGGAACTTGTTTCGAACACAAGGCGGTAAACACCCTTTTTCACCTGAAAATACGCGATAAACACTTCGGACGCGACATCGGGATTTTTCGGCGAGTACTTCATGATCTCCGCCGTGTGGAACGGGATACCGTTATTAGTCACGACACTTGCCGACACGACCGACGTCTTGAACGCGAGAAGGTTCCCCTCCATGATATATGCCTCAGCGGTGCCGTTCAGGATATCCTTCCACGGCATACTCGACTTCTCGAGCCCGAACGCTATGCCCGGGATATCGGTCTGAATCATGAGATCGCCGTCGTTATTCATAAAGGTGTAGTTCGTCGGAATTTCGAGGGTGAAGCCTTCGTCCTTAAACTCGACCGTCGCGGCGGACGCGGCGGCCGAAATACTCAGAATCAGGAACAATCCTATCGCTAAACGTTTCATTATTTCCTCCCGTAACTTGAATACAGAATTATACACCGAAAAAACTTTTTTGGAAACCTGAAAACTGTTTATCGAAAATAATACGGTGTTTTGAGCGGAATACCGGAATAATCGCAAAAAAGTGAAATAAAACCTCCGAAACACGAAAAAATATTTGAAAATTTGAAAAACCGTATTACAATAATATATATACCGTAATATGGGGGTACCTAATGTATCGAATTTTGACCGCACTCGTTCTTTTCGTCGTTCCTTGTCTCGCGTCCGCGCAGGAGAGCGCGCCCAGTAATGTCAGCCTGTTGATCCTCCCGTTGGTAAATACCACGGATGTGGAAAACTCGGCGGGCTCGGATAATTACCGGATCCTCCTGTTCGGTCCGATCTACAACTTTGTCAATATCATCCCCGGTGTGACCATGCCTCCAAGGGACAAGCTTCTTTCGATGAAGACCGACAATTCGAATATCCCCGCGGCCGCCGCGCTCAACCTTTCGGACTTCGTGATCTACGGCGATTATGCGCTTAAGGGAAAAACTAAAAAAGACATAAAAATCTATATCAATCTCTACATCTGGTCGCAGAAACTCGGCGCGGTGTTCTTCCAGAAATCGTTCGTCTCAGGGACGGATTTCGAAGTGCTCGACACGATCGACCTCATGCTCGAGGAGATCATCTCGCAGACTCTCCAGAAACAGCTCGCCGTCGCGACCCTCCAATTCGGCGGGTTTAAGATCGGTTTCGAGAAGTACGAACTCCTGATTAACGATAAAAGCATTTCCGAGATCGCGGGCAGCGGTTTTGCGCTAAATTTAAAGGTTCTCGCCGAACAGAATTACCAGATCGTGCTCAGAAACCTGAATTCCGGGCAGGTCGCGTTCGACCAGACGTTCAAGCCGAAAAAGGGCGAGGCGATCATGATCGGGTACTATGCCGCCGGTCATATTATCGTTCCGGAGATACCCAATAAAAAGGCGAAGTCGGTCTACGACCTCTACCTTATTCACGGCAGCGAAACGAATATGCTCGAAGATAAAAAGACCTATTCCAATATGCTCGCCGGACGCGATTATACGTTCTGGCTCGTGGAAGACAAGACCAACTTTGCATACACCAACACGTTCACGCTCAACGACAAGCAGACATATAAGCTGGAACCCAAACTGAAATCGACCGGCGGATTCGGCCTCCGTCTGACATTGAACGACGGGATCATGCTGAACGCCCATCTCGATTATTTCTGGAACAGTTGGTTCTACACCGGTATCCAGCTCGGCGCGAGCCCGCTTCCTCTGCTGGGAGACTGGGGCACCATGTTCTACGACTCGAAGTTTATCCTGAGTTTGAGCGCAGGTATCGATGTCGGAGTATACTTCCTCGGCGGGCGCGGTAACGAGGGTCTCAACCTCGCGGGCGGACTCATGGCCCGTTACTACCTCTATCCCGTGGCGCCGCAGCTCCTGCAGAGCACGTCCGTCCTCGACCCGAGCCGTTCGTTTATCTGCGGGCCGCATATCTGGGCGGAATACAGCATCTTCCTGCTCGGCGTAGGCTTCTATTTCGCGCCGTTAGCGAACTTCGAAATGTACAGCTTCCCGCTCTCGATTTCGTTGGGCTTACGGTTCAATTTTTAAAAGAGCCTGATATGAAAAACATAGTTCTATCAATTATAACGCTGACGCTGACCTCGGTTTCCTGTTCGCTTTTTCATTTTCTGCCTCCGGCGCTCAATAATTCTTACTGGGACAACCAGTTCAGCCGTTTCCTGGTACTTGAAAATATCACTTCCCCGGATCAGTTCGATATCGGGATGGACTGGAATGACTCGATCAGTATCGCCGTGACCACTAACGGGACGTTGTCTCTGTATGCTTACGACATTTTTAATTACTACACTGCTTTGATGCAGGATTATCCCGGTCCCGCTTCTTCTCCCGTCATGCACACCGACAAAGATTTCGGCCTCGGGGTGTTCTATGTCGGCAACGCCGACGCAGGAGAGATGAAATATAAACCCGGTAACTATTGGACGAATTTCAGCACCCAGACAGAGGTCGCCGATTGTCTATTTCCGATCGATTACTGTGTATCCCCAGACGGTAAAGTATTCCTTGTATTTAGTTTGGTTAGTTCCAATACGGAATTTATAATCGAATATTCGGATGATCCCGGTTCGGCGGGTTTCTTCAACTTTTTACCCCCTGTCGATACCATGAGCGATATCATCGATCTGACTATCGGTATCCGTAAAGACGGGGTCTTGTTTGTCGGCGTCGCGAATAACGACTATATCGTCGTCTATACTGTCGATACGAACAAGCAACTCATGAATTTTCAGATTCTTGACGGAAAACATGCCGCGAAGGTGACCGCAGCGGAAGACGGGAAGTTTTATCTTGTCTACCTGACAAAGAATTACGATGTAAAAATGGCGAGGTTCGAGATTATCGGCGGAAACCTTGTCCAGACCTACGAATGGATGGTTTACGAAGGCGGGGTGCTTGTCGATCCGTCGTACCCCTCGTACAGTATCGACACGGTCTACGATCCGGTCTCCGGTAACGGGTATATCGGATTTATCGAATCGCAGTATAATCAGCCGTTACTCTTCAGATTTTATAGAGGTCAACTCAGTCTTGTCAATATGATCCATTCCGAATCTACGAACAATAAGTTTATCAATCTCTCGTTCGATATGGACGGCAACCCTGTTGCCGGGGTGACATTCGGGACAAATCCCTACGATGTTTGGGTATATACAAAATGGGAATCCTATTAGACGGGGGTAACCGCAAGGTCTGATTTGATATTGAGTGGGTTCTAAAATGGTATTTCATGCTTGATCGGTAATGATTTAATTTGAATGAACGGGGGCTGATCGAGAACAGGATTTCCGTGCGGCTACATTTTCTGCAGGTACAGATTTCTTATTCTCCCGCCGTCCGGTTATCGATAACCTTTCAGTGAATAGATGGAATGATATCAGGGGAAAAAGATGAAATTGAGAGTGTTTTTTATTCTTCCGTTTTTGGTGATCGGGTCCTGCGGGCTGCTACATTTTTATTCCCCTGCCGTGAATAACTCCGTGACCCAGCCGCGTTGGAATATGATGATATCGATCCCAGGGGTTACGTCGCCGAACGAGTTTTCGATCACGGCCGATCAGGACAAACGGGTATTCGCGGCCATCGCGAAATCAGGCTCGTTAGTGATATCCCTTCTCTCCGCGTCAGGTTTGAGCGACAACTGGACGACAAACTACGCTTTTTCTACCGCTAGCACTGCAAACTCGCTGAAAGTTTATTACGACAAGTTCTGGGGGGTGACATTAGGCTATCAGGAAAGCAGCTCGGTCCAACTCAAGTATTTTTATACGCCGACAAACGCATGGAACCTTTTCGCGCCGGCATTCTATTCTACGGGGCAATGGAATTATTTTTTCGGCATGACCGGAAAATTGTATGCCCTCGCGCAGGCCAATGTTCCAAACTTCGCGGTCATTTACTACAATACCCCTACGGTAATGGCCGGCACGTGGAACACGAACCAGAAGTTCGATGTAAATACGGGCATGACGATAATGGATCTCTCCGCGGATATCGACTCGCACGATAACGTATTTGTCGGGGCGGCGAATTTTACGGAATGCAGGATATATTTTAACGGTTCGAACGGGAATTGCATCTATAACCCGGTCGACAATGGGGTTGAATATGCCAAGGTCGCCATTCCCGGAGACAACACGATCTACCTGATCTACAAGGATATCAGCGGGCCGATCAAAGCTCAGGTACTCTCTTATGAATATCCCGGTATCCAGATACTGAAAACCATACAAATTTACGACAAGGCGTTTTACGTATACATCTACCACGACTTGGGATTAAGTGTCGTCGCGGACAAAAACTCCTCGAAGGTTTATATCGGGTTTATCACTCTCGATCAGAGGAAACCGGTCGTTCTTAAAATAGAGAACGGGACGGTGATTCCCCTGCCCCAGTTCCCGGAAAGCCTCACCAATTGTTCGAATATCAAACTTTCGATCAATTCCGCCGGATTATTAATGGCGGGAGTACTCGGGCCCGGGAACACGTTGAGCATTCTTCGCCAATGGTAGAACTCAGCCCAAGGAGGGCATATGAAATTACTCAAATTATTAATATCGATCGTGTCAGTCGCCATTCTGAGCGCGTGCGCTCTGCTTCATTTTCTCGCTCCCGCCGCGCAGAATCAGCTTCAGCAGAATGCCGACTTTATAGGCTGGAAAAAGATCGGTGAGGATTTTTCAAGCAATAACGGGTACTACGGTCTTGACGTGGATTCGCATGGAACTCCCTATGTCATCATGATGGGTATCAGCGATTCGTCCATTCTTTACAAGTTCGACGGCAAGTGGAGTTTTGTCTGCTCGAATCTACCTTTTGTCCAGGCTTCCGCATCGGTATTAAGAATCGGTAATGACGATAACCCTTATGTCGCATATCTGGACTTTGCATATAACGGAGTTCTCCAGAACTTCTACGGCCCCGCCGCTGTATCGGTTGCCGCGGGGGAATTCACCAACGGGGTAGAATTTTTCGATTATGTGATTACGACCGGCGGACGGCATATCGTCAGTTATAGAATGACAAATTTCGGTGTTGTCACTATTCACCAGGATACAGGTTTTTATTGGGAATATGCTGCTCCGTTTATGGAACATCCCCCCGTCGATCCGTTGGAAATCCATATGGCCGCGGCTCCCAACGATGAAGTTTTCATCCTGTATATCGGTGCGACTTCAAACGAACTCTATTATTCGCAGGGTGGTATGAATATCATCAGCTTAACGGGACCCGATATGCAATTTGCTATCGGCGGGAATAGGATTTTTTATGTCTTCGCCACAATGACCTCGTATTACGAATTGAAGTTTATGATAAAAGACATCGGCGCCCCCTCGTTCATCTCGAACGACGCACTCGATCTTCACGCCAACGCTTATTTCGCCCACCCCGAGGATACGATCGTAGCGACGAAGCAGCCCCCGTATCAAGCGTTCTGCCTTCTTGAGGAAACCGGCTCGACAGCTCAATATATTCTCCAGATTAAGGAAGATTTCACACTCAGCAGAATAGAACTTCCCCCAGTGGACGGAACTTTCAATGACGCATTCCTCTTCGCGGGACGCGACGGCAGTATTTATCTATTAATTGATTATTCGGATACAAACCTTGCAATCAATAAGCTTTCAGTTTACAGGTACTATTATTAACGAGTGTATGTTTTTATTAGGCGGGTGATTCCATGAAAAGAGCTGTATCTATTTCAACTGTATTTATTCTACTTCTCGGATCGTGCGGTATCTTTCATTGGTTTCCGCCCGCTATCAATAATAATTTGATTGTTCAGCCCGCATCTCTATTAACATCTTTCGATGGGGTCATGAGTCCCGCAGATTTCGACTTCGGGGTGAATAGCAACGATACCCTTCACATGTTTTTAAACACAAGCGGTTCCTTATACTTCTATGCCTATGACATGAGCGCAGATCGCTGGAATACGAATTATTTCGCGGGAATAGGCCTCAATCCCAAGATGGATTATGACGGCGGAAGCGGTCTTTCCGGTATGTATATCGTTACCCCGAATGTTTTCCAGATCACCTATGAAAATCAGGGAGGGTGGCAATATTTCCAGGAAACCGCCGGAAATTCCAACTCCACTCAGATCTACGATTATTGCGCCGGCCCCGGAACGGCATGCGCGCTTGTATATCAAAATAGTATAGCAACTTCGGAATTTTTTGTTTTTACACTCGGCAGTACAAATAATTATCAATTCGATTTCTTTTCCCAGATGAATTCTCCCGGCACGATCTTCGACCTGTCGATCGATCATAATTCTTACGGTACGCTTTTTATCGGGATAGCTCAGCCGGATAGTGTCGCGATATTTTCCTTCGCCGGCCCGTCGACAGTAAAACAATACACCATCCCCTACGGGAAGGGTATAGCAAAGGTCGTCGTCACGAAGGACGAAAGAATCTATCTCTTTTTCCAGAACGATGAAAATGAGTTAATCGCGAAAGTATTCGAATACCGGGATAACGATCTCAAGGACTACGCTGAATTTACCGTCTATACCGGCGGGATAAAAATCGAGCCTTCTTTTCTGCCGAACGCGCTCGATATCGAGTACGACGCCGTGAACGGAAATATCTACGCGGCGTTCATCGACCCCGGAAATAACTATCCGATTATCATGAAAATACGGAATACCCAAGTTTCGCCTGTTTTCATGATACCCTCTCATGAGACAAATTCACGTTGTATCAAAATCACGGTGGATCAGGACGGCGATCCTGTCGCGGGAGTGCTGAATTACAGCAATACGTTAAATTTCTACTCCCGATGAGTGATCGATTGACCTGTTTTGTTGAAATACCCGGCTTTTGCGGGTATATTAAATTAGTAGAAAGATGAAATCGGGGGAGTTATCATGTTAAAAAAAGGTGCGTTACTTTTCCTTACAATTATTCTTTCGTCGTGCGGGATTTTCCATTTTTTTTCTCCCGGCGCGAATAATTCTATCTATAACCCGGGCTGGAAACACTACGATGTGAAATTTAATGTCGATTCCGCGAAAGACTTCTCTATCGCGGTAGATAACGAAAACAAGCTCCATCTCGCGTATTCCGAACCTACAAACAACTTTTTGAGAGTTTTAAAGCTTGACAGTATTTCCGGCGGGTGGTCTTCCGAGTATTCGACGAATCTGATGATTACTAACGTCGAGCTTTATTATAGCGCGGAATTCGGCCTGCATATACAGTTTATCACAAGCGGCGGATACTGCACCGTGATGCGTCCCGGCGACTTCGGATGGCAGCAATACGGCCCCACACTGATACTGACGACTACTACCGTTGCCGATCTCAGTCAGTTAGGGCCGAATCATCTCGATCTGGTCTATTTCGATCCGGCCAGCGCAACGAAAAGTATCTTTACTTTTAAATACAACGATAACGGCGGAGCGAGTTGGAACGACTGGACAAGTTCCATGGAAACCGGATCGGAAATACTCGATCTCTCGGTCGATACGCTCGGTTTTCCTGTCGTAGCGGCCGCTCATCAAAACTATATTCAGCTTTTCTGCTGGAAGAACTCTACTGAAATTCACGACTTCGCTTATTCCAATTCGTTCGAGTTCGCTAAGGTCGCCGCGTTCAACGAGAACGATATCTATGTCGTATCGCGCGGTAAGGATTTTTCCGTCGTCCTGCTCCATTTTGCTTTTATCGACGGTAATATCAGTCTGAATGGCTCGAGCGTGATATACAGGAATGGATTTTATATCGAGGCGCAGTACCAGCCTTACGGGATGTCACTGACTGCGCATAAGCCATCGGGAACCTTTTACCTTTCGCTCATCGGCGATGTAAATAAGAACCCGATGGTGTTCAAGATAAATAAAGGAGTAACTACGCCCATCCTCGGCCTGCCGTCCGACCTGACGAACTGTATCGCGGCAAAAGTCGCGGTCGACATATACGGAAAACCTATCCTCGCGGCGTTAAGCGCAACCCATCAGCTACGGATGTTTTGGCTGCAATAGAGCTTTAGTTCTTTATAACCGGCTTATAGTTAGAGCTCAATATCCTAGAATTTTTGTAAATAAATGGGCATTTCATTGAAAATTTCCAAATATAGGAATATACTGATATATCAATACTTTGGAGTACCCGTGAAAAAGATAGCCCTTTTTATCCTTATTTTTGGGATGTCGTCTTCCTGCGCCCTGCTTCACTTTCTCGCTCCCGGCGCGCAGAATAGTATCCTTCAGCTTTCCGGCACAAAAGGCTGGGTGCAGCTAGGCGAGCCGGTCTCCAATCTACTAGGGAATTCCGCGAATTTTTCGTTCGATGTCGATTCCGGCGGTAAACCTTATATCGTCATAGTCGATACCAATCAGGAAGCGATGGTGATGGCTTTCGAGGGGTCATGGGTAGAAAAGGGAAAAACAACCGGGGCGGGGATCGGTTACCCTCCTATCCTTCATTTTATCAATACCTGCCCGAACGTGGCAATCAGGAACGGCACCGGAGCGGGATATATTTACGACTTCTGCACCGGGGTTCCACAGCCTGTAGGTCCGGGACAGTTTGCGTCCGGCTTCAGCTTTTTTGATTTCAAAAAGGATAAAACCGAACAAATCTATACCGTATTCCAAACTAACCTCGGCGCGTCATATATGTTATGGGTAAAAGAATTGGCTACTAACGGCAGTTCATGGAATAATCCCGCAAACTACAATCCGGTCTTTACTTCGATGATACTGAGCTATCTAAAAATGGAAATCGACCAGAACAAGCATCCTTATGTCCTCTGGACGACGAACTCTACCTTCCAGTTACTATACCAGAAAGCTTCCAACTTATGGACGAACTATACTCTCGGCAAGTCATTCTACGCGATGGGTTTTTGTATTACGCCCGAAAACAAAATCATGCTGCTCCACCAGAGTAACAATATCGACGTTTACCTTGAAGTGATCGATATATCGATGGGAGTGAATCCGGCGCTTTACACGAGGCCGGTGATCAGCGGCGTCACAATCGATTATGACGCTCAGAACGTAGCAACTTCCATAAAATTCCCGCAGTCCTGTTATTTAATAGGGCAGGATAATTCGGTAATGGAGCATAAAGTTTACAGGGTCAATCAGGACGGGAGTTATGTGAAAATGCCCGATATCCCAGAGATAAAAGGATCGGCCGCCCGTAAGCTGTTCTCCTCGCAGGATGGTACGATCTATATAGTTTTCGTCAAATCCAATGGAACCGGTTTCAATATCTATACTTACCGTTTGATCGAATAGGCGCGAGCCTGTCAGACATCGAACACGCCGACTCTGTTTCCTTCACGCACGACATAACGGTAGTCGACCTGCGGGTTGAGCCTCACCGCCTGACGGGTGTCCATGCCGGTCAGCGCCTCGATAATATCCTGTATCCTCGCCCCGCCGTCAGCCTGACGGTATACTGCGACGGCCTCGTCTTCCTCGAAGTTTAGGCTCAGGATAAAGTCCTTCAGGTCGATAATCTTTTCGCCCTTCGGCGTGACTTTCTTAAACTCACGGTTCTTCTCGTACAACCCGCTTACTTCCGCGCGCGACGACGGTATCCTGAAACGGAACTCGATCATCTGCTCGTGCGCCGCCCGGTTAATCCGGTTCTGCTTCTCGACGTGCTTCGAGGCCGATATCCTGAGATCGTCAGGCAGAACGCTGTTCATCCTCGCTGTAAACTCGTCCGGATCGATAGCCTGGTTTACCTCGATCTGCGAGACCTCATACTCGCTCCCGAACCCTATCGGCAATGCCCACCCCATTTCGAGACGGATATGCTTATTGAACCCTTCTGTGAACTTGACCGGGATGTTCGCGCGGACAAACGCCCGGCAGAGGGTCTGCTCGAGGTCGATCTGCGACATGAAGCGCAGGATACCCTGTTTACGGTAGAGGAAACGGATACACCCGGCGTTCTCCGTCCGGAATACGTCGATATTCGACAAGAACGACTCGTCGAACACGGCATCGTCCTGTATCTCCGCGTCGTCCGTCTTGACAGTCTCGAAGTCGCAAGTACCGCAGACACCGCATTTATCCCGGCAATCCGGCGTCGTTCCGCCGTCCGCCGATAGTTTCAGTTCGTTCATCTGGTAGCTGTCGTCGATCCCGCTGTCTACCGGAGCCCACGGGACTTCCGAGCCGGGTTCCCGCTGACGCAGGTAGACATCCTCGTCGATACCCATTCCGTGAAACACTTCCGTCCAAAGGTCGTGGCTGAAGAACTCGCTCCACCCGTCGAAACGCGCCCCTTTTCCGAACGCCGCTTCGACAGCGCCCGACAGCGCCCTATCGCCCCGTGAGAACACACCCTCGATCCGGCTGACATAGGGGTTGTTGTAACGGATATTTACACGCCCGTTGCGGCGGAACATCCCGATCAGCCTGTGAAATTCTTCCTTCGCGCGATCCGCGGGCATCTGTTCTTCCCATTGGAACGGGGTATGCGGCTTCGGCACGAACACCGCCACACTCACCGTGATTGCCGTTTTCGGTACCTCGGACATGAGCCGCTGGATGAGCGCTGCGATCCCCTGTATCTCGTCGATTTCCTTCCAGCCAGGAAGCCCGATCATGAAGTACAGCTTCACCGATCTCCACCCGAGTTCGCGCGCGATCGCCGTCACACGCACCAGCTCTTCCTCGGTGACATTCTTGTTGATCCTGTCGCGAAGCGCCTGCGTGCCGCCCTCTACCGCGAAGGTCAGCCCGCTGGATCGGATCGTCTTGACCGAACGCGCGAGATCGACGTTAAAGCTGTCGATCCGCATACTCGGCAGCGAGAACGATATCCCTTTCGGGGTAAATTGTTTCTCGAGCGCGGGAAGAAGTTTCGCTATATTGGAATAGTCGCTCACCGATAGGGATATCAGTGAAAACTCGTTATGCCCGGTGCAGAGGATAGACTCCTTCGCGATATTGACGATATTGGACAGGTCGCGTTCACGCACAGGGCGGTAAAAAAATCCCGCCTGGCAGAACCTGCACCCGCGACCGCACCCCCGCATGATCTCCACTACCGCCCTGTCCTGTACCGTCTTCAGATAGGGGACGATCTGGCAGACCGGGAAGTCTATCTTGTTCAGGTCGGGCTCGATATAACGGCGCACCCTCGGCCCGTCGGCAATCAGAAACCCGTCGGACTTGCGGACGTCGTAGAACATCGGGACATACACTCCCGGAATCTCCGCGAGATCGCGAAGGATCGCCTCGCGCGGCTTACCCGCGAGCTTCCCCTCACGGACTACGCGCGACATCTCGACGATCCGTGTTTCGCCGTCGCCGATACACACCGCGTCGAGGAAGTCCGCGACAGGTTCGAGGTTCACCGACGCGGGCCCGCCCGCGAAGATATACGGATCGCCGTCCGTCCGTTCGCGCGAACGGAACTTTATCCCGCAGAGATCGAGTATGTTGAGGAAGTTCGTGTAGAGAAGTTCGTACTGGAACGAGAAGCCGAGGATGTCGAAACAGTTGAGCGGGGTGTGGGTCTCGAGGGAGAAAAGGGGCATGCCCTTCGCGCGGAGAGCCGCGTCCATGTCCGTCCACGGCGAGTAAGCGCGTTCGCACACATACTCGTCCTTTTGGTTCAGCAGATGATAAAGTATCCGCAGGCCGATATTCGGCGCGCCCACTTCGTAGGTGTCGGGATAGATCAGCGCGACCGACGTCCTGCCGTTCCAGTCCTTCACCGTCGAGTTGATCTCGCCCCCCGTGTAACGGAGCGGTTTATCGACAAACGGGAGTATTTCTTCGAAAAGCTCCGTCCTCAGGTCTCCCATCGCGTTTCCTTAATTTCTATTGTTGATATAGGATATACAGATGTCACGGTATTATTATAGTACAGAACGGCGAAAATAGGAAGTTACGCGGGGACGGGAATAATACTATAATTTATCTGAAATATTTTCGTAATCCGCTTGACAATAATAATTCTCCGGGTGTATAATTCAAATGTTCAAAGGGGTTCTATAGGGGAAGGAGCGGGTTATGAAAAAGGGGCTATCACACACACACACACAGCATTTAGCGCTTTCTGCGCGATAGTAATCATGGCATTTTCGTTCGCGGGATGCAATATCGTCGAGGAAATCATCACCTCGCCCGAAATCGACCTTCTCGGCAACGGCTACTGCGAAGTCCCGCAGTTGACTATTCAGCAGTTAGACAAT
>Ga0154538_116_pt1 | contig 15508 bp, 14 predicted proteins | sample RifGroF1_FD_105681 | JGI IMG/M metagenome (GOLD analysis project Ga0154538, IMG submission 105681) | Spirochaetes bacterium GWF1_51_8 | reverse complement strand
GTTCTTCTCGGGGCAAACCCGTTCGGCATACAGCCCCGCGAACGCAAAGGGCTTATCGGTCTTGAGACGGACATAGTAGGGGAGCTTCTTTCCGGTATCCTTGTCGGTGATCCATTCGTAAAACCCGTCGGCGACAAACAGGCATCTCTTCTCACGGTACGCGTCGCGGAAACTCGGCTTCTCGAGCAGGGTCTCCGAACGGGCGTTGGCGAGCTTCTGCCCGATAGATAGGTCGGTTGCCCAATGCGGGACGAGGCCCCATTTGAATATGCCGAGAGTGAGTTTGCCGCTCGCGGAATTCCGGAAAACCGCCGGTACATGAGCGCCCGGCGCGATGTTGTAGGACGGCATCAAGTCCAGTTCGCTGACGCTTGCGTCCTTCTCTTCGACCTTAAACTCGATCAGCCAGTTTTCATTCGGCATTTTACGCGAGACGCGAAAACACATATCGGCTCCGTGAATGCGTTTTTAATCGAGGCACTCCCAATCTTCGACCATGATGTAGAGTTCGGAATGATGGCCGCCGCCCGCCTTAGCATGGCCGGATACCTCGCCGATCGTCCCGACGACCTTTATCTTACCGTTGCACGGGACGGGTTTCAGCGAATACGCGGTGATCTGGTAGCCGTCTTCCGTATCGATATAATACAGCTTTCGATCGTCCACGAACTGTGTCAGGATCATGTGCTGGTGAATGATCTCGCTTTGCTGTGCGGTCATCGAGACCTTCATCCCGATATAGCCGTCCATATCCGCGCCCTTGATCGACGGCAGGGATACTTTCTTGGGCGACATGCCGCCGGCAGGTGCGGTTTCTTTCACCGACTCCTGTCCGCCGCAGGAGAGTGCAAGGAAGAGTAACGGGATGACGACGGGGATTCTTTTCATATAGCCTCCATGAAACTGTTTCACTATCGGGCGGCTACTCGGCGCATTCCCATTTGTCGGCGATTATATAATAGTCCTTGTAGTGGGTGCCGCCCTTGAGCAATAAGTCGAGAGCGCCGACTTTACCGGTGACCTTGACCTTCCCCGAGCAGGGGATGATCTCTTTCGAGAAGACTACGAACTGGTAATGATCGGGAAGCTCGTAGTAACAGGCGTAGATAAACGGATCGGATTCCTTCGCGCCGGGCACCTTCGATGGAACAGGCTCGTTCTTTTTCGGGTCGGGTTTTTTGATATCCGAAGGATACGGCAGGCTGGGGTCTGGAAGTATCAGCTCCGATTTTATCACGACCGCCGTGACGGTTTGATCGATAAAAGGATCGAAGCCCGCGCGGTTTGTCACAATGTTCATCGGGCCGTCCGTTTTAACAGCCGCATCGTTCCCTCCGCAGGCGGTCAGAAAAAGCGCCGCCGCAAACAGTATCACTACTCCCTTCATATCCGCCTCCGTTTTTGTCAAGTGCTACTCCATGCATTCCCATTTCCCGGCGATAAGATAGAACTCCGAGAATTCCTCGCCGCCCTTGTTGAGTCCGGACACTTCTTCAAGCCTCCCGGAGATCACGGCCTTGGCGGTGCACGGGATTTTATCCTTGGAATAGATCGTCAACTGGTACCCGTCCGCGAGGTCGAGATAGCTGTATTCCATGCTCTTGTTCATCTTTTTATCGTCGACCGGGATGAAAAGTACCGGGTGTTCGTAGATGATATCGGGCGCCTTACCCGAGATAGTGATATTTTTCCCGAGCGCGCTGGTTTTCAGGCCGTCCAGATTGGTGATGACCGGGCCGGAGACTTCCGCAACATTCGTTTTCGGGGAAGATTTACCGTTGCAGGAAACGAGTACGAAGAACCCGAGAAAAATCGGCAGCAGACGGTTCATTGTTCCTCCATTCTCTTTACAGGCGCGTATTATTCGATGCATTCCCATTTGTCGATCACGAGATAGAATTCGGTGTGGTCACCGCCGCCCTTACCGGCGCCGGTAACAGAAGAAACCGTACCGATCAGTTTTATCTTTTTCGCGCATTCGATTTTATCCTTGGAATAGGCCAGTATCTGTGATCCGTCGGGGAGATCGACGGCGATGTACTTCATGGGTTCCATGAAAAACGCCAGCATATGCTCCATCTCGAAGCCGGCCTTCTTGCCGATAAGAACTATCTTCTTGCCCTCGTTGGCCTTGAGGTCATTGAAGTTTGTGATACAGCTTTCGTTTTTTTCGGAACATTCGGCATCCTTGGCTCCGCATCCCTCGGGCTTGGTGTTTCCGCAAGAAAGAAGCATAACCGCGACCGCGGCGATACTGAATAAACGCAGCATAATTTCCTCCTTTTAAGAGTATTCTAACTCGGGAAACCGAGATTTGCAAGAAAAAGACTCGGATTATTCGGCGGAAATAGTCTGCTTGACGGTCTCGATGAAATCTTTACGCTGAGCCTCGGGCACCGCGCCGTATGCGCCTTCCGCGAGCTTCAGCACGTTCTCGAACGAGCCCTGCGGCACCTGGTTCTTGTACTTCAGGAGCAATGTCCATTCCAGCACGGCGGCGTAGAACCTGTAAAACGCGGATGTCTTCGAGAGATCGTTGACATAAACAATCTCCTGCTCCACGGTCGTGAGCTTACCGGTCTTATCGTCGATGTAACGGATGCCGAGCATTACGTTGTATTTTCCGTACGACTGGATAAAGCTCTTAGCGGCGAACGCGGCGATGATCTGCGGCTTCCCGGTGTCGGGCGCGGTATTCATCCCGATCCAGTCGAATTCCTTATTCTCGCCCTTCGCGGTCAGCACAGGGGGGAGTTTGACATACGGGACGAGCGAAGCGGGGATTGCCACGAGGATCAGTCCGGTCTTGCCGTCGAATGTCGTGTCCGACATCTCGATATAGACGGCCTGGTTTTTGTAGTCGTACTGCGGGACGATAAAGTCGAAGTGTTCGAGAAGGATATCGGGGCTGATATTTTTCGCGGGGGAGGGTAAATCGCCTTTCTGGACAGCGCCCTTCGCGGCATCGAAGTCTATATAGAAGTTCTTCTCCGCCTCGTAGACTTTACTCTCCGCGGCCGATTCTTCCTCCGCCACCTTCAATTTGGACAGTTTCACGGAATCGGATTCCAGCTTTTTATCTTCGGCTTTTGCAAACATGTCCTTACCGTCGCCTGATGAAAGCTCGGTTTTCGGGAAATAGTCTTCCCCAGTGGGCGGGGGCTGAAGCTCGGTCTTCGATTTGTCCATCACCGCCAACTCGTAGGAGTTTTGGATTTCGGTTTTATCGTTCATGGTTTCTTTTGCGACGATTGGGGCGGTTTGTTCGGGTTTAGACGGTTTACCGCTGGACGATTCGGCTTGATCGGGACCGGATGCGCCCTTGCCCTGCTCCTGGGTGATATAGCCCGGGATTTCCGCTCCTCCTGTGGGGGCGGGGTGCTGGGAGAACTGCATCTTCGCGATAGGGTTCAGGACGATAGTGACAGCGACCAGCGCCGCGACAGCGGTTGCGCCGACCGCCCATTTCACCCTATGTCTGGCGAGAAACCCGAACAGGTCCGGTTTCTTCCGGTAGAGCGAGGGAAAGCGGCGGATCAGCTCGTCGCGGAGCCTCTCGGCGAAAACAGGATCGGGTTCCGCTTCCGGGCGCGCTTTGGCGAACTCGGAGATCGACTTTCTCAGTTCCCGTTCTTTTCCCTTCAATGACGAGTCATGCTTTATCAGTTCGTCGATTAGTTCGGTTATTCTTTTTTCCATATGAGTCTCCTTCCCGTCAGCCCTTCCAGTTCAGCAGGATGAATAAGGCGATCAATCCGGCCGCTTCGCGCATCTTCGCAACAGCCCGTGAGAACATCATCTTGCATCCCGCCTCGCTTTTTCCCATGATCTCCGCGATCTCGGTGTAGGAAAGGTCCTGCCAAACCCGCATCATCACAACCTCGCGCTGTTCGCCCGAGAGGGTTGTCAGGAGGCCCTTGAGCTGTTCGATCTGCTCCTTCCGGCCGGCGTCCTCTTCGAGATCGATATCCGAAGCGATCTCCCATGTCTCGTCAAGCCCCATCGTCTTCCGGCGTGAACGGTAATGATCGATCACGAGGTTCCGGGCGATTCTGTAGAGCCATGACGAAAACTTCCCTTTCTTCCTGTCGTAGCTCGCGATATTCTCGATGGCCTTCAGGAATGCCTGCGCCGTCAAGTCCTCCGCGAGGCCGCGGTTGTATGTACGGAAGTAGATAAACCGGTAGATGGGTTTCATATAGAAATCGTACAGTTTCGCGAACGCGTTCCGGTCGCCGTTACTGCTGTCTATCGCCCATTTATCGATTTGTTCCAACGGTGGTTCCATGTTTACCGCCGCCTATCTTTTAGTACGTCCGTGCAGGGGTGTAGTAACGGAAAAACGAACGCCGGAAAAAATAATTTGCGCTTCTTCCCGGCCCGTGCCCCTTTCCTGCCGAACGCCGATATAAAATTGTACCCTATCCCGCCGAAAATGTCCAATGCGGAAATTTTTATTAGACAGTTCTAATAACCCCGCTTTTTCTAACAAATCAAGGTATTCTTTGAAGGGCACATTTAAAAACTCGTAAATAATAGGGTATTATCAAACAGATTTGGAATAGCCTTGTCATTGCGAGTGTAGCGAAGCATTCTATTTTAATATTCAACAATAAATTACACCGACTGCTTCGCCGCTTTGCGTTCCGCTGTGACAAAAAAATATTATATTCTGCTCTGAAAAATATTTTTATTTATTATCACAGAGTTTTTAGAAGTGCCCTGAAATGAAATGTTTAATGGTCACTTCCTTCGATGAGTGTTTAGAAGCGATCATAAAATAATCCATTATCCCACTGGACAAATCGGATACGAAGTGTTATATTTATTCGAGAACGAGAAAATGGAGGATACGCATGTCGGTAAAAATCGATCAGGATACCTGCATCGGATGCGGGATCTGCGAGGGTCTATATCCCGACCTTTTCACGATGAAGGACGACGGTAAGGCCTATGTCACGGACTTGACGGGTTATGATACAGAACTAGCCCGTGAGGCCATCGATCAATGTCCTGTCGCGGCTATTTCGGAAGATTAGCCGAATTAAGTAAGAAAACCGCTTCTCCTGTTGTATAGGGTTATAAAGGGAGGCCGTCCTGTAAAAGGGGCGGCCTTTTTTTTTACGCGCGCGATGGATGCCGCACAGACATAGAGCCCACGAAGAAAATGCTCAACTCCATACTGACGCGTTCTATTGGGATTGAATATTCATCCCAATTCCACACGGATCACGCGGATCTGCGCGGATTGACAGCCGGGCGGAGATAAAAACCGGGGAATTTTACCGCAAAGACGCGAAGCCGCAGAGGAAACAGCCGAGAGGAACCTGCGGCCGGGTATGCGCAACAGAACCATCCGCGTTAAATTGGGATATGGGCATCTTCTCATTTCGGTAAAGTAAGCGAAAATAAAAACGCGATACCTTCCGGCACCGCGTTTTATCATAAAATTTAAATTTCTACTTTCTTACTATTCCCCGCAGTCTCTCGCAGGCGCTTGTGCTCGCGAGAATTCTACTTCCTTACTATACCTCTCAAACGCTCGCGGGCACTTGTGCTCGCGCTACTGGTACATCCTTTGCTGGAGCTCTACTTTCTTACTATTCCTCGCAGTCTTTCGCGGGCATTCTTCAACGCCGCGATGATCTTCTCGAAGTTACCGCGTTTGATCTGTTCCTTATTGAACACGGTCTCGCCCATCCCTACCGCTATCGCTCCGCCGGCAAGGTACTGCATCCCGAGGATCAGATCGATCCCGCCGGTAGGCATAATATCCACGAACGGCATCGGGCCCTTGATCGCCTTGATATAGCTCGGGGTGAGCGCGCTCGCGGGGAAGAGCTTGATGACGTCCGATCCGGCCTTGTGGATCGTATAGATTTCAGTCGGGGTGAATGCCGCGAGCATGAGGAGTTTATCACGCGACTTGACTGGTTCGACAAGGTTCAGTGCGGCGATGGGGCTGACTATAAAGTCCGCGCCGTTTTCGATCGCGGCGGCGGCGTCCTGCTCGCTAAAAACCGTGCCGAGGCCGAACACCAGTTCCGGGAACTTGGATTTCAGACGGGGCAATTCGTCGATTACCCCGGGAATCGTCATCGTGAACTCGATGATCTTTATCCCGGAATCCCTGACAGCCGCGCAGACGCCTTCGAGTTCCTTGGCGCTGTCCGTCCGGAGGATCGGCACTATCCGTTCCGAACGGACGACTTCCTTTAATTCCTTAGAATTCATATCCGCCTACAGTTTGACTACTTTCAATGTCTTGACCGCGTCGATCCCCTCGAGTTCCTTACGGACTTTTTCGTCGATTGCGGAATCGATCTGGACTAACGATAGCGCGAGCTTAGTCTTGGTGTTGCGTCCGAGCATCAATCCGGCGATGTTGACATTGTTCCCGCCGAGGATCGTGCCTATCTTCCCGACTACGCCGGGCTTGTCTTCGTTATAGATAAAGAGGAAGATTCCTTCCGGTTTCAGTTCGAAGAAGTATTCGTTGAACTTCACGATCTTCGCGACATTGCTCGAATACACGCATCCCCAGAGTTCCATCGACTCGCTTGCGGTGCGGACATTCATCCGGATAAGGTTCGTGTATTCGCTCGAGAAGTCGGGGTCTTTCTTTTCGGTGACCGTGATCCCGCGCGATTGCGACATCGAGACCGCGTTGACATAGTTCACCGATTCGCCCAAGAAGCTCTGGAAGAGCCCTTTTAACGCCGCGCGGGTCAGGAGCGACACATCCTTGTGCGAGATATCACCTTCGTAACTGACAGTCACTTCTTCGACCTGTCCCTCGATAACCTGTGAGATCATCGAGCCGAGACTTTCCGCGAGTTTGATATATACCTTGAATTCTTCGAAAAGCTCTTTGTTGATGGACGGCATATTCATCGAGTTGACGATCACGCCGTGCACGAGGAAATTCGCAACTGTCTCGGCGCTTTCCATCGCGACCATGAACTGCGCTTCTTCAGTGGACGCCCCGAGATGGGGAACGGCCACGAGGTTCGGCGCGTCGAGTAACGGGTTTCTGGGTTCGAACGGCGGCTCCTTGGAGTAGACATCCACCGCGGCGCCGGCGATCCGGCCTTCCTTCAATGCGTCCGCGAGCGCCTGTTCGGAGACGATCTCGCCTCGGGCGGCGTTCACGATACGGACGGTCTTCTTCATCATTTCTATTTCGTTCTTGCCGATCATCCCCTTTGTCTGCTCGGTGAGCGGAGTATGAATCGTGATAAAATCGCTTTCTTTGTAGATACGCGGAAGGTCGGAGAGTTCGATTCCGAGGTCCTTGGCGCGTTCTTCGGAGAGGTAGGGGTCGAAGCCGAGGATGTTCATCTCGAACGCCTTGGCGCGCTTGGCGACTTCGGTCCCGATACGGCCGAGGCCGATCACACCGAGGGTCTTGCCGCGCAGTTCGGTTCCGGTGAACTTAGTGCGTTCCCACTTGTTCTCTTTCATCGAGGCGTATGCGAACGGAATCTTGCGGGCGAGCGAGATGATGAGGGAAAACGCGAGTTCGGCGGTGGAGATAGTGTTGCCGAGCGGGGCGTTCATCACTACGATACCCTTCGCGGTCGCGGCGGGTATATCGATATTGTCGACACCGACTCCGGCGCGAGAGATCACCTTCAGGTTGTCGGCGTGCTCGAGAATATCCTTCTTGAGCTTGGTCGCGCTGCGGATGATGATACCGTCGTAATTCTTGATATCCTCTTTCAGTTCCTCGGGCGTCATCGTGTCTTTTTCGATCACTTCGATCTCTTTATACTTCTTCAGTATATCGATCCCTTCTTTCTCAAGCTTGTCGGTTACCAATACCTTGAACTTCATCTATGTCTCCTCGATTGTTATAATCATTTCCAGTAATTGTAATACGGCCGGGGAAAAAAATCAAAATTCAAAGAATAGGAGCATCTCGTTGCCCTTCTTATTAAAGAAGAAGGCCTCGGAGAATTTTTTCATAATATAGATACCGCGCCCGGAAATCCGTTCGAGGGCTTCGTTGCCCATCGGTACGGTGATATTCTCCACATCGAACCCGTCACCCATATCGCGGATCCACATCCGAATGCCCTTGTAGCCGATCTCGTAGCTGAGTATCACGGGCTTGTTGTAGTCGAGCTCGTTGCCGTAAGTGATCGAGTTCACTAACGCCTCATGGAGAACGGTCTCGATCTTCCAGATTTTATCGTAATGGTATTTCAGGACTTTGTTCTTAATCAAGTCGATTGTCATGGAGACGGCGTTTAACGAGGATTTGATCGTGATCGTGTTCGATTCGTTCGCGGAATGATCGACCACACAATAGACCTTCGCGTCGACGGAGTTCTTTTTCATACCGGCGGAGACATCTTCCAAGAGGCCGTATGAGATACGGATATCGGAATAGAGCGGGGGGATGATCTTATCCAGCTCTTCTTTTTTCATCACCCGGTCGAATACGACGAAAGAATCGTCAAAATCGAGGGGGTGCTTCTCGGAGCCGGACTCGCCGAGCACAACATAACGCTTTTCTTTCCGCTTGATCGCAACCCAGCAATGGTTTTCACATCGAATCTGCTGGAAACGTCCCTCGAGCGGATAGAAAATCACCGCGTCGGTTCTGGCGTTTTCGCTCGATTGAATATCCTGCGAATGATTGAGGAGCTCTTCCATTGTTTCCACTTGCTGGATGAAGGGATAATCATGGGAAATCCCAACGATCACCGCGTGGGCTAAATGAATATTGACAGGAAATGAATGAGTTTCAAATTCCTGGTTAAAGGTTATCCATATGTCTTTAGTGCAGCAGTAGTCATCGATTTGGGTCTTAATCGGCACACTAAATTTTTTCATTTTCAGCGATATCCTTATCGGCGGTTTTCCCAATCAGCGATAAATAATCCTTCATCGAGACACCCGAACCCGGACGAAGGAGGGCGATATCGTCTTTTGAGATTTTTTCGCCCTTCGCGATCGAACGGCGGGCGTAAGTATCCCTCATAGACAAATCGCGAATCTTCTTCTCGAAATCGGTGATCTTTTTCTCTCCGGGCCCGAGCGCGCTTTCAATGTCGCGCAGAGCTTTTACCATTTCGGTAAACTTCCTCGGATTGAGGGAGATCGCGTGATCGGCCCCTTCCCATTCGTTATCCAGCGTGAAGTGCCGTTCGATAATACTCGCCCCCAATGCCGCGGCGGCCAGAGAAAAATATATATCCAAACTATGGTCTGAAAAACCTACCGGCAGTCCGAACTTCTTCTTCAGCTTCGGGATAAAATTCAGGTCGAAATCGTTTTTCTCGGCGGGATATTTTGAAACGCAGTACAGGAGCGCGGTTTTCTTAGGATCGGTCAATTCGACCGCACGCGCGATTTGATCTACACCCGCAAAACCCGTCGATAAAATCGCCGGTATCCCCAACTCTCTGATCCTATCCAGCATCGGTTCCGTCGTCAGATCGGAACTTGCCACTTTTACCACTTTCGACCCGATCTTGTGCAGGAACTCCAGCGACTCCATATCGAGAGGAGTCGCGAAAAAAAGGATTCCCGCGTCGTCGCAGAACTCTTTCAGTCCCGCGAACTCGTCGTACGATAGCTCGTAGGTACGGAACACTTTATGGCCTTCTGGAGAAATCGCCTTGTTGTAGAAGCTCTCCGTCCGGAAGACCTGAAACTTCACAGCGTCCGCCCCGCACTCCTTCGCCGATTCGATCAGCTTTTTCGCGCGTTCGACCCGTCCGTTGTGATTGATCCCGATCTCCGCGGCGATAAATATGCTCTTGCCGCTCCCGGCGAATATCTGCTCGATATCCCCCATTCCCCGCCCCGCTTACTTACCGGATGCCAATAGGGAATTGACTTTTCCCAGGTTCTTAAACAATCCCTGTGCCGATGCGAGATCGAGCGCTTTGACCACGCTCTGAGCGTTGGCATCGGGGGAAAATCCCGACATCACTTCGATATTTTCACGCTTCACTAAATAGGACGCGATCTGTTTCCGGTCGTCGTTCATCTTCATCTGCATCGCGCCGATTTCTTTCTGGACATTCATTTTCAGGGTATAAAGAGATTTCTGGTCTTCGATCTTGGTGCTGATAAAACCGATGACGTTTTCGCCGTCGTATGTCGCGGAATTGACCACCGCGTTCATCTTCTTCGACGCGCCCTGCCAGTCGATTTTTTCCGGGTCTTGCCCCTCGAACTCGCCGATCAGCTTGCTCATTTCATTGAGCCCTTCGAGTCCGACACCGCTCTTCATATAGTCCTTCTGGACCTGCTGAAGCCGGATCATATCCTTCTCGAGGTTCTTCTCAAAAACGAAACTGTCCTGCCCAATCTGCTTTTTATCGCCGGACTTGAGAGACGCGGCGGACGCCTTTAACTTGGATTTGTCATACAACGCTGCGAGATTCACGTTCCCTGTGATGACATCCTTGATATCCATAAATCCCCTCCTATTTTGAGAGATACAGATTCCCCATACTCGAAATATTATAAGGTAAATAAAAAAATTTGAAAAGGTTTTTTCTCTTATTCTTGAGAAAATCCTTCCTGAATGATGTTTTCGATGTCTTTTACGCCCATTTTAACGCGGATTTCATTTTGCGAGGATATGTTCAGAAGGATTCCCGTCCCAGCCGCCATGAGAAGCATCGACGATCCGCCGTAACTGATGAACGGGAGTGAGACGCCCGTGGTCGGCACTATTCCGATCGCGATCGCCATATTGAGGATGGCGTGCAGGGAGATCAGCGAGACTATCCCGAACGCCAGAAGCTGGCCGAACTTGTCGCGGCAGTTTACCGCGATCAGCATCCCGCGGATAAAAAAGATGAAGTAGACGCCGATCAGAACGAGCGCCCCGATCATGCCGGTCTCCTCGGCGATCACCGAAAAGATAAAATCGGTGTGCGGGGTCGGGAGCTTACGAATCTTCTGCATACTGTTTCCCAGCCCCTGCCCGAGCAGTCCGCCGTTCACAAACGCCTGCTGGGACTGTATGATATGATAACCCTTTCCCGACGGGTCGTCCCACGGATTGAGGTAGGCGAAGATGCGGTCGAGACGATACGCCACACGGATAATAAAAAAGAACAGCACGGGCAGGCTCAGGAGCAGGATCGAGATCAGGTGCTTGATCGACGCGCCGCCGATGAAGAACATGATGAACGCGACCATCAGGAGAAGCACGCCTGTCGAGAATCCCGACTGGAGCAGGATCACGAAAAAGATCACCGCGACTAAGAGCAGCGGCGGCAGGAGCCCGAACGTAAAATCTTCGAGCTTATTCTGTTTCTTGGTGAGGATATAGGCGAGGTAAATAATAACAGTGAGCTTGGCGAGCTCGGACGGATTGAAAAGCGCGAACCGAAGGTCGATCCAACGCTGTGCGCCGCCGGAATGCTTCCCGATACCGGGAATAAATACCGCCACCAGCAGAACCATCGTAACAATCACGATAGGTTTCACGAAATCCTTGATACGGCTGTAGTCGAAGAGCATAAAGAAGAGCAACGCGGAGATAGTAGGAAGCGCCCACATCGCCTGACGGATGAAGAAATAGTAGGGGCCGACGTCGTAGTTTTTCGCCGCGTAGAAACTCGCGCTCATGACGAAAATAATGCCCGCCAGGACCATCCCGATCACGCAAAAGAAGATCACACGATCCATTCGTTCCCAGATCGACCCGCGCGCCGTTCCCAAATCGATTCCCCTCTTTAAAATCTAAATGATCAGTCTTCACTTTGTTTCCGAGGACAAGCCTTCTTTAAAAATCTAAAACCCACCCTATGTAAATGTCTTCGGAGCTGTCCCAAAAGGGTACTTTAGAGAACCTTTGTCATTGCGAACGAATTTGAAAAATTCGTGAAGCAATCTATACTATTAACTGATAAACAGTTACATAGACTGCTTCGTCACTTCGTTCCTCGCAGTGACAGGCTTTTATATATTTTTTATACTTTTGGGACAACTTCTTTAAAAATCTAAAACCCACCCTAAGTAAAGGTTTCCGAGGGCAAGCCCTCTTTTAATCATGAGTAATACCTATCGAAAACAAGTTCTCTTAAATGGTGCAAATTTATTTTTTAAGTGAGTTCTAAAATATCCTTAACTTACGAAGTCACTGTTCTTTCTTTCTGCGAACCCAGAAAGAAAGAACGAAAGAAAGAGGTTCTCCGCCTAAATAACGCTCCAAAGTAAAGAGGCGCGAAACGGAAAACGCCGTAACTCGCCGTGAGAGATATCAATAATGCGATAAAATTCAAGGCTCGAACAGACGGCGTTTCCGCCCGTTTCGCTGAGTAGAACTCGCGTTACAGCGGCGGGAAAATAGCCAAATACAAAACGATACAAGTATTACATCTTTCGGTTCTTTCGTCCCTTAGCTGATACCTTCTTGACTCGGCTGGGACTCATGTTTCCATTTATCTTATCCGCGTCTACTTCTTCCGGCGAGGGCAGGCCCTCTCTATACTTTATAATCCGCTTTTCTGCGAAATCTGCTGGAGTATGCCCCTGACCTGCTGGATCGGGCCGGCCTGCTGGTTTGCGGCCAACGGGTCTTTCTCGATCATTGTCAGGAACAGGGTCAGGTACTTTTCCGCGTCGTCCATTTTTACTTTCTGGTATGCCAGAATACCCATCGTATAATAGAAGCTGTAATTCGGATTCTTCATCGATTTCTCGAGGTTCTTCCCGATCGCGATAGCCTCGTCGGAAAGCCCGAGCTGGATCGCCGCCTGGAATGCCCAGTTATTGAAATTGGTGTCGTTGGCCTTCGAGGGGATGATCTTCTTAAGCGACTCACTCGCGCGCAGGACAAACGCCTTATACTGGCCGAGGTTCTGCTTGGTGAAGATCGCGCCGATCGTGTTCTTCGCCATTTCGGTCGAGACCTGCGACGGCGAACTCTTCGCTATCGAGTCCATTTTGATCAGGTCGAGGATCGAATTCGCGAGGCTGATATTGTCCTTCTGCGAAAGATTGGCCTTGAGGTCTTTTCCGACCATCGTGATGAAATTGGTGATGAACTCCTTCGCGGAAACATCTTCGCCCTTCTCGAACGCCAGCTTGCCCATCTGGAGATAGAACGCCGGATCGTTGATCGTAGGCATGGACTTGCGGAGATTCAGCCCGATAGTGTAGACTACATCGACCTTGCCGAACTGCCCGGCCATCGAGTACGCCCAGATATTAAAGTTCGGATCGTCCTTCTTCATATCTATCAGCTTGGCGAACATAGCGTCCGCGCGTTTCATAAACGGCTGATACTGGAACATATAACCCCGGAAGAACATGTGCTCCATCACCATCCGGATCGTGTTGAAGTCGAGGGTCAGCGCCTTGGCGTTGATCTGCTTCTCGAGCTCGTCGGCGGAAACGCTCAACTGGAGCTGGGGTACGTTCTGGGTCTGGAGCAGGAAGCTCTCCATCCCGGCGAAGTTCTTCCAGATCGGACTCTTGGCATAATCGTCGGTCGAACCCTTGTAAAGGCGCAATTGAGCCTTCAACTGGTCGAGCCATTTATTGATCTCTTTGCGGTCCTTTTCCTCGTTCGCGGGATTCTTGAAGAAGTCGCGGATGAGATAGTTGAACATCACCGAGTAAGTGCCGAACGAGTTCGGGTAAAGGGTCAACGCCTTCACAAGCATCTCGTGCGCCTTCTCATCGAGATCGACATTCATTTTATTGTTGAGGTAGATCACGGCGACATTGTGAAGCACCGAGATCGAGTCGTGACCGTAGTAAAGCGAGTCGTCGAAATAGTAGAGCGCGTTCGTCCAGCTCTCCCATATCTTCTTATCGAGAGCGGCGATGATCTCGGGACGCTTCTCCGCGCTCTTGATCGTCTGGAGCTCGTCGATCCTGTCGAGGTAAATCTCGCCCATCTGGTAATCGTAGTTGATGACGATCTCACGGGTAAGGTAATCGAGGAACTGGGCGTTCTTGATGTCTTTCCAACGGATCAAAAAGTCCGAGAAGTAATCGGTGTTATTGGGAGCGGGATACATCTTGACGAACTTGACGTTATTGCCGGACTTGGCGATATATCCTTCTTTGACAAGTTTCTCGATCTTCTCCATCGTGTACTTCAGATCGATAGCGCGGTGCAGCCATTCGGAAAATTTCTTCTGGGCGTCCGCGAACGATACTTCGCGCACCAGTTCGAGGAAGTCCACCAGCGCGTATTCGATATCCTGCACCTTATACATGATGCCGTAACGGTGATAATAATAGTCGCCGAGCGTCCACGGTTCCGGGCGCTGCCATGTCAGGTACACCGGACGTGTTCCCGTCCAGTACGGAATGAAGTAAGGGTCCTTGATGTCGCGGATATCCTTGTAGAACGGCTCGTAGCCCGCGAAGATATGCGTATCCACCAGCTTCATGCGGTGCGCGAGGATTTCGGGGGTGATATAACGCATATCGCCGTAGATGCGGTTGAAGATATTGCCCTTCTGGTCGTAAGGCGTGATATCCGGGCGGAGCTTTTCAGCGTAAATGAAATACACCGTCGCGAACACCTGGTTGTCGCCGCCTTCGGTCATCAGCACCGAGTTCTCCTCGGTCGATATCATCAGGTTCTTTCCATAGTCATGGTTGAGCCAGTTCAGGTGATAATCGTTGATTTTATAGTTTTTTACGAACGGTATCAAAGAAAGGGCGATCACTACTACCGAGATGATGATAGTCAGGATATTCCAGTCTTTTTTCTCGGGAGAATTCATTTCGTTGTAAGACATAAACATTTCTCCTAATTAATAAGTTTATGAAGAGCATATAGTTTATAACAGAATAAAATAAAAAACAATAAATCAAGCGAATCCCGCGCCCGGCGGGACGTATGCATGATAAGAGTCGGAATATCGGAAATGGTTACTTTGAGGCGCGGGTTTTTCACAATTCGAAAGCCAAAGACAATTTCACACAGAGCACACGGAGGTGATTGCGCGGACATTTGACCAGAGATATGGTTATTTTCTCACGGCCTATTGCCCTGTTTGTTAGAAAGGTTTACACAAAGTTTAATAAATAGCTTCGAGACGGAAAGGAAATCTCTTAACAATCGTTCTTGCTTTTTTTTCTCCGTGCCTGCCCCGAGTAAATCGAGGGGTGCTCCGCGCGAACTTTCCCGGGGTTCAGCCTACCGAAATACAGGGGGAATCTCACACAGAGCACAGGGAGGTGATTGCGCGGACATTTGACCGGAGATATAGTTGTTTTCTCACGGCCTATTGCCCTGTTTGTCAGAAGGGTTTACACAAGGTTAAATAAATAGCTTCGAGACGGAAAGGAAATCTCTAAAACAATCGTCCTTGCTTTTTTCTTCGTGTTCTCCGCGCGAACTTTCCCGGGGTTCAGCCTACCGAAATACAGGGGAATCTCACACAGAGCACACGGAGGTGATTGCGCGGACATTTGACCAGAGATATGGTTATTTTCTCACGGCCTATTGCCCTGTTTGTCAGAAGTGTTTACACAAGGTTAAATAAATAGCTTCGAGACGAAGAGTGAA
>Ga0154538_168_pt4 | contig 16535 bp, 16 predicted proteins | sample RifGroF1_FD_105681 | JGI IMG/M metagenome (GOLD analysis project Ga0154538, IMG submission 105681) | Spirochaetes bacterium GWF1_51_8 | reverse complement strand
GTAATATGCTCGGGATTTGAAAATATTTTCAGCTTCCTATACAATCTGAGGCTTGTTTAGACTGGAGGTCTCTTGTTTGTTACGCCACCTATTATTTGTCACATTAGTAATGACCGGATGATTGGTGAGAATCAACGGTAAGGATTCCATCATTTTTTATCTCCCCGCTCTATGTAAATGAAAGATTTTACCCCAAAAGTTCGACTACGCGTGCTACTAGTTCGCGGATTCCCGCGGAGTTATTCGAGTATCTCGCTCTTCAGGATATCGAAGAACAGGCCGCGCGCTTGGCGTTCCACCCACGGGGAGTGCCCGCAGTCCTTCAGGAGAACGAACTTCAAATCGGGTATGATGCCCATCAACGGGATACGGACTCCATCGGCGGGGTGAGGGTCGTAGTCGCCGTGAATCGCGGTGACCCGGCACCTGATCGTCCTGCCCGCGTCGAGCAGACGGCCGTCGGAACGGAGCTTCTCTGCCTCGGGCCAGATCGTGTCGTACTGCGTCATATCGAAACCGCCGCTTTCGTACGCGCCGGGGGTTTCGTCGAACGTATCCGCGCGGCGCATGATCCCGCCAAATCGCTCCATCGCCGACGGGTCGGCGTTCAGCCGGTTCGCGAGCATGACGCACTCGGCCTTGTCCGCGTCGCTCAGGCGCGAGAAACGTTTCTCCATGATTCCGTCCGCGTACCTCGGCTGGAACGGCCCCGCGCCGACCAGGACGATCTTACGGGCCGAATCCGGATTCTGCGAGGCGTAGAGCCACACAAGCCACGCGCCCCATGAATGACCGACAAGAGTGACATTCCGGCCGCAGTTTACCTTGATGATCGAATGGAGCTGGGCGACAAGCCCGCCGATGGTACCGGCGGTCTGGAAGGCTTCGACTACGCCGAATTCGGACGACAGTTCCCGCGCGACCGGCGCGAGCTCGCCCCGTGCTCCCGGCCCGCCGTGCACCAGTACCGCGCGGTAGGGCTGTGTCCCGTACAGGCGGTAATCGTCTATCACGGCCTATATCCTGAATCCGGCTCCGGCGAAGAAGTCAGCGCGGAGTTCGGTGTAACGGAAGTCGTAGTAGCCGATCAGTTCGAACCTCGGGTGCAGTGTCAGGAAGAGCCAATCGGCGAGAAAGAAACGGTAGTCCTGAATCAGCGATACCGCCCATCCGTCGGAGTAGAAACGGAGCCTGAGATAGGCTTCGGGATTGAAAAAGCCGATTTCGGCCGAAACCCCGGCGAGGAGTAACGGTTGGAACGAGGTCCATTTCAGCGGGAAGTTCTGGTAGAAGATACCGCCCGCCCCGGCGTACACCCGCCAGACATCGTCACGGTAAAGGCCGTACTCGCCGTAAGTCCAAATCTCGTAGGCGCCGTCTGAGATGATATACAGCGAGCCGTATCCAGCGATTCCGGCGGAGATTTTTAACGGCAGTCCGAAGATGTCCGGCGAACGGTAGGTCACCTGCGAGGAGCCCAGCCAATACTTCGTGTTCCATCGCCCGAGAAGCACGGTGATATCATGGGTATCGGCCGAACCGGACTGCGTCCCTGCGGCGGAGAAAAGCAGGATCAGGATGAGTTTCTTCATGGCTGTACCTCCGTGAGCGTTTTACCGATCTTGACATTGTCGTAATAGACGACGTTCGAGCCCTGGGCGTTCTCGTCACGGTATAACCCGATCTTCAGGTAGTTGCCGATCCTGTTCACGACGGTCGGGCAGTAGATCCGTTCGGGATAAAGGTTCGTGCCGTTAATCCACGCTTCGACAAAGCCGTCGGAGAGCATCGACCATTTCACATGCACGGCCACATCGAACCATTGCCCGTAGCCGACCGGGACGCCGTACTCCCACATCGTCTTATTCTTGATTCCGGAATGGATGACGACGAGGTAGACCCTGTTCGATGTATAGTTGATCGAGAGGGGCGGCGAATTCTTCGGGAAGCTCGACCACGACTCGTCGGCGAACGGGTCGGGCTGGTCGTGCCATTGCCCGATAATTTGCCAGAGCCCGTTATCGGTGTAGCCCGGCGCGAGCATACAGCTCCACCCGTAATACACCTCTTCGCCGTAGGGGTCGATGTTGAAATACTTCATCTCGGTGCGGTTACCGGAACCCCATGTCACACCGGGAAGGATAGTGAACTTCACCGCATAAGTCCCGGTGCGGACTGGGTTGGTGACGACCGCGATCAGGCCGGGACGTCCCTGCTCGAGGCCCCAGACTCCGGTTGTGCCGTCCTCGAAGTCCGAGACGAACGGCTGAAAGGTGTTGCCGTAGTAGAGCGGGACTAGCCCGCAGGAGGACACGGTGAATAGCAGGATGAGACTGAAAATGGACGCGGCCTTGCTCATGAAATCCCCCTTCGTTTTACTGCGACACGGTGTTCCGCCGACCGGACTGTAATCCATTATGGCGTAATTTAACGAAAAATTCAAGGTTTTTTCACTTCATTGCAATCTGGATGGCGGGACTCGGGAGAAATTTCACGATAAGAACCATATATTTAATCCGAAAGCCCCATGAATTTGAAATTTTATTGAGGATATGGTAATATTTATCGAGCAAATGGGGAAAAAAGATTTTCATCTGTCAGCGGGATAATAGGTTTGCGGAAAACGGAAATACTTCTCGGATAATTGACGAAACTAATGTGTATTTCCCGTTAGAAGGAGCTCGGTTATGGAAGGCTTCGAAAAGGATTTGCTGGCACTGCGTGTGAAGTTGGCTGATGAAATCTCGAAAAATGAAACCCTGCTTGAGGAAAACAAACGGCTCAAAGCCCAAATCGAGGAATTCAGGGTTCTCTATATCAGCACCGTCGAATATGCGTCCACGATAGAAAACGACCTCGAAGAGAGGATTCGGAACATTCAGAACGATTGTGTCGAAATTCCCGCCGAAAATAATCAGAACTTTTCCGACATGAGAGAAAAACTATCCCTTCAGATGGCGATCAACGAACAGTTGATGGCCGATATTCAAGTCCTGAAGCGCGACAATGAGAAACTGCGGCTCCTGTTATTGAATACCACAGAGTTCTCGACATTCATGGAGAACGAGCAGATCGTCAAGTTCGACGAGGCCAGCCGGAGGGCGGTCACCGATCATCTGACCGGTATCTTTAACCGCATCAAGTTTAACGAGTCCCTTGCCCGTGAAATTGAAAAAATGAATACGGAAGGGTATTCGTTTACTGCGGTGATGTTCGATATCGACCATTTTAAAAAAATCAACGATACTTACGGGCACCAGACCGGCGATAAAGTGCTTATCGCGATCACGAAAATAGTTTCCAAGATGATCCGAAAGAACGATATATTCGCGCGTTGGGGAGGGGAAGAGTTTATGATCCTTCTGCCGGAGACGAATCTGAGCACGACGCTCGCGATTACCGAGAGACTGCGCGAGAAAATCGCGTCGTCGCAGAATGATCCCGCCGGACAGGTCACAGCCAGTTTCGGGGTGGCGGAGTATAAAAAGGGCGAAAAAATGTCGAGGTTCATCAAACGAGTCGATAATGCCATGTATAGAGCGAAAGAACTCGGGAGAAACAGGGTTGTCGAGGGATAAATTAATTTTGGAGTAACTGATTTCGGTATAACCTTAGGAGGTGCAGCATGGATGAAAAGACGAGAAAAGAGATGGGTGAGATCGCGGGTCTGGTTTCGACTACATGGAAGGGCTTAGCTCTGACTGCCGGGGTGACGGCCGGTTTCTTTGAAAAACTTAGTCCGACAGAGCCGAGAACCGCAAAGCAAATCTCCGATTTGCTGAATTTTGACATAAAAAAGGTCGAAATGTGGCTGTATTTTGCCGTCAGTAACAGTTTTGTCGAGCAGACGCCCGATGGATATACGTTAACATCGCTCGGTTCTTTTTTCGCTTCGTCTTCGCCGGTCAAAGACTTGTTCGGGATGATTCAGATCACTTCATATTACATGAATGCCGCGCTCAATTCCAGCGAAACGTTTAAAGAGAAACTGAGCCTCGAAGCGTTGACCGAGGGGAAAGTCAGCCGTAATTATCAGCCCAAAGTCAGCGACAATCTCTCGGCCTCATTGATCGATAACCTGAAACAGAACGATTTGGGAGAAACGGACACACTAATGGATATCGGCACCGGTAACGGCAGCTTCCTCAGGATTATCCATAACGCCATGCCGAAAATGAGCCTGACGGGGATCGATACCAATCTCTTCTCGATAGAACTTGGCAGAAAAGAAAACAACCGTCTCGGGATATCGGACAAGATACAGCTTCTGATCGGCGACGCGCGTGAAGACCTCGGCGATTATAAAGACGGTTCCTTCGATTGGATTACGTGTATTAACGTATTCCATTTTTATCCTGTTGATGAACGCGAACAGTTGGTCCGTGAACTGATCCGTATCGCGAAAAAAGGCGTCTTTACCACGGAAGCAATTCTGGAAATGGCTCCCATGATGTCCAGCGCGAATTCGCTGATGGCAATCCTCTGGAACGATTTCTCCGGATTCTTCAGGCAGGCGGAAGTGGACGAAATCGACAAGATGGTGACGAAAAATTTCAGTAACTGTAAAATAACTAAAACCCCGATCGTGCAGGGTGGCGGACATCTGGTGGCGATCCTGAAAAAGTAGCCTTCGAGGAGCAAGTTCATTATGAAAAACAATCCACTCATGGAAATATTGGATAAAATACTCAATATCGGAACAAGCGAGACGGACGATATCCAGAAGACCCGGCTCGTCAGGCAGGTGAACGGGCTGAACCTGTTTTATACGTTTATTGCGTTCGGGATCGGGGTATTCGTCGCATTCGCGGTAGAGAACTCGTTCTACCTAACTATCATCCAGTATGTAGCCGGGGTATTTTATGTCCTGAATATCGTATTGAACCGCTTTAAATTACATCGCCCCGCCCGGGTTTTAACCATTGTCATTTTCGAATGGCATCTTTTCCTGATTATGGTACTGTGCGGGATGTGGAACGGTTCATCGATCTACATCGTAATCCTCTATCCGCTCCTTGCCGCGTTGGTGGAAGTATCGATCTTCCGGCACCTCGCAATCAGCCTGATTCAGGGAACCTTACTTGCGGTCGCCTATTATTTTTTCCCGTCGGTACAGGCGGAAGTGAACAAACTGCTCCTGCTGAACAACTCGGCCAACGAAATCATCAAGATTATGTCAATGTTTATTACGCCGGTGATGGCGGCCGTGATCATCAATATCATATTCAGCGAAAATATCCGCGCCCGTGAGAAACAGAAGAAGCTGACCGACGAACTCAGCGGCGCGAACCGACAGCTCGCGTTCTACGCCGAACAACTGAAGGACGAGGCCACGCGTCTGCGCGCGGAAGTGCAGGTCGCCAAGAAGCTGCAGATCATGGTTCTCCCGTCGGAGAAAGAACTGACGGCGATCAAAGAGCTGGACATCTCCTGTATTATGCGCCCCGCCGATGAAGTTGGCGGCGACTACTACGATGTGATCGTGATGGAGAAGCAGATCATTTTCGGGTTCGGCGATGTCACCGGGCACGGACTCCATTCCGGTGTTATCATGATGATGACGCAGACCGCGATCCGCAGTCTGGCGGAGAACAGGCACCAGAAACCCTCGGAGCTAATCACGATACTGAACCGCATCCTCTACTCGAATATCATGAAGATCGGAGACGACCGGAGCCTGACACTCTGCGTCTTCTTCTATACCGGTCACGGAAAGTTTATTTTCTCCGGCCAGCACGAGTCCCCGATCATCTGCCGGAAGAACGGCGATATCGAGTATATCGATACGATGGCGCTGGGCTACTATGTCGGTATGCTTCCGGATATCAGAAACTCGCTGAGCGACTATGAGTTCAAGCTGGAAAGCGGGGATATATTCGTTGTGTATTCCGACGGGATCACCGAGGCGGAAAACAGGGATAGGGAGCAATTCGGACTGGAAAGGCTGGAGCAGGTGATTGTGAAGTACCGAGGCATGACATCCGACCAGCTCAAGAATAAAGTAATGAAAGAAGTATACAATTTTAAGGGAGAAACCGATATCTATGATGATATCACCCTGATGATCCTAAAACAGGTTTAGGAGGGTTTGCGATGGATTCCCAGATTAAGGGAAATGTGATACTCGGGAGCTACCAGCATGTCGAGAAGCTGTCCGGAATCAAAACAAGGATCGATATCGATATCATGCCCGGGAATATGGGCGGTTTTTGGCCCCGTTGCGGAATCACCGCGGACTACTGCGCGCAGTATCTCTCATTATCCCGGCCCGACCTGAAGAAGGGAAAGAATACCCTGTCGTTCGTGCTGAACGAGCTTCTTGAAAACGCGGTCAAGTACACGGTGAACCAGGGGTTCAATCTCGCGGTCATGCTGGTCGAGTATGAAGACCAAATACTGTTCGAGGTTAGTAATTTTATCAACGAAGAACTCTATGGAGCGTTTAAGGAGTATATAGAGAAATTTATTATGACGAACAACACCAATGAGAAATATTTGGATTTACTGAAAACCGAAGAAATTGACAGCAAGACTTCGATGATCGGGCTGCTGACACTGATCGATTGTTTCAACCCGAAAATCGGATTCGAGTTTGAAAGAACTCAGGAAAGCGGGATATTCAGGGTGAGAGTGCAAGTAATTTTAAAATCAACGGAGATTTAACAATGAAAATGGAAGGTGAGTTTTTTAAAATCAACTTCGATCATGAAACGAACACTATCTTCTTCGAGGGCTCACTCCGGCTGTGGGACCCGACCGAATACCAGAAGATAAAGCAGTTCATGCTCGACGTGCACGACCTGAATATCAAGGAACTGACATTGAACTATGTCAATCTTGAATTCATGAACAGTTTCGGGATCAGTATCCTCTGTAAATTCATCCTCGAGATAAAACCTATGAATAAAGTCGCGCTTACTGTGGTCGGAAATAAAGACATCCTCTGGCAGAAAAAGTCCTTCGAGAACCTGAAAAAGCTGTGGGATCAGATCACGGTGACGTCGGAGTAAGACACAGGACAAGATAGATGACCCGTTTTATTTACGCCGGTATCCGGTGAAAAAATAAGCCCCGCTTTCGATGCGGGGCTATCGTTTATATGTTCACTTCCTTTCAAATAAAACCTTGATTTGTTAAAAAAACGAGGTTATTAGAACCGCCCTATTTGCGTTCGCCGATCGGAACCCATTCCTTGTCCAGCCGTCCTTCGGATGGGAGAAAACTATTATGGAATTGAGATATATTCTCTTGGATTATCTATTTTAAGTTTTTTTAACTTTTGTAAGAGTTTATATCCTTTTCCAGATTTTGGAAAATGCATACCACTTGTAGAAATCCATACATATTTATTTTTGAGATTAGGTATAAGGATTTGGGGAATCTTCTGTTGTATAAATTTTTGTAGTGATTTATATTTCTCAATAATATCCTGAATATTCTTTTGAGTGGCTGGGTGGATTTCGATAAAAACTAAAGTTGAATTAATTGTGACAAGATAATCCCATTCTTTTTCTGAAGCGTCCCAAGCTTTTATTAAAGGGTCTAAATTTATGCTTCCAAAAGGCTGTTCAGTAACCTCAATTTTTCTCCTATGTTCTCCCTTGATTGCACCTTTTCCATTTTGATAGTATTGTGATAAGTATTGAATGGATTGGATAAGGCTTACAGATAACGACATCTCAATTATTCCTCATCCTGATAAAGAGAACCCACAACATCGGCAATTCTTCCGCTGAAACTGGAAAGCCCGCCCCAACCGGAGATTTTATCATCCTCGCTTCCGGGATCTAAATCGGAAATGTCGAATACATCAGTTAATGAATCCTCATGATGAAAATAAAACACCTTAAAAGTTTTATTTATACACTTTGATGCTAGGTCAATTAAAAACTGAGTTTTACTAACATTAAAAAGATTTAAAAAAGTTTGAGGCGGGGTCTTATGCTTTTTTATCTCATTTATCGCCCAGATAATATCCAAAACAGTCGGCGAATGAGTAGAAAGAATGACTTGATAACCCCTTTTTAATAATTCCATTAATAAAAGAATCACATCAATTATTGCCGCAGGGTGCAATCCTGCTTCTGGTTCTTCAATAATTACAGTTTCAATTCTATCTTTTTGTGTAACTTTTGATGGTGGGAGAAGATGAAATAGTCCTAATAAAAGCGGGGTAAACTCTCGCTGACCAGTTGACCAACTTCCAATTGAAATTCTTGTATCTTCAGAAATTTTCAGTATTACTGTTTTTCGATTCCCTATTTTATCGATTAACAAGCTTGAACTATAAAAAATATTTTTATCGATTACACTTCTTAAATCTTTGTTGATTCTATTATTTATTGGAAATATTGTTGAAGAACCAGGTTGTTCCATTTCAAATCGAATATCCTCGCTAAACTCTCTCATTACATAAGGATATGAACTCTCGAATGTTGTAAATGGTTTCAACCATCCATTTTCCATAGCAATAACTCGTTGGGCGGGTATATAGAAATTTTTCTGAAAACCTTCTCTTGAGTTTTTAAAAGAATTTTCATCGAATGCTTTATTTTTATAAATCACGGAACTGTTTTGCTTCCAAACCGATTCCATTCCTTCGCCAAAATAAATAGACAGAAAATCTTTCCATTCTTGAAATGAATAACCAAAATCTTTTAGAACTTTTTTTATTACTCCTGAATCTTGAACAAGTTTATATAATTGTAGAAAAATACTTTTTCCCGTTGCTTGTTGCCCGACAATTACAGTAAAATCACCGAATTCTACTTCGGCTTTTCTAATTGGCCCGACATTCTCAACGGAAAACATCTTATGCTCCTTTTCTGATAATTAAATATATAGGCAATAAAAATATTTGTCAAAAAATAAGCCCCGCTTTCGATGCGGGGCAATTTTTATTTTATTTTCGTTCGCCGATCGGAACCCATTCCTTATCCAGCCGTCCTTCGTAACGCGAGGTGGGGCGGATGAGGCGGTTATCGGTGAGCTGTTCGCGGATATGCGCGACCCAGCCCGGGGTGCGGGATGCCGCGAAGATCGTCGTATAATAATCCTTCGGGATATCCAGCGCGTACTGGACTACCGCAGAATAGAAGTCGACGTTGGGATAAATCCCCTTCTTCTCCATGACGAGCTTCTCGATCCTATTTGCGATCTGGAAGAGCTTCTCCTGACCGCGTTTCGCGGCGAGTTTCTCCGCCCACACCTTGAGGTGCTTGGCGCGGGGGTCTTCGGTCTTGTAGATACGGTGGCCGAACCCCATGATCTTCTTCTTCTCGTTCAATAGAGAATCGATATACTCCTCGACTTCGTCCACATGCCCGATATCGGAAAGCATCTCCATCACCTTCTGATTCGCCCCGCCGTGCAGGGGCCCTTTCAATGTCCCGATGGCGGATGTCAGCGAGGAATAGATATCGGAGAGCGTGGATGTCGTGACGCGCGCCGCGAACGTCGAGGCGTTGAAGCCGTGGTCGGCGTGGAGCACGAGCAGGGTGTCGAACGCCTTCGCTTCTTCTTCGTCGGGCCACGTGCCCCGGAACATATAGAGGAAGTTTTCGGCGAACGTGCGGTCGATATCCGGTTCGAGGATATGTTCGCCGCGTTTGATCCGGTACATGCTCGCGACAATCGTCATCACACGGCTGATCAGGGTGATCGCCTTTTTGTCGAAACCGCGTCCGCTGAGTTCCTCGGCCTCGGGGTCGAGGCATCCGAGAGCGGATACCGCCGTCCTCAGGACGGCCATCGGGTGCGCGTAATCGGGCATCGACTTGATCAGCTGGACCACTTCATACGGGACATGCATGTTCTTAATGAACTCGTGCGAAAAACGCTCGAGTTCGCGCTCGTTAGGCAAGTCCTCATGGTCGTGCCATAACAGGTACGAGATTTCTTCGAACGAGGTTCGCCCTGCGATTTCATGAATATTGTATCCGCTATACACCAGGATGCCGTTTACGCCGTCGACATAACTGATAGTAGTTTCCCCCGCGGACACACCTTCCAGACCTCTGACATAGCCTTTTTTATCGGCGATTTCCTGATCTCTCATGAGAGACCTCCTGTCGAAGAGTATTAATGCTAATCATAGCCTGATAACGGGCGAAATTAACACCGTGTATTATAGCATGGATCGGTATTTCTGGGAAATAATGCCGGGTTTAGAATTCCCGGGCGGGAAATAAATCCGCTATTGACATTTATCTCGTTTCGAGGTATCGTTATCCACTAAATTATATTACGGGCGGCTATAAAAACTTAAATAGTTTAAAAAAGCCTTTAAAAAGACATTTTTCATTTCTTTCTGAACGGCCAGAAAGAAATGAAATAAAGAAAGAGCCGCCGCGCTGATAAAACTTAAAAGAAGATCCGGGAAATCCGAGTCGGGCCCAACTCGCATGAAAGTTCCCTGTAAAGCGATAGCAAGCCTGCGTCGGACATGAGCCCTTGGTCGGATTTCCCGGCAGTAAGAAGCGCTTTAAAGTGCGCGGACGATGTAGCCGAAAGTCATAATTCTTTAGCATATTTGTATTTGGCTGTCACCCCCGCCGCTATGACGTGGTTTTACTAAGCGAAACGGATAGAAACGCCGTCTGTTCGAGCCTTGCTCTATCACGCTTAAGTGATTTCTTTCGCGGCGAGTTACGGTGTTTCCCGTTTCGCGCCCCTGTGCTTGAAAGCGTCATCCCGGCGGGAAACCTCTTTCTTTCGTTCTTTCTTTTCTGGGTTTGCAGAAAGAAAGAACAATGACTTTTTGTATTCTAAAGGAGTATTTAGGACTCCCCTTATGTAATTAAGTCCTCAATTTATAGGAGCAGTTTTATTAAAGAAAAAATTTAATGGGTTAAAATATGTATGAATTCGGAGCTTCTCCTTTTAAAGATGAAAAAGGATTATCTAAAAACATCTTTGAAATAGTATATCAAGACTTACAGAAACTTAAAGAGAATGATATTGAAGAAGGATTTAATACTGAATATAAAAGTGTACTTGATAATAAAGTAAAGGAAAAGATACCTAATATTATCTCTGCTTTAGCTAATGGAAATGGCGGATGGTTGTTTATTGGAATAGAGAATAAAACAAAAATTTTGAAAGATATTCCAAAAGCTGATTATGAGCAAACTATCAGTAATATACTTAAAGAGTTAGTAGATCCTATTCCTAAATTTGAAGTTCGATTTTTAGAAAAACCATCAAATAATAATATCGGAATTTTAGTAATATGGGTACCTGAGGGAGAAAATACTCCGTATATTTCAAGAGGTAAAATTTATAGGCGAACAGGAAGCGATACTTCTCCGATTGAGGAAATTAAAGATAGATATTCACTTGATAAACTATATGAAAAATCTGAAAAACAAAAACAAAAAATAAAAGATTTCTGTAAAAAAGACATTTGTATTGAACCTTATTCAGTACCGCTGAAAAAACTTGGGTTTTGTAGTATTTATATTATACCTGAATATGACTTGATGTTGCATAAATCTCATTTACTTGATTTGGGAGACTATATTTCTAACAGATGTGAGCAAAAATTTCATTATGAAAATAACATAAAAGGTATCGATTCAAATTTAATATTCCCTTTTTTTTCTTACTCCTATAAATCAATAGTTCTAAGAAATTCAAAAATTCTTGATGATTATAATTCTACTATTGGATGGCATCAGTTTTTTGATGGTTCTGCTAAATTTCATTCGCCATTAAGCTATATTAATAATAACGCATTAGCGAACATACTGGCAGATTGTCCCAATTATGAAAAGTATGAAGTATTTAATAATTTCATGTTTATCGATGGATATAATTTCTTTAGCTTTGTTGTTTGTGCAATCGGTCAATACTATACAATAATGAAAGAATTATCAAAAGAATTTGCAAAAGCATATATAATCCTAAAATTAGAGAATGTACAAAATAATGTTTTAACATTTCAGAATAATACATTTAGAGAAAATCTAATTTCGAAAGGTTTAAGATTTTCGGATCAAGACATTTGTACTATTGAAAATAATTATAATTCGCAAGAAAATATACTTAACATAATAAATTATTTTATTGTATGGATTTGTTTATTATTTGGTTATAATATTGAAGAAGCGGACAAATTATTCGACAACTTCCATAAAAATCAGAGTGATTTCAATGTTTTGTAATAAATAAATGTTATCCTTTTCGATAGGCGCAACGGAGGTGCGGGATGGCGGTAAAACGGGAAAACTGGGCATCCAAACTTGGGGTGATACTCGCGGTCGCGGGCAGCGCGGTGGGGCTGGGGAACTTTCTCAGGTTTCCGGGGGTTGCGGCCGCCAACGGCGGCGGGGCGTTCCTAATCCCTTATTTCATCGCGCTCGTCTTCCTCGGTATTCCGCTGTCATGGGTGGAATGGACCCTCGGGCGTTACGGCGGGCAGTTCAGTCACGGGAGCGCGCCGGGTGTGCTTAACGCCGTCGTGCGGCGGCCGTGGGCGAAGTATCTGGGTTCGCTCGGCATCTTCGGCCCCATGTTCATCAATTTCTATTATATCTATGTCGAGTCGTGGCTCCTCGGGTATGTCTGGTACTCGCTGCAGGGAATCCTCGCCCCCGCGTCCACATCCCCGGCCTTGATCGGGACGTTTTTCTCCAATTATATCAGCTTGTCGACCACGATATTCGGAATTCCCGCCGCGCTGTTCTTCTTCCTGATCACCCTGATCTTCAACCTTCTGATCGTCTACTTCGGCGTTAAGAAGGGAATCGAGCGGGCCTCTCAGATCATGATGCCCATCCTGCTCGTGCTGAGCGTCCTCATGATGATAAAGGTCTTTACCCTGCCGAATATCGGTGAGGGCATCTCGTTCCTGTGGAATCCGGATTTTTCGCGGCTGGGCGACATCAATGTCTGGTTCGCGGCGTCGGGGCAGATTTTCTTCACCCTCAGCGTCGGGATCGGCGCGATCCTGACCTATTCCTCGTATGTCCGCAAGAAACAGGACATCGTGCTCTCCTCGCTCACCGCTAACGGTACCAACGAGTTCTTCGAGGTGATCGTCGGCGGGACATTGGTTATCCCCGCCGCGATAGCGATTATGGGGATGGGTCAGGCGCGGTCCATCGCCGCGTCGGGTACGTTCAGCCTCGGGTTTATCACCATGCCGCAGGTGATCGGGACATTCCCGCTCGCCGGGGTATTCGAGACCGTGTGGTTTTCTTTCCTCTTCATCGCGGCAGTCACCTCGTCGATCTCGCTGCTCCAGCCGGGAATCTCGTTCTTCGAGGACGAGTTCAAGTACTCCCGCGGCAAGTCGATCCTCATCCAGTTCGTGATCTTTTTCTTCATGGGGCTTCTCGCGGTGTTCGGCCTCAACGCCGGAGCGGTGGACGAAATGGACTTCTGGGCTGGGAATTTCGCCCTGATCCTATTCGGGACTATCGAAGCGGTAATTTTCGCGTGGGTACTGGGCGCCGAAAAGGGCTGGAAGGAAATGAACCGGGGCGCGGATATCAAGATACCGAAGTTCTTCAAGTTCTCGCTGAAATACATCACTCCCGTGTATCTTATCGTCCTGCTCGGCGCATGGTTCGTGCTGAAGGGTTGGGACTTTATCACCCTGAAAGGCATGGATTCCAAGGATTTCACGCAAGCGGATATCAAGGATTCCGCCGCGATGATCCAGCGGCTCCAGAACTTCAGCGATCCGTTCTCCGGGCACGTCCTGTCGTACTTCAGCCCCGACGAGAGAACTGCAATCCTCGGGTTCTCCACCATGATGCTGAACACGCACGAGAGCAACAAAAACGCGCTTGAAGCGGCGATGAAAAAGGAAGGAGTCACGTTCGCGGATATCAGCAATTATCTCGATTCCGGGGCTATACCGGGCGTGGTGACGAAACCGGAGTATAGTTCCGACCGGGGACTGCTCGCTCTGGCTGTGCAGGCCGCCGCCAAACCGACCGGTTTCGAGAAGGCGAAGGCGATGCTTGCCGCCGGTCTGAACCGTTGTCTCGCCGCGACGAACTTCTATGCCGCTTCGCTCTTCGACAACGGCGAGCTCGATCCGTCGACAGCCGCGCTTGCGTCGAAAAAATCCTTGTCGCCCACGGATATCAAAACCCTGAACCGCTTCCTGATAGCGGATACGTTCATGGGGCTTGTCGCGAAATACCCCCGCGCGGAATTTCTCGGCGGGATGATCGATCAGAAAACCTTCATTACCTCGATCAGGATCGGGTTTATCGTTTTCCTCGGCGTGATTAATATCATCATCTACCTCGCGTGGAAAAAGTATAAGCTCGACGACAAACTGAAGATCGAGACGGGGGAGGAATAGGATGGAAAAAATCTTGTGGGTCGTATTGGCCTTGATATTTCCTTTTACGGCGCTGTCCGCGCAGAAGGCCTCGGTCTCGATGCCGTCCAATCACCAGACTGTCTACGAAGAGTTCACCGTGTCCGCAGCTCTCATGACGAATATCCAATCCCGGCTGATCGTGTACATGGGCGGTACGCTTGCCGGGTCGAACTTCTTCTCGAACATGCAGGCGGAAGTCAAGGTCGCGCCGTCAATTCCCGGCACGAACATCCTCAGGGCGGAAGTGTGGGAAGTGATCCCGATTGTCTGGGAAATACCCGGCGCGAGTAACATGCCGATCGAGTTTTCAAATAAAATTCTCATGGCGGTATCCGAAAGCGCGGTGGTCAAGGAATTCCGGCTTACGCCGGGCGGGTGGATTTTTATCATCCTCGGCTGGGGTTCGATCCTCTGTCTCTGCGTCTATACCTACTTTAAAATCTTCGGGATCAAGAAGGATAAAATAGTCGAACCGCTGGAAATAGACACGCTGGATGGAAAATAATCCGCCCCGATGTAAGGTACAAACAGTTTCTTTTTTCATAAAATCGGTGTATAGTATTCTTTAAGGTTGTAATGGAGGATGTTATGATAAGGGCTATTATTCTGATCGGGGGACTGTTTCTGTTTTTCAATCCGTTATATTCGAAAGGGGCGCTGGATTTCGGCGCGGGTGTCTGTATCTACGGCGACGCGATGGGGTTCACTGTTCGGGCGGCGTATCAGGAGAGCCTGAACGGGTGGATGTCGCTGTTCGGTTCGCCGTCGAGCGGAGGATTCGGCGACGACTTTCTGTTAGCCGCCGGGCTGAATACTGACATCGTCCCCGTCGAGTTCGGGATCACATCGATAGAGCCGGAGATCACCGCCCTCTATCGTCTTGGGATCATCCGGAACGGCGCGGCGGAAGCTCCGGGCAATATCTCGATCTATCCCTATCTCGGAATAGGCGTTCCGATCAACATCTTCACTCTTCAGGGTTCGTCCAGCTCGGGCGCGGGCTTCATGCTCCGGGCCGGCGCTAAGGCAGGTTACCGGATCATGGAGTCGTTCGAGGCGGGTTTCGGCGCGGAATACCGGATGAACTTTGCCGGTATCTACATCGGCTCTGTCGGGGTATACGCGTTCGCTTCGCTGACACTATAAGGGGGAGTCATGAAGAGTTTGTTAAGGTTCATACTGCCGGCGGCAGTGGGCGCGGTGATCCTGCTCAGCGGCTCATGCGACATCCGGCATTCGCTGAACTATACGCTGACTGTTACCAATATCGTTCAGCCGAACCTGAATATCACCAACTACTATACCGTCATCGAGCTTGTGAAGTACACCAATGTCAGCATCATCACGAATCCCGTGTACCTGACTAACGGCGGCTACGTGCTTCAGGGCAATATCTATATCACGAATACGTTCAACGAGCAGGAAGTCCAGCCCACGTTCAAGATCATGGGCACCGTGGACGGCGACCTCGCGGACTTCATCCCTAACGGCAGTACGTCGCTCTCGATCACCGTCACGAACTCGGGATTTTCCACGAACGGCAAAGTATGGACGCCGTCGCCCGGCACGAAGGCGTGGGAAGCGGTGGCCTACCAGCAGACGACGGAATATATCTTTGTCCGCATCTCCGCGAACCTCACCGGGTTCGGGAGCTACTCGATGGCGCTCAACTTCCATACGAAAAACACACCCTATCTCACATTCGATAAAGCATACGACGGGACTGTCACCAATGCCGGGACGATCAGTTTGAGCGGGAAGGCGTATGTCACCTCGCCCGCGACCGTCTCGAAGGTGCTGATCTATCACCTGAGCGAGCAGGGCGCGACGAACAGTATCTACGATACGTCGCTCGGCGGGAATGTCACCGGATGGACGAACACCATCCTATCGAGAACATGGATGGAGCCTGCGGTCAATCTCACCGCCGGGAAGAACTATCTCTACAGCAAGGGGATTTCCTCGTCCGGGCTGACAAACAGCTACCCGGTCATCACGATCACTAAGGCTTTAATCGGCGTAGACGGGATCAAGGATACTATATGGAACAGCGCGCCCATGATCGGGCAGTCGCTTGTTGCCACGTATAGCGGATATAAACTATCTGATTTAAGAATGACGAATGACGCGAACAATCTCTATCTCTGGGTGGGCGCGGGAAATCTCCCTGCGCCGATATCGGCGGGTAACGGCG
>Ga0154538_109_pt1 | contig 16557 bp, 24 predicted proteins | sample RifGroF1_FD_105681 | JGI IMG/M metagenome (GOLD analysis project Ga0154538, IMG submission 105681) | Spirochaetes bacterium GWF1_51_8 | reverse complement strand
GCGATATTTGCAAGTTCACAAATCTTCATATATACTAGATTTACTATCGGAGTTTAGGAGGGAATGATGATGAAATCTCTATTCGGAATTATTTTCACTGCGGCAATCGTCTGCGCGGCGGCAGGCGTTCTTTCCGCGGGCGCGGCAAAGAAACCGGTTCAGATCAATCTAAAAAGCCCCTCGTTCACCAACATGGGTGCGATACCGGTCACGTTTTCCTGCGACGGGAGCGATATCCCGCCCGCGCTGTACTGGTATCCCGCGCCGAAAGGCGTGAAGTCCTATGTTCTGATCTGCGACGATCCCGACGCTCCCGGCGGAACTTGGGTTCATTGGGTGCTCTACAACATCCCCCCGACGGCTACAAACACCACCCAGGGAATGGCGGACAAATCGAAATACAATAACGGCATGATGAGCGCGAAGAACAGTTGGGGCGCATTCGGATACGGCGGGCCATGTCCGCCCAGCGGAACGCACCGTTACTTCTTCAAGCTTTATGCGCTGGACATCGCGCCTAAAATGCCGATGGGGTCGTCTCTCAGCCAGATCAAAAAAGCAATGAAAGGCCATATTATCGGCTACGGCGAGCTGATCGGGACGTTCAAACGGTAACTATTTTGCCGCTTTCTTGGTACTGATCCCAAACGGAAGATAAAGCGGGCAGAAACCAAGAATCGAGGTAACGATAAAAATTCCGCCGACAACGAGGAGAACGATGCCCCACACCCCGGTGACAGTGCCCGTGAAGTAAAGCACACCCGCGGCGGCGGCCACGACAAGCCGGACTATCCGGTCGATAATGCCCATGTTCTGTTTCATTTCAGCCTCCGATTATTTATTAGAATATAATGATATATGACCTGTTAGTCAACTTTATCGGGGGATTTTGTTTTCCGGATGTTTTGCCGATAATTCATTCATATCAGGAAAAGGGGGATGGATGAACGTTCTGGTCTATACCCAGTCGAAATTTATTCTCGAACGGTTCGTGGACGCGCTCTTCCCGGCCGGAATCTCGGTCTATCATATCGAAAGCTCGCTCATGATCCATAACAAGATCGAGAAAAACAAAATTGACGTGCTGATCGCCGATCTGACCGCGGAAAACCTCCGCCCGATCCTCAACAGCCTTTCGGATATCCGGGGGTATCACGTACCCGCGATCCGCGACATCATCGTCATCCTTTTTGTCGGCAACGTGACCCGTGAGATAGTGGCCCGTGTACTGCTGTCCGGCGCCGACGGCTATGTGATGAGCACATTGAGAAGCGATAAACTGATCCAATATATTATGAAGATGTACAACCAGATCAAGAAGGGACCTCCTTCGCTGAGGTTTGAAAGCGTCAAGCTGAACCCGGATATCCGCCCGGAATACATCGCGGTCAAACTCCTCTCGCCTGCCGCCGGGCAATCGATCCTGGGGGTGATGCTCGACTTAAGCCTGGGCGGGATGGCAATCCGGCTGGTAGGGACTTACGACAAGAACGCAATCGAAAAAGGGATGCTCCTCCAGAATATCAATTTCATCCTGCTCGGACATGAAATCCATATCGACGGGATGGTAGTCGCGTACAAAAAGGATATCTGCGCGATCATGTTCACCCAGTTGACCGAAGGCGACCGCCATGAGATATGCCAGTTCCTCTTCATGAAACTCGCGAAGCTCGTATGACAGGCTCAGTAATAGAAAACACTCCCCCGAAATCACCCTTTATCGAAACTCTGCTCAAATGGATCAATCCTTACGAACTGATCTTCGATCTCGCGATCGCGCTTATCGCCGGAGCGGTCTACCGCGCCGCCGCGCCGGTGACCGGGTTCATCCTGCTCGATACAGGGCCTCTCGCCGCCATAGCGGTAATGGCGCTTTCCGAGTTCTTCCTGATGCTCTTTTTCGGGCAGATATACCGCCGCTACAACAATTCCGCGATTGAAAAACCGCCGGTCATCGAGGCGTTATCCGGTATCGTCCTTTTCATTGCGATAAACGGATTATTCTTCTCGATGCCGTCGACGATCTATTCGATGCTCCTGACCTTCCCGGACTTCGAGCACGGCGTCGAATTCGCGATCGTCCCGGTCTCGGGCGCGTTTATCATCATAGGTGTCAGCGTCGGATTCCCGCTGAATAAGTTCAAGGAAGTCGAGCCGTTCCTGTCAATTCCTCTCGCGATCACGGGATTACTCGGGGTGGTCAGTGTCCTCTATATCGTTTTCAGTTTCGGCGTGATCGCGGGCCTTCTTTACGCCCTGATGCCCGTGACCGCCTATCTCATCCATTTTTTCCTGAAAGAGCGGGCCGCCCGTTCCGGCGAGGCGAAACCGCGCAGTAAGGTCTTGGGTACTATCGCGGCGGTCCTGCTTCCGATCACGGCGGCGCTGGCACTTTCCGTGTGGCAGGAGATTGTCGTAGTGCGTTCGGTGATGGTTATGTCCGATCCGGGGCAGGCGTTCACCGGGTGGAACCTGCTCGTCCTCATGCTGGTGAGCGGGCTGCTGCCGATACGTCTTCTTGCCGCACTCGCCCCGCCGTATAAGCCGGTGAACACGGTAATAGCCGTCCTCTCGCTCGCATTCTATTTTACCTCTCTTTTTACCGCCGCCGAAAAATTCCGCGAGTTTATCGCCAAACTCCCGGCACCTTGACATTCTCCCCGCTTGTAATAGAATAATCCGGGGGCGAAAATGGATAAAAAGGATTTCATCGAGAAACTCGTTTCGTTGGTTAATATCTACGAACTGATCTTCGACCTGACGATCACTGCGGTGTCGCTCATCGTGTACCGTCTGATCCTCCTTCCGGGCGGCTTCATTTTCATCGGGATCGAGCCGTTATCCGGCCTGTTTCTCTTCTTCGGGGCGCAATTCTTCACCGCCCTCTTCTTCACCGCGATCTACCGCCGTTTCACCGAGATACGCGAGGATTCCAAATTCGTCGAGGGTGTCATCAAAGTCGTAATGTTTCTCGGGATTACCGGGCTGTATATCCTCATGCCGCTCGAGATATTTCATTACATCGACAGGATGCCCGGAAAAAACAGCGAATTCGGATTTGTCATTCTCTCGCTTTCCGGCCTATTGATCTCTCTCGCTGTTTATATCGGGACGCCCAAAGACGATTTCCCGACCGTGAAATATACGATCTATGTCCCGATGGTTGTGGGAGTAGCCTGTTTTCCCGTGGCGGTATTCCACGTCTTCGCAAGCTCGGTTATCGGGGGAATTGTATTCCTGATCGTGACCGCCGGGATTGTCGTCGCGGCGGTGATGATAAAAAACGGCATCGCGAAACGGAAGGAACCGTTACCCCGGCTCGTCACCCGGACAGGTTCCGCCTTCATGCTTTTCGCGCTCCCGGTGCTGACCGCCGTCGCGATAGCCGCATGGCAGGAACTCAGCCTGATCAGCACAGTGACGGGCTTCACGAATAACAAGCTCCCAGTCCGGCATGAGGACGTGATTATCATGATGACACTCGGCGGACTCATTCCGATCCGTCTCCTCGCCGCGCTCGCCCCGCCCTTCAGGATAATCAACCTGGCCGTCGCAGTTCCGGCGATGTATTACTATTTCACCTCGCTCCTCGCGGCGGCGGAAAAACTCCACGCTATCCTCGCGCCGTAACTCTTGACATTTCAGCGTACTGTTTTATGATATACCCGGAGCGTTTATGTTTCGCCGAATGATCGATTTCTTCCTCAGGGACTATACAGACCTTTCGCCGGTGATCTATGTTAAGCTGAAGTATGCCGTCCTGACCGATCTCGGCGGTATCGTCCTTATCCTCACCAGTATCGTCTTCCGTATCGTCGAGGGCAAGCACCTTTTCCTGATCGTGAGCCAGTCCTGCGCTCTCCTGCTCGCGTTATCGTCCATCCTCCTGATCAAGAAGAAGAAACCTAACGGGGCGGGGTATCTCCTTATCCTCGGCATCATCGCGGTCATCACGATCCATCTGATCAATGTCGGTATCTTCACCGACGCGTTCTATCTCTACCCGCGCCTGACCGAGATCAACACGGCATTCATCATCCTGCTCTTCGCGGCGGGGATTTTTTCGAGCTTCCGCGCGGTTCCGTTAATCCTGACCGGGGTCGAAATCCTTCTCCTCGCGGTCTATTTCACTATAGCCCGATCCTCGGATAACTATAACGCACTCACATTGGATATGCTGGCGGCGTTCCTGACCCTGATCGTTACGCTGATCTTCTGCGGCTACCTCTCGTTCCTCGCCGTTTCGCTCTCGCGTGAACTCATGGAGATCGCCAAGGAAGAAGAACGGATGGGTATCCGCACCAAGCAGGACCTGAGCGAGGTAATCGCGTTACGCACCCACGAGCTCGAGACCGCGAACCGCGAGCTTTTTCTCGAAAAGGAGCTTTTGACCGAAAAAAGCGAGACGATCGACGACCAGCTCAAGCTCGCGAGGAAAATCCAGCTCAACTTCATCCCGCGCGAAAGCCCGGTTCCCTATATCGCGTTCCATTACCAGCCGATGGAACTGGTCGGCGGGGACTACTTCGACTTTATCCGTTTCCGCGACGGCAGGATCGGCATCCTGATCAGCGACGTTTCCGGCCACGGCCTCGCGGCGGCGTTCATCACCTCTATGATCAAGAGCTTCGTCCTGAAACAGGGTTTCGACGCGGGCGATCCCGCGCGTTTCCTTCTCGATATGAACGACTACCTTTACAACCAAATCCCGGAAATCTTCGTCACGGCGTTCTACGCGGTGTACAACCCGATGAAGCGCGAGCTGGTCTATTCCAACGCCGGCCACAACCCGCCCCTTCTGGCGAAGAAGCATTCGGCCGACTTTATCGACACCGGCAACTACGGGGTGATCCTCGCGGTGATGACGAACGACCGGCTGAAGAAACGCGGCTTCCTGTTCGAGAACCAAAAGCTCAAGCTCGACAAGGGCGACCGCATCCTGCTCTACACCGACGGCCTCACCGAAGCGGTCAATATCCGTTACGTCCAAAAGGACCCGAAGGCGCTCCGGCAGGACTTCGAGGCGGTGCGGCTCTTCCCGATCCTGCGCGAGATTTCAACCCTTCCGCCCGCCGAGTTCATCGCCAAGCTCGTGAAGCACCTCAACGACTTCCGGGGCTCGGAGAGCTTCAACGACGACATCTGCTTAGTTTGCATGGAAGTGAAATAGAACGTTTAAGAGACGGATGAATAAATGGAATTGTCCTTTGACCTGTATGGTCTCGAAAAGTATCACTCAAAATCTCAAATCGCAAGGATTACAACTGAAAAATGGGTAAAAGAAAATGCGTTTTGTCCCGCATGTGGTTTCCCTTCATTACTAAAACTTGAAAATAACTCTCCTGTAGCGGATTTTTGTTGTAGCGACTGCAAAATAGAATATGAATTAAAGAGTAAACTTGGGTTTTGGTCATCAAAAATTGTCGATGGCGCATATGAAAAAGTAATCGAAAGAATTTATTCAGATAACAATCCAAGCCTGCTTCTGTTAAACTATTCAGAAAGTTATCGGGTTACCGACTTTATAGCAATTCCGGGATACTTTTTCTCTGAAAGTATTATAGAAAAACGGAAGGCATTAAGTATTAATGCTCGGCGTGCAGGTTGGATTGGATGTAACATTCTTTATCATCAAATTCCGATTGATGGACAAGTAAGTATTGTTAAAGAAGGAGTAGAAATTGAAAAATCTATAGCGATTAAAAACTGGAAAAAAACTTCATTCGTTAAAAAAATAGAAATTGATAAAAGAGGCTGGGTTTTTGATGTTTTAGGCGTACTTGCAAGAATTCAAAACGTCGAGTTCTCTTTAAAAGATATATACAAATTTGAAAACGAACTCCATGAGAAACATTCTGAAAACAATAATATCAAAGATAAAATACGACAACAATTACAAATACTTAGAGATAAAGGATATATAAAATTTCTTGGGCAAGGAAATTATAGAAAATTATAATTTAATCCCGAACGTGTTCTCCACAGCGCCGGGGAGCGCAGTATAGATCGAACACCCCATCCTCACCTCGAAATCGTCCTTGATCTCCATGAACGCCCGCCAGCGTACCGCGGTGTGTGGGGTGGTGCCGTAACGGAGCGCGACGTCCACCAGACGCTTCTCGATCAGCACAAACCCGTGGGGCATCGACACGATGTCCGCGAGCATCACGAGGCGGTCGTAATCGTCATACTCCGCCGTTTCGAGGAAACGCCTCGCCATTTCCCAGTCCTCGTCCGTACAGTCGCGTTCGCTGTTGACGGTCTCGATATCCCGCACCGGGAAGCCGTGCGTGATACACACCTTCGCGGCCTCGGCGTATCCGAGCGAGGTCAGGTAACGGTAGCCGTCGGTCATGTGCCGGAACTTCGACTTGCCGGTGCGCCGCCCGATATCGTGAAGGAGCGCGAGGATATAGGCTCGTTCGGGGTCTAGGCCGGGGATTTTCGATGCGATCGCTTCGGCGGCCTTCGCGGCGTAACGGACATGATCCGCCCATTGCCCGGGGTGACACCGCTCCGCTTCATTCATCAGGCGCTCGGCCTCTTCGCGCGACGGGATACTCATTTCGCCTCCATTGTTTAAACCTTCGATATCCCGCATTTGGCGGTCGCAGGCTGACAAAGACAATAATCGCCGACTATCGTAATGGGGTTAGCCGTACGCAGTACCGTCGAGGTGCGAGGTGTCGGCGTGCAGGACGATCCGCGCTTCACCGGCGTCCGCCTCGACTATCGACAGGCTCGCAGACTCGATGAACTTCGCTTCCCAAAACTTCGACGTCGGCCACCCATCGAACACCGAGATCATCGTCATCACCGCCATCGCGTGCGATACCACAAGGATGCGTCCGCCGTCGTGCTGTCTGACCTTCTCGCGCAGGAACGCCTCGATCCGGCGGCGCAGGTCATGGTACGACTCGCCCGTGATCGGCTCGTAAAGGTCGGGCGAGCTCCAGAAGTACGCGTTCTCCTGCGGGTACTGGGCGGAGATGTCGTGGAACGTCCTCCCTTCCCAGTCACCGAGGTAAATCTCGCGGATACGGTCGTCGGTCTCGATCGCCTGACCGCGCCCGCCGAGTAGGATCCCCGCCGTCCTGAACGCTCGCGGTAACGGGCTTGCGTAGACCTTGTCAAAACTGATATCTTTCAGACGGCGCGCGAGGCATTCGGCCTGCGCTATCCCGCGTGGTGTTAACGGCGAATCGCCGAAACCCTGCGCCTTCTTGAGCACATTCCATTCGGTTTCGCCGTGACGGGTTATGTAAAGTTGGGTCATCGATACCTCTAGAGCAAAATATACACAGTGAGGAGGGTTTGGACATGCGACACCCCGAGCATCGCCCAGAGCAGAGCACGGGAAAAGAAACTGTCGAAGCTCTTGTCGCCCCGCGCGAGGAAGATGTGATGGATGACGAACCCGGCGATACCCGCGGCGGACACGATAAACGACATCACGATGCCCCAGATGTTCCCCCGGAGGATCATCACGATCCCGGCGAGGATCACGAACGCGAGCGGGATATGCAGGATCATGAAGAAATCCGGCCCGCCCGGCAGTCCGAACAGCACCCATTCCTTCCGGTATGCCGAGTCCATCTCGTGAACGATCAGCAGAACGGAATTGAGGATATACACCCAGATCAGTAGTTCGCCCATAGATATCTCCTTAGCCCGCGATCTATTTGCGCGGGGACGGTAATGCTTTTCCTGAAGGAATTACTTCCCGAAGCGGAAGACTCTCGCTTTTTCGAGGGTCGCGAGCCCGCTCTCGATCACCTCGCCGAGCGTCCCGATAAACGCCTCGAGCTTCTCTTCGGAATCGAGCACTTCGACCACCACGGGCAGGTCTTCCGCGAGCTCGACTAATTTCGCCGAATGGAGCTTTTTATCCGCGCCGTAGCCGACAATTCCCCGCGACGCTATCGCGCAGGAGAGTCCCGCGTCACGCGCCCGCCGGACTATTTCTTCATACACCGGCCTCGCCCCGTACTTCTCGCGCTCGTCGATAAATATCCTGAGAAGCATCCCCGGTTCTTCGTTCCTCATCCGGGCCTCCGAATTAAAAATATGATTCCCTTCGCGAGGAATACCCCCGCGAACACCAAGCAATGATAAATTATGGAATATCCGATATATATTCTACTTGTTTCCCGTAGAGTTTAATAGATATATTTTTTCCTTTACATCAGATATAATAAATTCTTCTAGAGCAGAAGCAAAAGGTATCATTTTTTTACGTTCAAGATCAATGGATGATATATAATCCAAAATGAACCCGCCCTTTTCAAAATTATTAGTTTCGCTAAATGGTTTTAGGTGACTATGAAATCTATCTCCTATCTTTGAACCGAGTGATGCTTTTCCGATGTACACCCCAACTTTTTCGATATTATCTTTTTGATATCCAAACAAAAAGTATACGCCACCTTTGTTTGAATTTGGCCACGTTTGTTTCAACCATTCTTCAATACCCGTAACAATATTAAAAAAATAATTTTTATCTTCGATCTTATCCTCAGCTAAACCATCCACCCAATATTCATTTTTAAGATATACATTAAAGTTTTTAATTGAAAGATTTAATACTCGAAGTATTTTAAGGTACTTTTCCATAACATTACTCCTTAAAAACTTGAGACCCGTCAATCTTCATGCGCGAAATCCCGGATATTTACTTTATCCAGCTTTTTCCCAAAATCGTAAACACCCAGTTCGGCTTCGGTTTTCTCTTCGGCGTCTGTGACAATTAGCACTTTGACTCGAGTGTTTTCCTTCAGATCGACCGGACTGTCGATATCGATATGCCCCTGATGATAAACTCCTTCCAATAGTTGCCGCATACTCGCTCCTCTTCTCCCCTTATCTCAGGTTATTCTATCACGGGAATATAAAAAGGCAAGAAATATCCGGGTGCCGGGATCATCGTCCTGTTCCTCATCCGGGCCTCCGAATTAAAAATATGATTCCCTTCGCGAGGAATACCCCCGCGAACACCATCGCGATCCCCAGAATGACGCTCCCGGCGATATTGAGCGCGGTATACAGCCATTCGCCGTCGCGGACGAGAGCCGATGTCTCCCAGCCGAATGTCGAGAATGTGGTAAACGCCCCGAGGAAGCCCGTGACAAACAAGATACGCAGTTCGAATGGCACTATCGAGAACTCGGAGAGTTCCAGAAGAATGCCGATCCCCAGGCATCCCGCGAGGTTGACGATGAACGTGCCCCACGGGAATCCCGCTCCCGTCCGTACGTTGATCCAGACCGAGAGCGCGTAACGGGCTACCGCGCCTAAAGCGCCGCCCCCCGCGATCAATAACCACTTCATTTATTTACCGCCGTGTTCCTTTTTAAACTTCAGCGCAGCCTTGATAAACGACGCGAACAAGGGCGCGGGTTCGAGAGGCGACGACTTGAATTCCGGGTGGAACTGCCCGCCGAGATACCACGGGTGTCCCGCCGCTTCGACCATTTCGACCAGCCCGTTCTCCGCCCGCGCCGAGATCACCAACCCCTTCTGCTCGAGAAGCTCGACAAACTCGGGATTGACCTCGTAACGGTGTCTGTGCCGTTCGGTGATCTCCTCGCTCTTGTAGATTTGAGCCGCGAGCGTCCCTTTATTGAGCAACGATTTCATTTTCCCGAGCCGCATCGTTCCGCCGAGGTAGGTGATCCCCTTGAGGTTCGCGAGCAGTTCGATCACCGGGTAGGTCGTCTCCTGAGCGAACTCGGTGGAATTCGCGCCCTGCATCCCGCAGATATTGCGGGCATACTCGATCACCATGCACTGCATCCCGAGGCAGATACCGAAATAGGGAATTTTCCGTTCACGGGCGAGCTTCGCGGCGAGAATCTTACCCTCGATCCCACGGCTTCCGAAACCGCCCGGCACAAGGATGCCGTCGATCTCCCTCAGGAACTGCTCGGGGTCCTGTTCGAACGTTTCGGCGTCGATCCGGACAATATGCACCTTGGAGTCGTTGGCGAACCCCCCGTGCTTGAGCGCCTCGTCCACGCTTTTATAGGTATCCGATGTGTCGGTCGAACGGACATATTTTCCGATAAATCCGATGCGGACTTCGTTCTTGGGATTGCTTTCGATCTCGACCAGTTTGCGCCATTGAGACAAATCGCCCTTTTTGTGCTCCAGACGGAACTTGTCGAGCACGATCTTGTCCGCGCCCTGTTCCTGAAAGCTCAGGATCACCTCGTAGATGCTCTTCTTCACATCCACACCCGAAAAAATACATGGTTCCTCTATATTGCAGAAAAGCGCGATCTTCTGTCTGTGATGCGGGGGAAGCATATCCTGGGCGCGGCAGAGCAGAAAGTCGGGCTGTATCCCCATCGACATAAGGGTCTTGACGGAATGCTGAGTGGGTTTGGTTTTCAGTTCGTTCGAGCCGCGGATGGACGGGATAAGGGTCAGGTGCGCGAACTTGACGTTGTCCTTCCCCTCCTCGATCGAGAACTGGCGGATCGCCTCGATAAACGGAATACCCTCGATATCCCCGACAGTGCCGCCTATCTCAACGATAACGATATCGGAATCCTGGTTTTCGTCAAGCACCCGGATGCGCCGTTTGATCTCGTCGGTGATATGGGGAATGACCTGCACCGTCTGCCCGAGATATTCGCCCCTGCGTTCGGCGTCGATCACGTACTGGTAGACCTGCCCGGTCGTGACACTGCTCAGTCGCGAGGTTTCCACACGGACAAAACGCTCGTAGTTCCCAAGATCGAGGTCGGTCTCAGTCCCGTCGCCCGTAACATACACCTCGCCGTGCTCGTACGGACGCATCGTACCGGCGTCGACATTCAGGTAGGGGTCGATTTTCATCATATTGACCTTATAGCCGTCGGCCTTCAGGATCGCTCCGAGCGAGGAAGCGGCGATTCCCTTACCCAGCGACGAGCAGACTCCGCCTGTGATAAACAGGTACTTTTTCTTTTTGCCTTCCATTTTCCCCTCCTGAAAAAAAGTCTTGACGAAAAAATTTTTTCCTTTATTATAATATAGAAATAGCGGTTACCGCAAACTCCGTGTTTTTCTTTTACAAAATCAATAAAATAACCCGCTATTTCTTTGTGATTCGCTGTATTCCTTGATAAGATATTGCGGGGGAATATCTCGAAATGTTCGCGGACATAGGAGAAAGGAATGATTTTCAATTTCACTGTTTCCGGAACCGAAGAACAAATCGTACAATTTGAGCGTGAACTGCTGGAGATTCTCACGAGGATCACGGGCGATCAGGATATGGTCGCGCACGAGATCCATTTCTGTATTCATGAGGCGATTCTCAATATCCTCCAGCATTCGTACCGTTGGAAAAAAGACCTCCCGATCGATGTCAAGCTGATTGTCAGCGGAAGCGACGAGGCGAAAGATAAAGTTCTGGAAATCCAGATCAAGGATTCCGGCCCCGCGATTCAGAAGCCTCTCGAACCGCCGGAAAAAATCGACCGTTTCCAGATGCGGAAACGCGGTATCTATATGATCAGCAAGATTATGGACGAGTTTAACGTTCATTACGACGGAAAAAGCGGAAATATTACCTATATGAAGAAGAACCTGTCCCGCCTGGACGATCAAATCCTGAACGTATCAGTATAATCTCCCGGAGAGTCAATTGAATATTAAGATCAACGTCCTCAGCGAGACCCTTGTTATCTGCACTATCTCCGGTGAATTAAGCATTTTCGATGAAGACTTCGAGGTCTTCCAGAAGGAACTTATCGCCTATCTCAAGCTCGGAATCTACAGGTTTATCGTCGACCTCGACAGCGTCAATTATATCGACTCGTCCGGGATCGGCGTGATTATCCGTCTCGCGACTAACGCAATGAAAAAAGAGACCAGTATCGTAGTAGTCTGCAACCAGCCTCATGTCAAACGCGTCTTCTCGGTCGCTAACGTCGACCGTATCATGAAATTCGTCGAAAACGTCGACGAAGGAATCAACTTTTTCGTCCGCACCACCGGTTTTGAGAATAACGGAAGGTAAATCTTCAACCTGAGCACCCCCCATTTCCAAAAATACGATACGGAGGCGCAATGAATTATTTTATCATTACCGGGGCATCGAAAGGCCTCGGGGCGGCGCTTGTGAAGGCGCTTTCCGCACCGGAGAACACCCTTTTCTGCATCTCGAGAACCCGTGACGATATGTTAGTACGTTCCGCGTCGGAAAAAGGCGCCGTGATCGAATGGCTCCTCTACGACCTCAATAACGTTCTTCAGATCGACACATTGATATCGATGATCTTCCAGAAGATCGACAAGCAGACCGCGAAAGGGATATATATGGTCAATAACGCCGGATTGATCCAGCCGCTCGGGATGATCGAAAAAGCCTCGAGTTCCGATATCCTCAACAGCGTCCGTGTGAATATCGCCGCGCCGATGATCCTGGCCGCGAGGTTTATCGATCTCAGCCGGGACTTCGCCGGGCGCAAGATGATCCTCAATATCACCGCCACCGTGAAGGAGCCGCGTTCGGACTGGGCGTGCTATTTCTCCGCTAAAGCGTCGATCGATTATTTTACGAAATGTGTGGGAAAGGAAAAACAGAAGGAAAAAAACGCGGTGAAGATCGTCTCGATCGCGCCCAGTATTATGAATACCGATATGCGCGGCGAGGTGCTTAAGCGGCGCGGGATCGGCGAACGGCTATTGTACTTTTTCAGGATCAAGCGCGACCTCGAGAAGCCGATCCATCCAGACACCGTCGCGAAAAAACTCGTTCATTTGATGCTGGAACTCGACCCCGAAAACGGCGATAAAATCCACGTCTCGGAGATCAAGGGAGAGTAGTCACGCGTTCAGGAAGAAACGCTTGTACTCATAAAATCTAATTTCGCGCTATATTAGATTTTTCATTTTTTCTTTAAAATCTTCTGATGAAAACGAACATTCAATAAACCGATTAAATTCTTCTTCTGTCAGATTTAAGTCTTTTGCAATGTATTGCGATTTACTTTGGTGCATAACTCTTTTGTGATCATTAGGGATTTTAACTTTTAACACCAAAATATCATCCGAATAAATATAACCCTTCCAGTGTTTACCATTTTTATCGATTTCTTTTGGATTAGCTTTCGATATTATTTTTAACCTTATTTCACTTTCAAGAAAATCTTTAATCTTCATTAGAAATGTACTCTTTCAGAATACTTTTCCATATTTTGGGGTATTTCCCCAACTTGCTATCATCCATACTAAGTAGTTTTTCAAATAATTCTGTAAGTTCCTCGTTCAGCTCTCTTAGTACTTCAAATTTATTTTTACCATAGCTATAGAGTTTTAATTCGGGAATATCTCCAATATATTCAAATTTTTCTCTCTTAAAGTTCACGATAATTGGTTGTTTTAGGCTATACTTAAAGTTTATCAATGTGTGTATAAATTCTTTTTCTTCAATACTATCCGATGAAGTGTAATTACTATCGCTTGTTATAAATAAAGGGGCGTTCAAAGCACCGCTCGAGAAGTTAAGTAAAGGTTTGCTTTCAACAATCGCACTGACTTCAAAACATGTGAAACTCATCTCCCCTCCTTTTCATTTTTCACTTTATTAAACTCATCGATTTTTTGTCCCAACCACTCATAAAAGTTTATAGCAACATCAATACTCATCAGAACGCCACAATCAAACTCTCTAATGAATCCTGATTTTCCTTCTGTTTTGATTATTTCACCTAAAATGCCTTCATTTGAAATTGCATAGGTAGCTACCTGTGGAATTACCTGTCTTTCAACAAAGAAATCCATTTGTAATTCACCTCGCGGTGTAATGCCACCAAATACTCCATTTGCATATGATGTACGATACTGATTAGATTTTATATAATGAAAATCAACTTTGATACTTTTTTCACCTTCCGGTTTAGTTGCCATAAGTTACTCCTTCAAGTCTATATTAAACTTTACCTAACTATTCTAAAGAATCAGGTGGCTATATGCAATTTTCTTGTCGTTTTTTTTGAAGAAGCGCAGAAAACATTTTCTTTTTCTCGTTTCCGTTTCTCTTTATCTCTATACAATCCGTGTTATCCGTAGAATCCGCGTCCAATTGGGGTTTTACAATTAACCCCAATAAATCACAGACGACAGCGATTGACACGGATTAGCTGAAAAAAGAAAGCTATAGGTAACAGTGAATAGCTACGCGTTCAGGAAGAAACGCTTGTGCAGAGCCTGCACCGTTTTCTCGGCGAGGTTCTTGCGGATTACGACCGAAATCTTGATCTCGGAAGTCGAGATCATTTCGATATTGATACTGTTCTTCGCGAGCTCGTCGAACACGGCGGCGGCGACGCCGGAATAGACCTTCATCCCGACACCCACGACCGAGACGATGGAGATATCGGCGTCATAGCTCACATTCTTCGCGCCCAATTCGGCCTGAAGCGTCTCCATCACCTTCTTCGCTTCGTCGAGGTCGGTGTTGATGACCGTGAACGATATCTGGCTCTCGCCCTCGAACCCGACGCTCTGGATGATCATGTTGACGTTGATATTGGCGTCGGCGAGCTTCTTGAATATGCTCGACGCTACGCCCGGCTTGTCGGGAATACCCGCTATATTGACACGGACTTCGTTATCTTTTTTCGCGATACCGCTGATAAGTACGTCTTCCATTTCACTGCTCTCCTTTACTATTAATGTGCCGGGGCCGTCATCGAACGAGGACACAACCCGGAGGGGAACGTTATATTTCATCGCGAAGATGACCGAACGGTCGTGAAGGACCTTCGAGCCCATCGACGCGAGTTCGAGCATTTCGTCGTGCGAGATCTTATCGAGCCGTTTGGCATCGGGCACCACACGCGGATCGGCGGTATAGACACCGTCGACATCGGTATAGATATCGCAGCGGTCCGCCCTGAGTGCGGCGGCCACCGCTACCGCGGTCGTATCGCTTCCCCCGCGCCCGAGAGTCGTAATATTCCCTTTATGGTCGATCCCCTGGAACCCCGCTACCACCACGACCTTTCCTTCGTCGAGCGATTCGCGGATCCGTTTGGTGTCGATATCGAGTATTTTCGCCTTGGAGTACTCGTCGGTCGTCCTGATCCCGACCTGCCAGCCGTTGTAGGAGATAGCGTCATGCCCGAGGTCGATCAGGCCTATCGCGAGGAGCGCGATCGTCACCTGTTCGCCGGTCGAAACCATCATATCCATTTCGCGCTTGGAAGGATTGTCGGACATCTGCTTGCACAGCCCGATCAATTGGTCGGTCTGCCCGCTCATCGCGGAAACCACGACCACGACCTGATTGCCCGCGAGCTTCTCTTGGATCACCTTCCGGGCGACATTCTTGATACGCTCGGGGTTGCCGACGGAAGTTCCGCCGAATTTCTGCACGATTAGGGCCAAGGCTCCCCTCCTGATTTATTCGAGAAGTATTATAATATCGCGGTACGAAAATAACAAGAAAAACACGACTGTTAAAGAGCTAAGTCTATTGTTTTCAGCGGAAAACGGCTACTGTCCGATCATCTGGTACTGCTTGAGCGCGATAATCAGCGGCTGGGTTTTCGCCTGGTCATTGAGATTAGCGCGGATCAGATCGTCGATCGCCTGAACAAACCGCGCGGAGACCGCGTCAAGCTCCTTTCCCTTTTCGCCCATGAAGGCGTACATCTTTTCGATCTCCTGCTGGTTCAGGTTGGGATAGGTCTGCGCGATCCGGTCGATCTCGGAGCCGATCCCCATCTTCGTATCGGAAGTGATCTTTATCGCGATGGCGATATCGTCGAAGTTGCTGGATTCCGATATCATCTTGATGGAGCGCTCATGAAGCTGGATGACATCGTTCATCAGCATATTGAGTTCGGCTTTCGCCTTATCGAACTGGGTCGGTACAGGCGGCGTATTACATCCGGTAACCGCCGCGAAAACCGCGAGAATGACAATCAATTTTTTCATTATAACCTCCGTTATTGAAGAACTGTACTGAGCACGGAAAGAGCCGTGTTCATTCGGTTGAGCACACCCTCGTCCCCGGCATACTTCTCGGCGGATACTGCAATCGTGCCGGAAAGTTTCTCCATCGCCGCAATCAGTTCGGTCATTTCCGCTTCGAGCATTTTCTCAAGCTCGTCGTCCTGCTGTACGGACAACTGATAACTGTTCACAAGCACCATCAGGGTGTCGCCCGCTTTCTTCAGTTCGGCGGCGGCGTTTTCAGACGCGAGAGCCGCATCCTCGGCGCTCGGCGCGGATTCTATCTTGGCTACGGATGTATTCGCGATCTCGATCATATCGACCATCCCTGCGCTCACCTCGATCTTGACCTTTTTCAGATCGGCTCCGCACGACGCGGTCACCAGAGCGATTGCCCCGAATACCGCTATGGCGGTCAGTTTTTTCAGCATCGAATTCTCCTTTTTCGCTTGATTTGAAGCGTGATATTATATTTCATCCGGCGGGAATAAACAAATTTCGACACGCACTCAGCTTACCCGTCCGGCAGGGTCAGATATTCAGGTTGAGATTGTATTTTCGGATATAGTGCTCCATCGCCTGCTCGAACGACCTTTCGGAGAGGCC
>Ga0154538_176_pt1 | contig 16679 bp, 18 predicted proteins | sample RifGroF1_FD_105681 | JGI IMG/M metagenome (GOLD analysis project Ga0154538, IMG submission 105681) | Spirochaetes bacterium GWF1_51_8 | reverse complement strand
TGTCATCTTTGTCAGGATAGCGTCGTAATGGCGGAGCTGTTTCGAGAAGTAACGGATGATCTTCAGCGCGATCGGCGCCATTTTCTGAATCAACGCCCCGAACTGCTCACCCTTTACTACAATGCACGATACGTCCTCGAGCGCCTGAACCGATCCGATCCTCGGACGTCTTGACATACAGGATAATACCCCGAAGAAGTCGCCCTGTCTGGTGATCGTGCCCTGCTCGCCTAAGATCTGCGCCGTGGAACGGTTCTCGACAACGCTTCCCTGCCGGATAATATAGAACTCGTTACTCTCCGGCTGATCTTCGATGAAAATATAAGCGCCTTTTCGAAAACTCGCTACCCCGAACTTTACGTCGTCAGACATAATGACTCCGATTTAAGGTAAAAATCTACTTATTGTATAAAGGGAAATCCCTACATAGATTTTCGACCTTTTCTCGAATAGAATTAAGTATTTTTTCATCGTTTACGTTAAAAAGAGCTTCGGCGACATATTCGCCTATAATAGCCATCTCTTTTTCCTTCATCCCGCGCGTCGTGACGGTAGGAGTACCGATACGTACTCCGCTTCCATAGTACGGTTTGCGTGTTTCGCCGGGTACGGTCGTACGGCTGACAGTCACACCGGCCTTCTCGAGCGACTTCTGTGCGAGGTATCCGTCGACATCTTTCGTCTTAGCGTTCTTTGAAAGATCGACAAGGAAGAGATGATTATCGGTGCCGCCGGAAACGATAAAGAAGCCATGGCCGGCGACCGCTTTGCATAAGGCCTTCGAGTTCTTTACAACCTGCTGCTGATAGGTCTTGAATTCGGGCGCGGCTGCTTCTTTAAGCGCGACCGCTTTCGCCGCGATGACATGCATGAGCGGCCCGCCCTGCATGAACGGGAACGTAGTCTTATCCACATCCTTCGCGAATTCTTCCTGACAGAGGATCAATCCGCCGCGCGGCCCGCGGAGAGTTTTATGTGTCGTCGTCGTCGTAAAATGTGTATGCGGAATGGGAGAAGGGTGCGCGCCGCCGGCCACGAGGCCCGCGATATGCGCCATATCCACCATAAAATAAGCCCCTATTTCGTCGGCGATCTTCCTGAATCCGGCGAAATCGATAGTTCTCGAGTAAGCCGAGGCGCCGGCGAGGATCAGTTTGGGTTTATGTTCGAGAGCGAGCTTGCGGACAATCTCGAGGTCGATCATCCCGGTATCGGGATTGAGTCCGTAGAAAATGGGATTGAACAGCTTGCCGGAAAAGTTCACTGGCGAACCGTGAGTCAGGTGGCCGCCGTGGGAAAGGTCCATCGCGAGGAAAGTATCCCCCGGTGTCAGGACGCTGAAATACACACCCATATTCGCCTGACTTCCCGAATGGGGCTGGACATTGGCATGCCCTGCTCCGAAAAGCGACTTGGCGCGTTCGATGGCCAATGTCTCCGCGACGTCGACAAATTCGCATCCGCCGTAGTAACGCTTGCCCGGAAGTCCTTCGGCGTACTTGTTGGTCATCAGGCTTCCCTGAGCTTCGAGTACGGCTTCGGAAACCGCGTTCTCGGACGCAATCAGCTCGAGGTTTTTCTCCTGACGGCTTTCCTCTTTCTTTATCGCGTCATATATTTCGGGATCGATATTTTTCAACACGTTTAGTTGGTTTATCATTGCGGGCATCCTTGAAAAGTATTAGGTATATTTTAATTCGGAAATCAAAAATATTCAATAATGTAGAAGAACGATTTTTTTCTAAAAAAAGCTAAAGAAAATACAAGGGTCTGCCGATAATCTTGATAGGAGAAATTCTAAACCGGATTTGAATTTGTTACGGAACTATGTTAAAATAAACTAATGGGGGCGACAGGCTTTCGACTGGGACAGCAGAGGATTAGGACTTCAGGCAGGGCTGAGTAACCCTTCAAAGGCTCAAAACTATAACTGCGAACGAAAGTTACGCATTAGCCGCGTAACGCGGCAACTCGGATGACGTCCCTTCTCCCGGGATGTCAAACGGGTTAAAAACAATGGGAGATAGCTCCTTCGACGCCGATAAACCGGAGCGAAACACTTCGGCTCGGGGAATACAGGGTTTGTTTTTTCTTCCCTAAGTTCCCGACACCTTAAAGAGAGAACCAAGCCTGTGGATAAGGTTTTAATTTTCTGGTTTCAGGACGCGGGTTCGATTCCCGCCGCCTCCAATGTTCAGAATAAAAGAAAGGAGGTTCAGCATGAAGATTGATACGAATATTCCGTTACGCGGCAATACGCGATCGGCCGTTCCGCGTCAGAATCCCAAACCGACCGCTGCCTCCGCCGTTCAGGAAACCGCTAAAGTCAATTTCAAAGCCCCTGCCTATAAAGGCCTCAATATGCCCGCCGCTATGACCCGTGAGCACCTCCAGGAAATGGCCGCCTACTACAACAAGGTCGGACGTACCTACGAAGAGGCACGGAGCTACAAGCAGGCGATTTCCGCGTATGAAAAGGCGAACACGGTCGAGCCGAATATCGGCACCGCCAAGTCGATAGTCAACGCGCGGATCAAGGAATTCAAGGCTTAGAACACGGCTCCGTCGTAATATCCCTATTTGCTTATCCCTCATCATTTTGTTATTGTTATACTTTATCGTTACCCTTCACGCGCGCGAGTTCGACGAGCTTGTTTATCGTCTTCCAGTTCCGCACGGTCGCGGATTTGTCTAGGATTTGAAAATGCCCGGCGAGTTTAGACACACGGATACTGTGCCGAATCAGGAGGTACCCGTCACGGCCGACAAGATGGAACTCTTCGCCCCCTGACAAATATGCATTCAGCCGGGCGAGCTGATCGCCCGATGGGATTTGTGAAAGTAACACGATATACATACTTTCGGAATCGTTGACGCTTTCGGCTTCGGCGATCGCTTCGCCGGAGAACGGGCAATTCCGGATAACCGCTGTGAGTTCGTCAAGAGTCCTCAGTACGACAGGAACCGGGAAACCGAATACCCGCCGGATTTCCAATTCGGCTTTTTCCCTGATAACGCTCTCAGTACTGTCCGAGTAAAAAAGGATGTTGCCGCTCTGGATATACGTCTCGACACCGGAAAACCCCAGTTCGTCGAAGAGTTTCCTCAGATCGGCCATTTTGATCATATTCCGTCCGCCGACATTGATGCCCCGTAGAAACGCGATGTAGAGAGACATAATGAACCCTATTATTACTTTTTCCCCTTCCCCGTGGCGTTGTCGTCCATCTTCATCTTGATGATTTTCGCGATCAGCTCCTTCGGCAACGGCTTCTCCGGGGTGAAATGGACGGTCGAGGTCGTTTTGTCATAAGGGGCGAGTTCGTCCTTCAGGCGCACAGTAAGCGTCGGGCTCATGATATGCAGGCTCAGGTGTTTCGACGCGGCCGAGAAACCGATCAGGGGGCCGTTCAGCCAGAATGTCGGGATGCCGTAGCTGATCCGCCCTTCAGCCTCGGGAGCGATCCGTTTGATGATCGCGTAAACCGCATCGAGCGCGGCGCGGTCTTTTTCGGGAAGCCCCGCGATATACTCGGCGATAGTCCCGGCGGAATATTTCTCTTTCATACCCTATCCTTTTTTAACCCCCTCTCTTTCACTTTTTCATCCGTGTTTATCCGCGATAAATTGGGATATAATGTTCGACCCCAATTCCGCACGGATTCCGCGGATTACGCAGATTGACACAGATAAAATCCCTCTCCCGTGCACTCCTCGAAACACGGATATCGAGCAATGCGGCATAAAGAGACTCAATTGATCACTTTTAACTTTCTACTTTTCACTTGTCAGTGTTCTACCAGCTCGATCCGCCGCCGCCGCCGAAGCCGCCGCCCGACGATCCGCCCCAGCTTCCGCCACCGCCGCTCCATCCGGAGCCGCCCGACGACCCGCCGGAACTCGACGGCGGTGTCGAGTATGACGAATGGCTGATCTTACCGACACTGCTTTGAAGGTGATAAATAAAGTCGGTTGTGCGGAAATGATGATCGTGGTAGTAATCGCTGCGGTACCAGTTCGGGGGCTCCTTCATCAGTCCGTCGAACATATTGCCCCATCGCCCCGCGAGGCCGAATACCATCGCGTAGGGAATGGTGTCGTCGAAATAGGTCGGGAAGTCGTGACAAAGCCGCTCGATTTTATCCTTCTCGGCGCGGCTCATGAACTCGCGGAAACCCTTGATCTTCTGATACATATCGAGGCCTTTTCCGGTTTTCTTCGGCATGATCCCCGCGAAGACGAGACTGTCCACGAGAGTGAAGATAGAGAAGATGATCGGCTTTGACGGGTCGTCGTATGTGAAGAGCGCGTAGACAAGGAAGAAGATCGCGGCCGCGCTGATGAAAATATAGATATTCCGCCACATGTTCCCGGTGGCCTCGAAAAACCCCTTGCTCCGGAATTGCGTGCCGTACATCGACTCGACCTTCGCGGCGTCCGAGTAGAACGTCTGCTCGAGGTCGGTAGTGTAGACTTTGTTATCCGCGTTCGCGTAATCCGCGAGCGATGTTAAAAGCGTTTTTTCATAGCTTCTGCATCGATCGTCCGGCTCTTTCACTATTTGGACGTATGTCTTATTGCTTTCTTTCCCGATTACGATATACCCCCTGCGGGCCAGATCGACCAATGTCGGGGAGATGTCGAACTTTTCATTCTGGAGCAGGATAGAACTCGCCTCGGACGGCGTGATTTCCTTCGGCGGGAAAAACTCCGTCATCACCGTCACACGTTTGTCCTTGCCCCATTTCGCCCAGATCAACAGGGAGGCAAGGAAAACGAAGGCGCTTAGGATATAGTGCCAGTAGTTTTTCAGGAAACGGAGGAACTGCTGCCATTGGCTGAGAGCGATAAAACCCTTTTTCAGCCGTACTTGGAATGTGATCCCTTCGTAGGCATTGAGGGAATAGTCGTGGGTATAGGTCAGGTTCTGCCCATCGATCACCCCTTCGATATCGCGTCCGCCCACTCCGCCCTCGGGACTCCCTTCGGGTCCGTAGTAGATCCGGTAATCGATATTCTCGAGGTCTGTGACTTTATCCGGGAAATGGATTGTGAACGACGCGTTGCGGATTTTCACGTCCCATTCCGTACCGATCACGTTCCAGTAAAGTTCGTCATACTCTTTATTCTCGGTGATGAACGCGCCGAAGACACGGTAATAGATATCGTACTCGACGTCGCCTGAGATGTATTGCCCGGCCGTCCCCAGACGGATAATCGTATAGCCGTCCTCGTTCCAGACTTTGATCTCTTTATTTGCGTGGATTCCGGAGTATTCCAAGTCCCAATAGTAGGTCTTCCATTCGCCGTTAATCTGGATTTGCGAGTTGCCCTTGTACGGCATTTTCCGCATTATACCCTGTTTCTCGTCGTAGAAATGGGCCAGTATCTTTTCATGCACGTCGATTGTCCCGTTATCATGCACATCGACGTCGACATGATAGTCTTTAATATTGAATCCGGGATCCGCGAAAAGGAACGCGGGTATCGATAACATCATCAGTATGAAGAATTTCTTCATCTTAGCCTCCATAATCAATCGAAATATACTAAATTCATTTTGAATATATCTCAAGAAATCCCGCCGAGCCGCAGGCGCAAGAAATTTCACGCGTCAACACTCCCAGAAAGAATTACTCTGTCAATTCTTCAGGATACCCTTTTTCCATTTCAGGTACAGCAGAAGCTTCTGGTGCGCGCCGAGTTCGAGTTCATGGTAGTAATGAAGCTCGTTGCCGGTGAGGAAACCCTTCGACTGCTTGAGCTTACCTCCGTCGAGATACATCACCGACTGGTCGATCATCATGGGGCTGGTTTTAAATCCCGGCAGGGTAACCAGAAGCGTGACCTTCTCGATCCCGACCGGCCATAGGTCGCCCGCAAGGCTCCATATCAGTTCGTCATAGTTCTGGTTCTGGTAATTGATCGCCCCGTCGACAGTGTAATTCAGTTCGAACGTCCTGTTCGTTTCGTAGGTACCGTGCATATATCCTAAAAGCTGAATAAAAAGCTTATTCTCGAAAATGTACTTTTTTATTTTCTGTTCCGAGCCGATCTCGTCTATGACGAGTTTCCACGGGAACGAGATATCGCTGCCATCGACAATCGTCTTCCATTCGCCCTTCAGCGGAAGGATTCTCACTATCCCGTTGATATTCTTCGAAACCGAAACTTGGATTGCCTCGTGAATATCGAGGACGCCGTTTGTCAGGATTGTAATCTCGATCGCATAATGCTTGATCTTGAAGCCGTAGTCGATATCTACGGTCTGTGTGTACAGACAAATATTGAATAGTACGATAAAAAAGATGGATGAGAGCGTTTTCTTCACGGATTTCCCCCGGTTTCATATTTTCCACTATTTACCCGGTTTTGTCAATAGGACGGTTCATATTTGTCATTGTCATAGGACGGTTCATATTCTCTATCATTTCTCTGAAACAATTTACCCTGCCGAGGGGAAAATTGTCTTAAACCTGACTGAATATATTACAGAGCGCTTCTAAAAACTCGGCAATAATGGAGATAATTCAAAGTTAATAAATTTACCTTGTCATTGCGAGCGTAAGCCAAGCAATCTATTTTACTGTCGTATAATAAATTATACAGACTGCTTCGCCTGCCTTCTCCTTCGCAGGAGAAGGAGACAGGTCACTCAGTTCCTCGCAGTGACATACTCATACTACATTTTGTTCTTAAAATTCCATTTTTAGGTGATTGATATAAAGTTTTTAGAACCGCCCTACAAATATACCACGGTGCAGGTCATTCTTATATGTTATTACTATACCCGTCATCCTTACCGCTCTACCCGTCATCTTTCGGCTGGATCAGGATGACGGCGGATGCCGAATAAAGATGGAATAATTGAAAAAATTGATGGTATTTTTCCCGAAAAATGTTATAATATACTGAATTCATGATGGAGGATAAAGATGAAGCAAAAGATTATGGCGCATCGTTTTGACGCGTTCACCTTGTTGGAAATGCTGATCGTTCTCACAATCATCGGTATCCTGATGGCAGTGGGTATGGTGACTTATAGCAATATACAGGATACCGCGAATAAGAAAAACGTCCAGCTCGAGATGAATAATATCGTCGTCGGGATCGTGACGTTCAAGGCGGATACCGGTTCGCTTCCCGCGACTGTCGAAGACCTTTACCGGGCAAATATCATTCAGAAAGAACTGATGAACGATATCTGGGGTACTCCCTATGTGCTGGAATACCAGCCCGGGAGCTATACCGTCAAGATCGTTTCCGCCGGACCTGATAAAAAGATAAAAACCCAGGACGATGTAATCCTTGAAGGAAATATCTAAGAAAAAACGCTTTCGCGGATTTACTCTGATCGAGGTGATCATATCGCTCTCGATCATATCGACGACGATCGTAACCGTGCTCACCATCTATTCAAGTATGACCAACCTGCTTAATTACGACCGTACCACCGAGAAGGCGATCAGCGAAGCGCACAACTACCTCGCGGGAGTCTATCTCGCGCCCGATCTCAAGACAGCCCTTTTCGACGCAAGCGAGATGTCAAACCTCACGGTGACTTCGGTATACCCGTTGAAGTTCCGGGCGAAGGAATATCCTATCGACGAAAACATCAAGATGCTCGTGAATAAAAAGGTCGAACGGTACGATCCGTTGCTTGTCTATGTCGGTATCGAGATGCTGATAGTACGGCAAGGCACGAACCAGCCGCCGAAGTCTTATTGGATAGAGACCGCCTTCTCCGAAGTTTATATGGATAAAGTCAAATGATGAAAAAAAGGCGGAAGGGTTTTACCCTGATCGAAATGCTTGTCACTCTCACCGTGTTCTCGCTGTCGATGGTCACAATCGTCAACCTGCTGACAGGCAGTCTCAAGATTATGGAAAGGATCACGGGCGGGGACAATTCCAAGACATCGGCCGTGCTATTGATAAAAGTACTTGATAATACTTTTAAAAATGCTTATAATATCACGAGCGAAACGAATCAGACGTATATAATAGAATTATTCGATCAGAAAACCCTGAAACTCGTGCAGAAGGACAAGATGTTCTATCTCGCGGATTACCAGCAGGGAAAGATGATAAATACCCGTGTATTCCAGATCGACAGCGCGAAGAGCTTCCAGTCGAGTATCCTCGAAACCGGCGGGCGGAAGGGTTTCAAGCTGACTATCGAGTTTCCCAATGGCACGATCAACCGGGTTTTTATTCTGGGGTATAAAAAGAAAACTTAGGACGAAATATGCTGAGAAAATTGATTCGCATGATACTCGAATATATGGGGATACTGAAGGTCATCATCGATATCGGCAATGAAGAGATCAGGATTATCGAGGCGATCAAGTTTCTCGTTTATTTCCGGATTATTTCCATCAAGAGCGAAAAAGTCTATGACGTCGACCAGTTTTCATTTATTATCGAGCGTTTCCTTGAAAAGAACACCACGCATAAAATCCGTAGGATCAACCTGACTCTTTCCAGCACATCGATCATCCCGCTCTTTTTCTCCTTCCCTGGTATCCCGAAGACCAAGATCGAATCGGCCGTCCTTTGGGAAATCGAGCGGAATATCCCGTTACCTCTCGAAGAAGCCTACTACTCCTATAAGATGATCTCCAACGTCATGGAAGACGGCAAAAACGTCTGGAATATCATGGCGGTCATCGCGAAGAAAGACGAGATCGATAAGTACCTGAACACGTTCCGGAACCTCGGGATCATTGTCGAGGATATCTCCTACCTTCCGATCAACATCCTCGGCGCGATCAAGCAGGGCGGAAGCGAGAACTCTGTCGGATATGTCTATATCTGCGATCATTCGATAGAGCTCATCATCATCCTGAAAAACAAGATTATCAACTTCGCGCATTATATCGGCGACTTCCAGAATATCAATCAGATCACATTGAGGAATATCGTCGATTACTTCGCGACGTTTATCAAGAAGCGTATCTCGTTCCTCGAAAGGATCATCGTGATCTCGAAGCACGAAGGGGTCAGTTCCGATATCAGCGAATCGCTTTTCGACTCGCTCAATATCTTCACCCTTCCCGCCACGCACGACGATTTTATCTCCGTTTTCGACAACCCGACATTTGAAAAATCGATCTACGACCTGATCGCCTTCGCGAACAAAAGCTATATCAATCTCCAGATTACGAGCCAGAAAGTCCGTTCGATGCACACGATGGACGTCGCTGTCCGGGTCATCTTCATCGTCTTCCTTGTTCTCGACGGCCTCTCGGTGTTGCTATTTCCGAGTATCCTCATCTCCCAGCAAAAGTTCAACCTGATAAAAATAGCGAAGGAATCTACGCTTCCGATCGAAGAAATTCAGGAAGCGGATGTCCGCGAGATGGCCGAGAAGCTGAAAGAGATGCAGGAGATAAAGTCGCTCAAGGATAAGCACGAAGACCTTGTCCACAGGATCAACGATATCAAGAATACCGGCATCATCTCGTCATCGCTGAAGATCGTGCTGAACGAGCTTTGCCGCAAGATCCCCGGCGACGTCTGGCTGAAAAAAGTCGTTGTTCAGAATAACTCGGGTGAAATCAACGGCTACTCGCTGACAAGCGAAGGACTTGAGAATTTCGTCTTCGCGCTCGTGAACTCGCATGTTATCCGGAATATCGTCCTCAAGAACGCCGACCTCATCAAGACAAAAAACAGCACGCTGATCAAATTCTCCGTGACATTCGGGGCAAGCCAATGAAAAAAATAAATATCCCTCTGATTATCATCGTCTTTTCGGCGCTCTGGATCGCCTTCTTCCTCTACAGTTTTATTAATTACCAGACGATCAATGTCGAACTGAACGAACTCCAGCAGATCATCAACGACGTGGAGAATAAGAAGTACTACGAGAAATCCCTGCAAAGCCTCCAGATCGAATACGACAGCCTCGGCCAGACGGCGTTCGCGAAGAAATCCTCGTCGGAGTTCATCGCCTCGCTACCGAAAATCGCAGAGCTTTCCGGGATACTGAAACTCAATGTCGAAAACAAGGGCAACCGTGTCGAAGAGCAATATGAAGTAACAGAACTCCTCCTGACGACGGTCTCCGGGTTTCCCGAGGTCGCGAACTTCGTCGATGCGCTCGAGATGTCGGGTTTCCCAATCCAGATTTCCAAGGCTCAGATGGAGTACGCGAACAATAATCTGAATTCCGTTTTAGAAGTGAAACTTTATAAAAAAGTGATCGAGGAATAAGATGGATGAAAAAAAGAAACGGATGATGACGATTCTGCTGCTGGCGGTAAACGCAGTGGTCTGGGTCGCGTTCATCGTGCCGAATATTTCAAATATCTCGCAGGCGATCATCGGCGGCGAATCTCAGACGTTAAACCTCCCCGTCATCGATTCTTCCGCGGCTAAAAAGGAAAATGTCGGGCATATCGATTTCAAACAGTTGAGAGACCCGTTCACGCTTCCCGGCGGTATTCCCAAGGAGTTCGATAAGGGCTCGGGCTCCAAGCAGAATAAGCCTTCCGATACCGTAAAGAACCAGGGTAATCAGAACTCCTCCGGCTATCCGCCCAACAAGGGGACGGTTCAGAATACGTTCGTCTCACGCTTCAAACTGAAAGGTATCTCGAAAATCAACGATAAATATGTCGCGACCATCGAAGAGTCGTCGCACTACGGTTCCTCGGACAGCTCGACACCCTATTCCTACAAATGGGACAGTTCGGTCAATAGCGGAAGCGGGGGAAAGAGCTACACGGTATACGAAGGAGATGAGATATTGGGTGAACGTGTCGTGCGGATCGGCGCGGATTTCGTGATATTGGCGAAGAATAAGATGTACTATAAACTGACCTTCTCCGGCGGGTATTCCATCAGCGATCTTAAGTAAGCCCCATCAGGTCGCCAGAGTAAAAGGAATGCCGTTTTCCCTCGATCTCGAGAATCACCTCGCCTTCCGGCGAAACGTCTTTTAGGACACCCGCGATGATATTTTTCCCGGTATCGATCCTGACATGCTGGTTGATCCATGCGAGATTTTTCTTCCACGCCCCGTAGATATCCATGAAACGTTCGGTCTCTATCGATCTGTAATAGTACTCATATCTTGAGAGCAGTTCCGCGATAATGATATTCCGGTCATGTGTTTTACCGGTCAGGGTCTTGAGGGACGTAGACGTTTCATCGTCGTGATCCGAGTTGACATTGATCCCTACCCCGATAATAATATTCTTGATTCTGTTCTCCTCGGTGATCATCTCTGAGAGGATACCGCATATTTTCTTTTTCCCGATATAGATGTCGTTCGGCCACTTAATCCTTACATCCTGCACGTAACGGGAGACGATCTCGTACACGGCGAGCGAAGCGATCATCGTGAAACGGTAAAACTTGCGGGTGTCGACTCCGGGCGAGTTTACGATAGTGACCGTGATATCCTCGCCGGGCGCGGCCTTCCAAACCCTGTCGAGCCGTCCGCGGCCGCTGCTCTGGAAGTCGGTCAGTACTACGAACGAGTCGAGTTTCTGAACAAGCAAAAGTTCCTTAGCGTATGTATTTGTCGACGTCAGCGACTCGAGGTAGACCAGTTCGGGCGCGGGCGTTTTCAGGTTGAGGCTTCGTATCCCGAACTGGATGAGTTCGGGAATGAGACGGTTTTCGGGAAGCTTCACCAGCCTGTGTCCCTTTTTCGGACTCGCCTCGATCTGAAATCCCTTTTCTTTCAACCCCTCGATCTGTTTCCAGACCGCCGCGCGGGATATACCCAAGAGGGCGCCGATCATCTCGCCGGACAGGTATTGATCCGGATTTTCAAGAAATGAATTGATCAGTTCGGAAAGAACGTTTGGCATAAACACTCTCGCAAAAAAACGAGGGATAGTCGCCTATCCCTCGGATTGTTTTTTTAATACCACTTACCGGGCGCTTTTTTCAGCCCCTGGTGACTCAGCGGATCGGTCGGCACACCGAACTTATGCACTTCGAAGTGAAGGTGCGGGCCGGTGGATTTTCCCGTGCTTCCGACCTTACCGATCACCTGTCCGCCCTTGACATACTGCCCTGTTTTCACCAACAGTTTCGACATATGTCCGTAGAGCGTCGTGTATCCGAATTGGTGCTCGATAATAATCGCGTTACCGTAGCCGCTCTTCCATCCCGCGAACGTGACCTTCCCTTCCTTGGCCGCGACTATCGCGGTTCCGTAACCGGCGGCAATATCGATCCCGGCGTGGAACTTCGGCTTCCCGGTGAACGGGTCTTTACGCATCCCGAAGTGCGAAGTAAAACGTCCGTGAAGAGGCTTGATAAAGAGATAACCGAATATTTTTGCTTTTTCCAGTTCGGTCAATGAAGCGCCGGGGAGGAAAAGAATATCGCCCTGCTGAAGCGTTTTCCCCTGAAGGTCGTTCGCGTCGACTATATCCTGTGCGTTGATTTTATATATTTTAGCGACTTTTTCAAATGTATCGCCCGACTTCACTGTATAGAGAATACCCTTCATATTCGGGACAAGGATTTTATTCCCGGCGGCGACGTTATGCCCGCTGCCCATACTGTTCATACTGACGATCGTATCCTGACTTACACCCATCTTTTTCGCTATCGAAGAAATTGATTCACCCTGTTTGACCTTGTAGAAAAAGAACCGCAGTTCCGGGTCGTCCTTGCTGTATGCGGAAAGGTCGTTACCGCCGAGCCCGATCGTATTCTCCATGCTCTTGAATTCTTCCTTGAGCTTCATGTCGCCGATAAACGAAACGCTCTGTATCGAAGCGGCGGCAGTCGAGGGCGCGGCGCTGAATATCACCGACCTGACGCCGAGGAACGCGATGAAGAGGACTACGACGGCGATAGTAGGCACGACAGCCTTACGCGCGATGTGGAGATCGGGAACACGGATACCGGAAAAGTTGATTTTTGGAAGACGGGGAAGCTGAAATTTGATATTTTTTAAAAAAGAAAAAGAAAAGAACGATTTAATTTTGCTGAAAAATCCGCCCTGCAGGGAAAACGAGAATTTCTTTTTTCTGTTGGCGAAAACCTGATATGGCCTCCGTGATACCGGCGCCTCGTATTTTTTTTCCTTATTCTGTATCCTGTCAAGAGATGTCTCGATCTCTTTTTTCAGGCTGTTCAGTCGTTTCGCGAAATTCTTATAATCCTTCATTCGTATCCCCTCGAATAACCTAACCCTATTTTTATATCGGAAAATCCCCTATCTTAATAAACAATTTAGCCGAAATTCTTTAATTTATACAGAACATCTAACATATCCTTACTTTCTTTAACATCATGTGTTCTTATTAACTTTGCACCATGAAGATAACTGTAAGCATGTATCCCAAGACCGCCGTATAGCCTGTCCTTCGGCTCGCGATCCAGCATTTTCCCGATCATCGATTTCCGCGACGCGCCGATTAAAACAGGCAATCCGAAAACGGTAAACGCCTCGAGATTGACAATGATCTCCCTGTTGTGCTCGAGCGTCTTCCCGAAACCGATTCCGGGGTCGATCACCAGCCTCGACCTCTTAATCCCGCTGTTCACCGCAAGCGCGATCCGTTCGCGGAAGTAATCGCCGATTTCGCCGATCACGTCGCCGTAGACCGGGTCCGCCTGCATGTCTCGGGGTGTGCCCGCGATATGCATAATCACCGCTCCGGCGTCGAATTCCGCTACTACCCCGGGCATCCCCGGATCGAAACCCAATCCGCTGATATCGTTGACGATATCAGCCCCGGCTTCGAGCGCCTTACGCGCGACTTCGGACTTATAGGTATCGACGGAAACCGGAATATCGTGTTCCCGTCTGATCCGTTCTATTACCGGAATCACTCTTTCCAGTTCCTCGTCTGACAGAACCGGGTCGGCGCCCGGACGGGTCGATTCCCCGCCTATATCGATGATATCCGCGCCGTTTTCTATCATTTCCCGGCAATGCTCCAAAGCCTTGTCCGGGTTGTTGTAACTCCCGCCGTCATAAAACGAGTCGGGCGTCGTATTCAGTATTCCCATAATCCGGGGCCGCGTCAGATCGAGACTCTTTCCCCGGAATTCCCATTCCATCGGGATATTTGTCATTCCGGCGATCATGTGTTCTAATTCGTCCGCAATCGCGTTCAGGGTCGGATATCCCTGCGCCCGCGCCTTCCGGATAAAATCGGCGTAGCAGGACAACGTACCTAAAAACAGGATGTCCGTACTTTCCACCCCCGCGGTAATCGCTTCACGGTGGATCGCCGCGTCGCCCTTCGCTGAAAGCATCTCCTGTTTCACGATCACCGCGATCGATTGCTTGGCACCGCGGATCACGACCGGAACGATTTCGCTTTTCCCGTTAAAAATAGGGACGGAACGCGGATCGCATCCGATACCGGAGATTGTTTGCCCGAGTACCTCTTTATCCCCGGATACCCGATATAACCTCATTCCTATTTTACCATATGAACAATATAGTTTTCCACCAGCCATTCGCCGTTGTGGTTCTTGTAAAGAATAAACGTGTATCTCGCGATATAGCTGACATTGCGCAGGATATACGTCACATCGCACTCGACCTGAGCCTTATCAGCCTCGATCGTGCTCTTCTTGATCGTGTAGCTCTCGACCACGTCCTGCCAGTAGACCGTGAGGTATTTCTTAAACCTTTCGATCACCTCGAGGGCGTACTGCCCGGTCTTGGCGTTCTTGTACTCGATCCAGAAACTGTCGAACGACTGGATCAGCCTTTCCGCGTCGATATGAACTAGAAACCTGTTCCAGTCCTTTTTCATCTTCGCGTCGATCATATCCGACACTACTTCGTAGGGCGGAAGCAGTTTCACCTGCTGGAGCTTTAACGTCTTCGCCTGCTCTTCCTTGAGAAGCTCCGATTCGATCATGAGCGGCGGCTTGACCAAAATCTTATAATAAACCGATTCTATCTTTTTGCTCTTGTCGTCGGGATTGGGATAAAATACACCCTTCACAAAATAGTATCCCGAGTCCTTCACCAAGTACCACTGGTTGATATCTATCGTCTTCGAAAACGACTCCCCGCTATTGAGGGTGATATCCCGGTAATCTTCGCTCGAGGAGAAATTGTTCTTCATCTCGATCTGGAAAAGGTCGTTGATCACAATATCCTCGTTCTTCGGCGTCTTCACCTCGAAGAAAAATGTCTCGTAGATCAGCGACGAAACATCGAAATGAAACTGCTCCTTCGATGTATTGACCACATTCACCATCACGGGAATGGGGTCGTTCAGACGGTAGGTCTGAGTGAAGAACTGGAGCTCCACCTTTATCCCGTCAGCCGCGAAAACCGTGCCGCCCAGAAGGAATATTATCAAAAATGCAATTCGTTTCATATTTTCTCCCGAATCTTTTACTTATTTATCGGAATTCGGAGAGTATCATTAAATCCTTTGGCTAAATCTCTATAGCCGGGATCGGTTTTTCGCGTAGAGCGATGTGAAATTGAGCCTGCCGGTATAACGGAGCCAATTCGTTCTCGATCCCGTCGTGTATCAAATCGATCCTGTTGTTGTTTTCGCTCATATGCAGAAAACAAACCTGTTCCGTGAAAAACCCGCCCGCCTCACGGATAAACTTCAGCGCGTCCGGGTTCGAAAGGTGTCCGTGCGAATGCGCGATCCTGTCACGCAGGAACTTCGGGTACACCGAATGTTCGAGCATCATGGGATCGTAATTCGACTCCACCGCGATCATATTCGCCTCTTTCGCAAGCGAAAGGATATTCTTGTCGAACGAGCCCAAGTCGCTTGCGAAGAACACGCTCCTGTTCTCCCGACGGAGCATGAAGCCGAACGTGTTCGCCGCGTCGTGCGGCACCCGGAACGGCATGATCCGGACATCGGCCCATTTGAACTCCCGGCCCTCGGTAAGCGGATGGATGTTTGTCTCGCCTATGCTCAAATACCGCTTGGACGCCGGACTGACAAAAACCGGCACCTTTATCTTACTCACTATACTCTTCAGTCCCTTCGTGTGATCGGAATGCTCGTGCGTAACGAGGATCATTCCTATATCCGACGGATCGCGTCCGATCCCGGCGAGAAAAAGCTTCAACTGTGAGAAGGATATCCCCGCGTCGATCAGGAACGATGTCTCGCCCGTCTCGATATAAAAACAGTTCTGTTTGCTGCCGCTCGATAACGGTATAAAACGGATCATTTCCCCAACAACCCGTTCACGAAAACCGCCACCTCGTTCAGCGCCCTTTTCTTGTCGTCATGGTACTCCAGCACGCGTTTCATGACCGCCGAGCCGACAATAGCGCCGTCAGCCTTCTCGCAGAGCTTCAGGTACATCTCACGGGTACTGACACCAAATCCCGCGTAGACCGGTTTCCCGCCAACTCTGCGGACAAACTCGATACGCGCGGTAGACTTCTCGGGGATGCTGTCGCGCACTCCGGTCGTCCCGAATAAGTTCACAAAGTAAATAAAGCTTCCTGTGTATTCCCCGATTTGCCGTACCCGGTATTCATCCGAGTTCGGAAAGGCAAGAAGGATAGGATCGAGAGAGTTTTTCTTGAACTCCCTGAACACGTCTCCGCCCTCTTCTATGGTCAGGTCGGGGAATATCACCCCCCCCACACCCGCATCATGACATTTATCTATAAGCTTATCGACTCCGTAAGTGTAGATCGGCGAAAAGTAGCTCATCAGGTAAACAGGAACCCGGAGTTCGCTTTTTATCGC
>Ga0154538_130_pt3 | contig 16710 bp, 17 predicted proteins | sample RifGroF1_FD_105681 | JGI IMG/M metagenome (GOLD analysis project Ga0154538, IMG submission 105681) | Spirochaetes bacterium GWF1_51_8 | reverse complement strand
GCATATTATCACCGCCGCCGGGACATCGATCAACAACCTGATAAAAAGCGTCAATAAGGCCGGGTACGACGCCGACGAGATCGTCCTCGAACCGTTAGCCTCCGCGCAGGCGGTGCTGACCGAAGAGGAACGCGAGCTCGGGATCGCTCTGGTCGATATCGGCGGGGGCACCACCGATTTCGTCCTGTTCGAACAAGGCTCCCTCCGTCATACCGGAGTCCTCGCTATCGGCGGAAACCATATCACGACGGACATCTCTATCGGCCTCAAGACCCCCAATATCGCCGCGGAAGAGATCAAGCTCAAATACGGAGCGTCCATCGCGGATTTCATCAACGAAGACGAACAGATCGAGGTTCCCGGCATCGGAGGGCGTCCGCCCAGAATGGAACAGCGCAGGAACCTTGTCGAATATATGCAGCCGCGTATCGAGGAGATACTCGCCCTTGTGAATAACGAGATCGATAAGACGGGCAAGAAAGGGTCTCTCGGCGCGGGGATAGTTCTGACCGGCGGTGTGTCGCTGACTCCGTATATCGCCGACCTCGCGAGCGAAGTCTTCAATCTTCCCGTGAGAATTGGCGCGCCCCTCGGCATCAAGGGACTCAACGATATAGTCGACAGCCCGATCTTCTCCACGGCCGTCGGATTGACATTGTACGCGCAGGACAACTTGCCCAAGCTTGGGCCTACCAACACTAAAGACGAAGAGAAAAATAGAGAATCGGTAATCAGCCGAATCCGGAAGTGGCTGGACGAGTTCTTCTAAGGGCGGCGGATATTCGCCGGACTGGACGCTACGCTGACGCTGTAAAACAAGACCTTTGCTTGAGGAGGGGAACATATATGTATCGGAATCAATATGACGCATCCATGCCTGAGAACGAGGCGGAGTTCTTTAAGGATGGAAGAGTTACCACGATCAAGGTTGTGGGAGTAGGCGGTGCAGGGTGTAACGCGGTCGACCGTATGATTCAGGAAGGTATTCGCAATGTGGACTTCATCGCGGTGAATACCGACCAGCAGGTTTTGCAGAAATCGCTCGCTCCGATCAAACTGACGATCGGACAGCGCTCCACGCGCGGATTGGGCGCGGGCGCGAAGCCGGAAGTGGGCGAACGGGCGGCACAGGAAGATATCGACGCGATCAAGCAGAGTCTCGAAGGCGCCGATATGGTCTTTATCACCGCGGGTATGGGAGGCGGAACCGGTACCGGGGCGTCCCCCATCTTCGCGAAAGTCGCTAAGGAAATGGGCGCGCTGACTGTCGCCGTTGTCACTATCCCGTTCGAGTTCGAGGGCAATAAGCGTTACGCCGTCGCCCGCCAGGGGATCGAACGCCTGAAAGAGCATGTGGACACGATGCTGATTATCACGAACTCGCGCATCCTCAAGATTATCGACCGCAAGACGCCGATCAAGGACGCGTTCAGGAAGATCGACGAGGTCCTCAAACAGGCCGTACAAGGTATATCGGACATCATTTCGGACGTGGGTATCGTGAACGTCGATTTTGCCGATGTTAAAACCGTCCTTTCCAATAAGGGCGAGGCGATCATGGGCATAGGGATCGCGCACGGCGAGAACCGCGCGGTCGAAGCCGCGAAGATGGCGATGGAAAATCCGCTGATCGAGAACAATTCGTTCAAGAACGCCGGCGCGATGCTCGTGGTCTTTATCGGCGGGACGGACTTCCCGATGGAAGAGTACGACGAGGCCGCGAAGACGATTTCGAGCTATTGCCGACCGGGCGCGGAAATCATTATGGGCGTGGATATCGACGAGAACCTGAAGGACAAGGTCAAGGTAATAGTCGTCGCGACCGATTTCTCCGAAGGGTTCGAGGAGGAAATCGACTCGAGGCCGTTGAACGAAGAGGATATCTTCGAAGACCGCGGTGTGATCGATGTCGTCCAGCGGCAGAAGCAGAGAGGCGATTTCCGCCGTCTCTACAATACGCCTTATAAGGATATAGTCAATAAGGCCGAGCCGAAGACCCGCGAGAACGATTGGGAAACCCCGACGTTTATCCGCAACAAGTCGGCGCAGAAGCTCGGTTAATAAGGGCGATTTAGAAGCAATAGGATTGATAAAATATGATTTTATTGCTTATATAATTCGCCCAATGGGCACTACCCTGCCGCCGGAATACGGCGGTTATTAGAAGTGCCCTAGTTTAGTTCCTCCTCATCTATTTTCAGACACGTATGCTCTCCGCCGGGCTTACGTGTCTGAAAACCTTTTTATCGCGCGATAATCTCTATCCCGAACACCGCTTTTTCATCTTCTTTTACCCGTTAGTTGATAAAAAGACGAAAATACTCTACAATCTTAGGGCAATGAATCGGAGGGCGCTATGATTTCCGAAAGAGCTAAAAAAGTTGATTCATCCGGGATACGCAAAGTATTCGAACTCGCGGCGAAGATCACCGATCCGATAGACTTCAGTATCGGCCAGCCCGACTTCGACGTTCCAGAGGAGATCAAGGAAGCGGCTATCGAAGGTATCCGCAAGGGTATGAACCGTTACACGATGACACAGGGGATCGCGGAACTCCGCGAGCGCATCCTGAGCGATGTCAACAAAAAGTACAGCCAGAAGTACGAAGCAAACCAAATCGTCATTACATCCGGCGTATCGGGCGCGCTCATGCTTTCGCTGATGAGCATCATCAACCCCGACGACGAGATCATCATATTCGACCCGTATTTTGTCATGTACAAGCACCTGACGAACCTGATCGGCGGGAAACCCGTGATCGTGGACACCTATCCCGATTTCAGTATCGACTACGAGAAACTGAAAGCCGCGGTCACATCAAAAACCAAGGCGATCATTCTCAATAGCCCGAGCAACCCCACGGGGTATGTCTACACCAAGGCCGATATCGACGCGGCGGTGAAGGTCGCGAAGGAACAGGGGATCATGATCATCTCGGACGAAATCTACGACGGTTTTGTTTACGACGGCAAGTTCGACAGCCCCGCGAACTATTACGATAAGGTGATGGTGATGGGCGGTTTCTCGAAGACCTACGCGATGACCGGGTGGCGGATGGGCTACGCGATCGGCGATCCCGAAGTGATCGCGGCGATGATTAAGCTCCAGCAGTACTCGTTCGTATGCGCGCCGAGCCCGTTCCAGTACGCGGCGTTGACCGCGCTCGACCTCGAGACCAATTCGTTCCGCGAGACATACAAGAAGAAGCGCGACCTGATTTACAACGGCTTGAAGGACGCTTTCGATATCGTAAAGCCCGGCGGCGCGTTCTATATTTTCCCCGGCCTGAAGAACGGCGACGTTTCGAGCTTTGTCGAGCTCGCGATCCGTCATAAGGTCCTGATTATCCCCGGAAACGTCTTCTCAGAGCGGAACACGAATTTCCGTATCGCGTACACGGTCAAGGACGAAATGTTAAAGAAAGGTATCGACACCCTGAATCAGCTCGTCGTCGAGTTCGAGAACAGGATATAGTGAGGAATTTATGCGTTCGATGATAAAGGTTCTATTATTCGCCGCCGTACTGCTTCCGTTCGTCTCCTGTGCGGGCGGCCCGGACTATATGGCATACGAGACGGTGTTTTACACCTCGCTCGGGACGAAAGCCGATCAAGTGGGATGCAATATCCCCGACCTGAAGGTGGCGTTTACCGACGAGAACCAGTTCCTGATCCCGGACTATATCGACGTACCGACGAGCGTTCAGATTTACCGCAACAAGGTCTATATCGCCGACAAGTACAATAAATGCGTCAGCGTGTTCAACCTGAACCGCGACCCGGTCACGAACCTGAACATCCCGAATCAGGGCGAGGGTTACTCGTTCGACGTGCCGTTTCAGGTGATCCTGAATAAATACGGCGAAATCTTCGTTCTCGCGTCGGTCTCGAACTACTCCGAACAGGTGGAAGTGTTCGAACAGTACTATGTCTATAAGTTCAATATCTACGGGAAGTTCATTTACCGGATCGGCATCAACGGGATCAACTCCGGGCCGATGGCATATCCCGACCGGATCGACGTCGATCTCTTCGGCAACCTCTATGTCTATATCCGCGAGGAAGACGGCGATCAGATGGCATGGGTGGTCAAACGTTTCCTGCCGTCGGGCGAAATGAGTTTCGAGTTCAGGACGGACTACCTCGCGCAGACCCATACGGACGGCGATAAGACTTTCATGGTCAATTACAGCGATGTGTACAACCTGAAGAATGACGAAAAACTGCTCCTCTTCAGCCAGCAGTACCTGATCGAGAAAAAGGACAAACCGGTCGAAATCCCTAACGAAGTCTACAACGTCCTCAATCTATACAGTATTCTTCAAAACAGCATGGAGAAGCTGATCTACCGTTCCGCCGACAATATGGACAGTCTCCTCGGCGTGACCCGCGACGACGTAGTCGTGACTTACGCCTATGACGAGAAGAACAAGGGTGTCGGTTTCCGCTTCGTCGAACTGTCCGACAAGCTCGAGAGCGCGAAGGTGTTCTACGCCCCGCATGTCATGGACTACTGTATCACGATGAGCTATTTTATCGATATCCGGGGCGAAATTTACAGCGTCATTATCAAGGATAACGAGTATTACGTGATCCTGCACTGGATCAAGAAAAATCCGTAGGGGAAACGATGAAAATAGTCCTGGGGGTAACGGGGGGAGTCGCGGTCTATAAGATGCTCGGGGTTGTCCGTCAGCTCCAGTCCGACGGGCATGAGATCGTCGTTATCATGACCCCTGCCGCCGCGAAATTTGTCAATCCCATTCTCTTTAAAACACTCAGCCATAATACGGTGCTTACCGAAGACTTCGACATATCGAGGCCTATCGCGCATGTCGAACTCGCGGATTGGGCCGATGTCTACGCTGTCGCGCCGGCGACCGCGAACACCATCGCGAAGATCGCTCACGGTATCGCCGACAATCTCCTGACAACGACCGCTCTCGCCCGCACCGGAAGGCGGATCGTCTTCCCGTCGATGAACGTCCATATGTACGAAAACCCCGCGACTCAGGAAAACCTCTGCATCCTCTCGGAGAAGCTCGGGTGGGAAGTGGTCGAGCCGGACAGCGGCAGTCTCGCGTGCGGATACTCCGGCAAAGGGCGGCTTGTGAGCGAGGAGAGGATTGCGGCGGTGATCTCGCGCGACCCGGACGCGCCGCTCAAGGGGAAAAAATATATTGTCACCGCGGGCGGCACTATCGAGAAGATCGACCCTGTCCGTTATATCTCCAACTTCTCCAGCGGCAAGATGGGGATCGAGACCGCGAAGGCTCTCTACAAGAAGGGCGCGGACGTCCTGTTGGTCTACGGGAATATCACGGCATCGGTTCCGTCATACATCGAATCGGTGAAGATCGAATCGGCGGCGGAACTGCTCGACACGCTCCGAAGGCGGCTCCCGCTTTTCGACGGCGTCTTTATGGCGGCGGCGGTCGCGGACTATGCCCCGTCGAAACAGTCCCAATCGAAGATCAAGCGTCATGACGATAAAATCACCCTCGAACTGACCGCGAACCCGGACGTCCTGAAAACGGCTGCCTCCGAGAACAAGGGCAAACTGTTCGTGGGATTCGCGCTCGAGACAGACGACGCCGAGGCGAACGCGGCGAAAAAGCTCTCGGCGAAGGGGATCGACTATATCGTCCTGAACCGGCTCGGCCCGGAGCATAATCCCCTCGGCGCGGACGAGAACAGCGTCCGGCTGATCGGCAAAAACGGCGCGGCAGAGGAATCGGGGCTGATCTCCAAGAAAGAAGCCGCCGAATGGCTTGTCCGCCGCATCCTGATCGAAAATCCCGCGAGGGGCGCAGTTTGAGAGTACTCGGGATCGATCCCGGACTTCAGCGTCTCGGCTACGCGGTGCTGGATGTCAAAGGCTCCGAACTGGTCCCGTTATCCTATGGCCTTGTCACCACGGAAAAAGAATCTCAAAAAAACACCCGCCTTTACCAAGTGTATCAGGATGTCGAAAGCTTGATCGAGAAATACGAGCCGGACGTCCTCGGGCTCGAGACATTGATCTTCGCGAAAAACTCCCGCACCGCGATGGTGATCGGCGAAGTGCGCGGGGCGCTCTTGATCCTCGGGATGGCGCACGGACTGACGATCCGCGAGTTCACGCCGTTGCAGGTCAAGACTCAGGTCTGCGGGTACGGCCGCGCGTCGAAATCGCAGGTGCAGAACGCGGTGCGGATACTTTTATCGCTCGCGGAAAACCCTTCGCCGGACGATGTCGCGGACGCCATCGCTATCGCGCTATGCGCCGCGAAACCCTTATAAGTTTCTGACTTCTCATCACCGCTGATTGCCGTGGCAGGCAATCAGATTGTTTCTTGAAACTGTTCACCCGCAACGAGGGAAAACCTTTTCGGCACCGAAAAATATTTTTCTTTTTTTTCTAACCGATCTATCGTAATCTTATCTAACTCATTGTAAGTTGAACTCCAGAGACACACACCCAATCTTTTCATAGAAGGTGCCGGCCGCCAAAAAGTCGGCACCCTTTTTTTTCGCTTGATTTTCCAAAAAAACTTTATTATTTTTTCTTTGTGTCTATCTTGTAAAATATTTTGATTGTCTAATATATAAAACCAGTTTCGGAGGAGAATATGTCTCGTCTAAAAAAGATTACGATCATGGTGGGCCTCACATTCGGCGTGTTGACCGCGTTTATCAGCGGCGCGTGCATCGGAGCGTCGGCACAGCAGAAAACATTCCCGTTCAAGTCTGAGAACGAGGCGGTATCGAAAATACCCGGCGTGGAATCGATTGTCAATATGCAGAACGTTTTCCGCGAGATCGCGAAAACGGTTCAGCCCGCTGTGGTCAGTATCCATGTCGAAAGCACTATCCAGGTAAAAAACCCCTATAAGCAATATTTCAACGATCCGTTCTTCCAGAACGATCCTTTCTTTAAATTCTATTTCGGCGATCAGGACGAGGATATCCAGAAGAAGAGCGAGGCGCAGGGCTCGGGGATCATCTTCTCGAAGGACGGCTATCTCTTCTCGAACCACCATGTGGTCGCGAACGCCGACAGGATAACGGTCATCCTCGCGGATAACCGGCAGTTCGAGGCGAAGGTAGTAGGGGTCGATCCCGATACCGATATCGCGGTGCTGAAGATCGAAACGCAGGAGGATCTACCGTATGCGGCGCTCGGCGATTCGTCGCTCGCCCAGACCGGCGACCTCGTGATCGCGATCGGGAACCCGTTCGGCCTCGCCGGAACCTTCACCTTCGGTATCATCAGCGCGGTAGGCCGCCCCGGGATGGCGTCGGGCTTCCAGAGCCTGATCCAGTCCGATGTCGCGGTCAATCCCGGGAACTCCGGCGGTCCGTTAGTCAATATCCAGGGCCAGGTGATCGGGATGAACTCTGCGATCCAGTCGCAGACCGGCGGATATATGGGGATCAGCTACGCGATCCCGATCAACCTCATGAAGGAAATCGCCGTCCAGTTGATCGAGAAGGGAAAGGTCGAACGCGGCTACTTCGGGGTGTACCCCACAGCACTCGACGACGCGACCCGTAAATCGCTCGGGCTGAAACCCGGCGAGGGAGTGGTGGTATCGAAAGTGATCGAAGACAGTCCCGCCGCGCTCGCGAAGATCGAAGTGGGCGATATCATCCTCTCCATCAACGGCAAGCCTATCGGCGACCCGGATATGCTCCGGCTGATGATCGGAAACTTCCCGCCCGAGACGAAGATCGACCTCGAGATACTCCGCGAAGGGAAAAAAATCGCTATCGCTGTCGTCCTCGCGGACCGCAACGAAATGAATACCGTGTTCGGCGAAAAGGACAAACCGCAGAAGGATAAGGAGCAGGGCGCGAAACCTACGTCCTATAACTTCCTCGGCGCGGAATTCGCGGCGCCGTCCGAGAAGGATATGAAGAAAAACGGCGTCGACTTCGGCGTAGTCGTGAAATCGGTCGAGAAGGGGAGTTTCTTCTACGGCGTACTGCGCCCCGGCGAGATTCTTGTCGGGATCAATAACACCAAGATTAAAGACATGAACGCCATCAAGGAGTTCGGCGAAAAGAACAAAAACAAGAAATCGTTTGTGCTCCAGATAGTGAGCGGCGGGATGCTGTTCTACAAGGGCGTAGAGAAATAAACCGCTCAGATCAATAGAGGAAAGGCCGCTCCCGGTGAGGGATTGTTGACGAACTTATAAAATACATGATGTTTTGTCACTGCTAGGAGTATAGCGACAAAGCAGTCTGTTTAATTTATATACCCAGTAGTTAAATAGATTGCTTCGGTTATGGTTCGGCCTGTCTCCTTCTCCAAAGGAGAAGGCAGGCAAGCTCACCATGACGCCTCGCAATGACAAAATGAGTTTGTCAACACACCCGGTGAGGGGGCGGTCTTTTGTTTTAAGGTTGAAAAGACTGAAGCGGCGGGTTTTTATTTAAAATCCAGTTTTACTACCACTTCGTTTGGATTGCCTTCTTGAATCTCAATTGATTTGAATACCCTAGTAATGAGAACCGCCGTCGGAGTTAATTACTTCGCCCGAAATCCATTGTGATTCGGGACTAGCTAGAAAAGCAATTAAATTAGCCGCATCCTCGGGTGTTCCCCATCTGTTTTGCGGAAAGTGCTTCAGCACTTCATCGTAAAGCTCCGGATAATGCTTTTCACATTCGTAGCTGTTTGTAGGTCCGGGATTAACGGTATTGACTGTAATTCCTCTTTGCACTAATTCCGCGGAGAGACTAAGTGTTAATTGATGTATCGCACCTTTTGATGCTACATAAGAAAGTTCGCCGGGAGATGGAGCGATATGCTGCCCTGAAGTCATCATGATTACTCTTCCCTTGATTTCCGAAGGTTGAAAGCGAAGGCTCCACTCTTTTATCAGTAGAAGCGTCGAACGGATGTTGATATTATTATGGAGATCGATATTCTCCGCCGTTAAATCGGAAAGACTACCGGTAGTGCTGTATGCATGATTGAGGATGAGAAAATGAATGTTGTTATAAGCGGAAAAGGCCGCTTCGATTACTTGCCCCGGAGCCTCTATCCGGTTAAAATCGGCTTCAATATGCTCTACGCTTCCGCCATGCTTTTTCAGTTCAGAAATGATTGTTGAGACTTCATTTTCATTAGTTTTCCATGGAAACAAGGAATCATATGGGGAAAATGAATGAATAAAAATATCCGCTCCTTGTTCGGCAAGTTTTTTAGCAATCGCAAATCCTATTCCCTTGATACGACTTACCCCTGTTATTAACGCTTTCATTCCATCAAACGGCTTTTTCATGGAATTTCTCCAATAATGCTAATTTTTCATATTCGATATTCACTTTACTTCAGCTTTACCACAGTCTCCGCAGGGTCGCCGCTGATTTGAGGTATCTGCTCGAAGTTCATGAGGTGCATCGACTCGGACGCTACGATCTTCGGCAGGTACTCCTGAAGCTCGCCCACGGTGATAGTATTATCCTTGTTCGCGTCGGCCGCGCCGCCGAGCGCCTTAGTGAGGTAATAGGTGAAGAGGCCGTGCTCCATCTCGCGGTACCACGCGGCATACGAGTCGCCGGTGGTGGCGAGGAACACCGTGCCGATATCGCTCGCGGCGAGTTCGTTCTGCACCTTCGCGACAATAGGCGAGACGTTATCGAGAAGCATCCCCGCGGCGGAATCGCCCGAGAAGCACGCGTCGATAATCAGCACTACCTTTTTCACCCCCGCGGCCTTCAGCTTCGTGAGATTAGCGTAGAGGGTTTCGAGGGCGTATCCGGTCGCCTCGGCGTTGAACTTCTTGATCGACACGGGCGCGAGGTAGCCCTTTTTATCGTTGAGGCCGGGGATGCCGTGCCCGCTGAAATACACATACACCGTTCCGGCGGACTTCGACTTCGCGAGCTTATAGACCTGGCTTGTCTCGATCATGTCCTTCGTGCCGAAAAGGTCGATGAACTCCGAAAGATCGGCGTTCTCACGGTAGAGAATGTTCTGCTCGGCTATCCCGAACGTATTCATGAAGTACTGCTTCATCGTCTTGGCGTCGTTCAGCGCGAACTCGACAGGGGGAATATCGGACGGATAGTTCTTATTACCGATGACGATAGCGACCGCGGACGGGTCGGGGCCTGCGCCCTGCGGGATGGAGATATCGATATCGGACGAGATGACGTCCATCGGCGAGACCGACGAGTAGGCGACGTCGCCGCCCGGAGTACCCGCTTCCACGCAGTATAGGTATCCGTCCCCGGAACCGAAAACCGCCTTTCCGTCGAAAATCGTCGGGCTTGAAAAGACGAACGCACCTGCGGTGAATTTCCATTCCAGCTTCCCTGTCGCGATGTTTACCGCGTAGAGGTTACTGTCATGACTGCCGAAAAGTACGAGATTGTTCCAGACCGTAGGGCTTGAGAAGATCATTCCCCCGGTCTCATACTTCCAGACTGTCTCCCCAGATACTGCGTCTAAACAATATAGGTTGCTGCTATGTGTCCCGAAGAAAATTTTGCCGTCCTTTACGCATGCGCTGGACTGGATTTCCGCTCCTATATCCTTCTTCCAGACTAAAGTCCCTTTCTCGGCATCGAGGCAGTACATCGATTTATCCTTGCTCCCGATATAGATTTTCCCCATCGATAGGACGGGGCTCGCGTAGACTTCCCCTCCGGTCTCGAACGACCACACGGGGGTGCCCTTTTCGGCATCGAGGCAATAGACTTTTTTATCGAAACTCGCGATATAAACCTTGCCGCGCCAGACAAACGGGCTCGAGAAGACCTCGTGGCCGGTTTCGAAGTCCCAGAGCTTATCGCCGTACTCGGCGTCGAGACAGTATACGCTGCCGTCACGGCTCCCGAAATAAAGTTTGTCGTTCCAAAAGAACGGGCTTGAGAAGATCGAGTAGCCTGTCGGGAACGTCCAGAGTTCCTGCCCGGTCTTGGTATCGAGACAGTAGAGAGAATAGTTATAACTCCCGAAATAGAGTTTGTCCTTCACCACCAGCGGGCTTCCGTAGATCAAATAGCTGGTTTCGAATTTCCATATCTGCTTGCCCTTTTTAGCGTCGAGGCAATAAATGCCGCCGTCGCAGCTCCCGATATAAATCCGCCCGTTGTCGATATACGGGCTCGACGAAACCCATTCCTGGGTCTTGAACTTCCAGACCAGATCGCCCGGCTGGGTATACCCTATCGACACGGCCGCGAGGATCGCGAGACAGATGATTCCCTTCTTCATAGACACCTCCGAAAACTCAGCCGATTATTGTAGCATGGCAGGGGAAAACCGTAAAATAAGCGAGGGGTTTTTCCCTCGACATCCCGCGATGAAGGAAGAGAGATTTCATTCCGCTTATAGCGTTTTTTTTCCGGCGGGTATATAATATTGCCGCTACCTAGAACTGTTATTTTCTACTAATAAACGGAGAACTCCTATGAAAGGCTTTCAGGACGACCTGCACGATGTAGTGAAACGTTTATGCGAGGAGAGCTCGTATAAGAAGGTCGCGCACCGCGCGAACCACGACGTACCTATGCCGTCTATCGAACAACTGGACGAGTTTGTCGAGCTTTGCCGTCAGGTGATCTTCCCCGGCTATTTCGGGAACTCCGAACTCCGCCCGGAGACGATGGAATACTATATCGGGACACATCTCGACAAAATCTATAAAATACTCGCCGAGCAGGCGAAACGGGGCTACTGCTTCGAGTGCGACCAGATGAACACCGACCGCTGCCCGAACTGCGACCTGAAGGCCAAGCAGGAAGCCGCCGGATTTATCAAGGAACTGCCGGAAATCCGCAGGCTCTGCTCGACCGATGTGGCGGCGGCGTACGACGGCGACCCGGCCGCGAAAAGCTACGGCGAGGCGATCTTCTGCTACCCGAGTATCCTCGCTGTCACGAACCAGCGAATCGCGCACGCGCTTGTCAAGCTCGGCGTCCCGCTCATCCCGCGTATCATCACCGAAATGGCGCATTCCAAAACCGGGATCGATATCCACCCCGGCGCGGAGATCGGCGAACGCTTCTTTATCGACCACGGCACGGGCGTGGTGATCGGCGAGACCTGTATTATCGGCCGCAATGTCCAGCTCTACCAGGGCGTTACCCTCGGCGCGAAGAATTTCCCGTTAGACGAGCACGGCAACCCGATCAAGGGAATCCCGCGCCATCCTGTTGTCGAGGACGACGTGGTGATGTACGCGCAGGCCACCGTACTCGGGCGTGTCACGATCGGCAAGGGCTCGGTGATCGGCGGTAACGTCTGGATAGTCAGCGACGTTCCGGCGGGCTCGAAGATCATGCAGAGCCGGACGCAGACCTCGAAGTACGACGGCGGCGGCGGGATATAGGCACACATCATACTTTCTTTCCCGCAGGGGAAAGAAAGTATGCAAAGAAAGGCTGCCCCGCCTTGATGCCGGTTTAATCTATTGGCACGGTTGAACAATATAAGGCGCGAAACGAAAACGCCGTAACTCACTACGCTCGGACAATCGGCGTTTTTGATGTTTCGCGGGGAAAATATTTTGGATGCGAAGAAATAATTTCAGTTCGGCATAGAGGCGGGTGAAATACAAAACAGCCTTTATGAAAATTTGCTTTTCCTTGCCTTTTTTCTTTCCGCGCTTTTTAAAGCGCTTCTTCACTTCCGGGAAATCTGTAGAAAAGGCATTTGTCCGACGACCGTAGGGAGGAGTTATGCCTTTTCCGGATTTCCCGGCTCTTCTCATAAGCTTTATCCAGCGCGGCATACTTTCTTTGCTACTTTCTTTCCTATGCGGAAAGAAAGTAGAAGCCCCGTTCTTAGGGACACCATGCTTGTCCTGAACGAGCCACCTCAAGCGTTCGCTTAAGGCAGGCGGACGGCGAAAGTGAGGGCGACACGCAGGATGCGTTAGACCCGAACGAGCCACCTCCAAACATTTGCTGAAGGCAGGCGGACGGCGAAAGTGAGGGGGAGAAACAGCCGAAAGGCATAAGCAGAAGAGCAAATCCCGTTCCTTGTGTTCATATCGCCTCGGACACCGAGCTTGTCCCAAACGCATGTTAGGGGCGTAGCCGAGGTGTCTGTAAGACCGGATGACGAGCTTTAAGGTGCGGGGCGCCATCCCGAGCGGAGCGAATAACTACGGCCTGACCACGACCTGCGAAAGGCTGACCCTGTTCAGCAGGGCGTATTATTGGGGAAGCATGCTTTCCGAACGGAGCGAATACTACGGTCTGACGACCACCTGCGAGAGGCTGACCCGGTTCAGCAGGGCGTACTGTTGGGGAAGCTTGTTCAGGACGTCGTCGTAGACCTCGGTGACCGAGATGGCGTCCAGTTCCTTATAGACCACGAAGTAAAGGGTGTCGCTCGCGCCCTCGAACACGAAGACGCTTTTTCCCTCGGGGAACACGTCCTTCTTCAACGATGCGATCTTCGCGACATAAATAGACATCTGCGCGATCTTGGGTTTCAGCCTGAAATGGAACAGGAAGAAGACCTTGATCCTCAGGAAGAAATTTTTAATTTTCACGCCGATAGTTTTAAAAAACGATCCCATAATCCCTCGTTCCTTTATAGCCTGCCCTCGATGGTATTGACATGGATTCGGTACGAACCGGGGGTAAACGGAAAGGATTTATTTAATACTGAATTCCGATAGACTGATTCGCATTGATGGTCCGCGCCGCTTCTTTTGGGTAGCATTCGTCCCCGGGCTAGCCATCGCCTTTACTACTGTTAACTGGGCGGGCTACTTCTTCCAGTTGAAATTAGCCGAGCCGCAACGTGGACAGACGCGTTCGAAATCGTTCTGGTACTCGTCCTCGGTGATATAATCCTGCCAGTCCTGACCGCAGTCGTCGCATTCGAGAACGACTGAAATCTCGCTCTGGACATCCTCGTCGGCGAAGATATTTTCGTCCAGGTCTTCGGCGGCCGAGCCGTCGTCATCGTCGAGAAATTCTTCTTCGTCGTCGAGGAAAAGGTCTTCGAGGTCGTCGAATCCGTCATCGATATCCGCGCCCGAATCGTTCTCGTCGCCCTCGGGGATGAACTGCTGAATATAATCGAAATCGTCAAGATCGTCGAATTCCGCGTCGTCTGAGAAAGAATTATCCAACAAGTCCTTCATGTACATTCACTCTATCCTTTATGAATTTCTCTTTTGATATTTTAATTTCTCCGCTCAATCTGTCAAGGATTTGATGATAATATTTTTTGCGAAAATTTCTGAAATAAGCTATAATACACATCCCGGCTGATAATTTAGACGGGCGCGGAGGAAATATGCCGGATTTCAAAGCGGATTGTTTGTTCTGCAAGATCGCGGCGGGACAGATCAAGGCGGATATTGTTTACCAGGACGACCGCACTGTCGCGTTTAACGATATCAACCCGCAGGCTCCGGTGCATGTCCTCGTGATCCCGAAGGATCATTACGCGACGCTTGACGATGTAACCGACCGTTCGATCTACCGGGAGTTATTCGATACCGCGGCGAAGGTCGTGGAACTGAAGAAGCTTTCCGCCGACGGGTACCGGGTGGTGGCGAACTGCAAGGAGAACGGCGGACAAGCCGTCGCGCATATCCACCTGCATATTCTGGGCGGGCGCCCGATGAAGTGGCCCCCGGGATGATTAAATAGCGAATTCCATATCAAAATAAAGAGGAGTTGATTTGCATGCTGAAAATTGAAGTCAGAGACAATGAATCGATCGACGGGGTTTTGAAGCGTTTTAAGAAAGAAGTCGAAAAGGACGGAATTCTTACCGAAGAGAAAAAGCACCGCTTTTTCGAGAAACCCTCGGAAACCAGGAAGAAAAAAATAGCGGCCGTCAAACGGAAAATCGAGAAGAAGATCCGCAAAATGCGCCAGATGAACCGTTATATATAAAAATCCCCGGAGAGTCCAATGGGACTGATGGAACAGATACAGAAAGACTATATCGATGCCCGCAAGAAGCAGGATAAGCCCTTGACGCTTGCCCTGAGTATGGCAATCTCCGAGCTCAAGTACGAAAAGATCGCCAAGATGCGCGAACTGGAAGATGCGGATATTTTCGCCTATCTCCAGAAAACCATCAAGCAGAAGAACGAGGTCATTCTCGAGTTCGAGAAGGGCGGGCGGCAGGACTTGATCGATAAAGAGAAGTTCGAGATCGGACTTTTGAAGAAATATCTCCCTGAGATGCTGAGCGAGGACGAAGTCCGCGCGATAGCGCTGGAAGTCAAGGCCGCGACCGGGGCGAATTCCCCGTCCGATATCGGGAAGCTGATGAAGGAGATGATGCCGCGTGTAAAAGGCAAGGCCGACGGCGGAATGGTCAAAGATATTGTCACGAAAATACTGAGCGAATAGAATACGCGGCCCGCATCATGGGTGTGTTGACAAATTTATTTTGTCATTGCGAAGCTGTCATGGTGAGCGCTTGTCCCGACTTCACCGTCGGGATGCCGAACCACAGCCGAAGCAATCTATTTTATTACTGGAATATAAATTAAACAGACTGCTTCGACGCTCTGCATCTCGCAGTGACAAAAAAAACTTCCTTTTCTGAGTTCGTCATCTACCCCATCATCCAGGCCGTTTTTTATTGGAGCGGACTATGCGTTTTCATTTTACCAAAATGCAGGCATTGGGCAACGACTACATCCTGATCGACGGCACTAAGTACGGCGAACTCACCGCTGATGCCGAAAGGCTCGCTATCACGATGAGCGACCGTCATTTCGGGGTAGGCGGCGACGGAATCATTTTCGTCATGCCCTCGGAATCCGCCGACGCCCGGATGCGGATATTCAACGCGGACGGGAGCGAAGCCGAGATGTGCGGCAACGGGATCCGTCAGGTCGCGAAATATATTTACGATAAAGGGATCGTCCGAAAGAAGGAGATGGCCATCGACAGCGGCGCCGGGGTTAAAGCGGTCGTGATCGAGGCCGAGGGCGGCAAGATGAAAAGCGCGACTGTAAATATGGGCGCGCCGATCCTCGAAACGGACCTGATCCCCGTGAAAGCCGAGATGAACCGGGGTAGTTTCGCTGTAGTAAGCCTGACATCCGAAGGACGCGATTTCGACTTTACGCCGGTCTCGATGGGGAATCCCCATGCCGTCGCGTTTGTCAGCGAAGTAGACGAGATGGATGTCGCGAAGTACGGACGGCCGGTCGAACTGATGACGAATGTCTTCCCCCGCCGGACGAATGTCGAATTCATCGAAATGGTCTCGCCTTCGGAGATCAGGATGCGTGTCTGGGAACGCGGGAGCGGCGAAACCCTCGCGTGCGGCACCGGCGCCTCGGCGAGTGTAGTCGCGGCGGTGCTTAACGGCCTGACCGGGCGCAATGTCACCGTGCATCTCCTCGGCGGCGACCTATTTATCGAATGGGCTGAGAACGGAAGGGTCTATATGACCGGCGGCGCGGAGATCGCGTTCGAGGGCGAGGGCGATACGTCCTATTTCCTTAAGTAAAAATATTTCCTAAAATCCCTTGACAACCCCCGTAACGGAGTGGTATAATCATTTAGTTAGATAAACTAACGAAAAAATATGGAAAAACAATACACACTTTCCGAGATCATCGGAATCCTGACCCGAAATATGAGCGAGCACGAGGAACAGATCGGCGATAAAAAAGGCCTGGCGGGATTGTCGCCCGCGAAGATCAGATGCCTCGACATCATCTCCGAACTGGGCGACCCGACGCCCACCGAACTTGCGATCGAACTAAAGATCAC
>Ga0154538_107_pt1 | contig 16827 bp, 13 predicted proteins | sample RifGroF1_FD_105681 | JGI IMG/M metagenome (GOLD analysis project Ga0154538, IMG submission 105681) | Spirochaetes bacterium GWF1_51_8 | reverse complement strand
CCCGCGAGCACCCCTTCGAGCCATTTCCGCTGATCCCACCCGAGAGTACCGCTCGCGGAGTCGAACACGATCACCCGGCAGTTTCCCGCTGTGAACGTGTAGCTCGACGGGCCGAGAATGTCGCGGTAGTTGTTCCATCCGCCGAAATAGGTGTCGTGGTTCCCGGGAGTGGAATAGTACGGCAAGCCGAGCGAGTCCATCAGGCCGCGGTAAGCGGTCATATACTCCAGCCCGCCCTCTTGGGTCAGGTCTCCGCACGCGAGGACGAACCGGTCGTTGGTATCGAGCTTGGTCTTCAGCCTCGTGAAGTTGCCGTTCGCCCAAGAGTAGACATGGGTGTCGGCGATAACCACGAACGAAAAATAATTCGTCCCGATCGCAAGACCGGACGGCTGAACCGCCGCGCGGGACTCCCTGAAACGGGTATCCACGTCGGCGGCTGTCGCGAAAATCCCGAATATATCGAGCGAGCAGGCGGAAACCGCGAGCGCCGAAAAAAGTACCAGTGTTTTCTTTACCATTTTAATGTCACGCCCATATCGATTTTTATTTTGTACCACACCGACGAGAGCGCGATGCTCCCGGCGTTGATCCACCCGAGGTCGAGATAAATCCCAAGCGGATCGTCCATATCGAGCAAACCACGGACATACAGCCCGTAGTTCCCGAAGTTCCCCGCGAAAAACCTTTCGTGATTCCCGAAAAGCACTTCCATCCGGAGCCGGCCGTCGAGAAGTCCGAAACCGTAGCCGAACAGGTAATAGAGCTGTGTTTCCTTTTCGGGCGTATTATAATAGAAGATATTCCAGATATTATCGCCGGAGACCGTAAAGCGGAAGTTCACCCCGAGTCTCAGGATGAACCCGGAAAGCCGGAGTTCGGCGTAGGGAATGACCGAGTTCGCGCCGAGGCCGTATTCCCCGTTGGGGTCGCCGAGGAACTTCAGATATACCCCCGCGCCCGTATCGAGGATGTTATTCCAGCCGAGGCTGAAGAAATACGCCCCGGTCATGCCGTGGGTCAAGTCCATCTCGTAGCCCGCTTCGAACACGGCGCTCTTTTTCCATTCGAGCGTGTACGCGAACGGCACGGCCAGCTTTGTCCCCAGTGTGCGGTTAAACACGAGGCCTATCCCCGCGTCCACCTTGTGACTCAGGTCTTCGATCACCGTGACGCCGTTCGTCGCCTGCGGATAAACCGATCCGCAGGACAAAAGGAATATTCCGATGAAAAACAGTTTCATTACTTCTCTTTACTCCTGTTCTTTTTAAAGAACGAGCCCTTGCCCGCCGACGGACTCTTTCTGGCTATCGAGCCTCTATTGACCTTTGTCTTGATACCGTCGTAGTTCCGGGGGACGTCGGGGAAGTAGATCGTGAAGTCGAGGAAGCCCCTTTCGATATTCACCCGTTTGACCTTGATCTTGACCTTATCGCCTATCGTGTACCGTTGTCTGTGGTCGCGGCCGTGCGCGGTGTATTCCTTCTCGTCGGCGATATAGTAATCGTCGTCGATATCCATATAACGGACAAGCCCTTCGATCCCGAACTCGGTGATCTGGACGAACATCCCGAACGCGGTCACGCCGGTGATCATCCCGTCGTAGACCTTGCCTTCTTTATCCTTCATGAAGCGGACGGCTTTGATCTTGAAGAACTCGCGTTCCGCGTCCATCGCCACACGTTCGGTAGTAGAAATATGCCGCGAGATCTCGTTCAGCCGGTCGGAGTCGTATGTGTCGGACTTCTGCCCCGCGAGCGCTTCCTTAATCAGCCTGTGGACGATCAGGTCGGCGTAACGGCGGATGGGCGAGGTAAAATGAGTGTAGTACTCGAAACCCAGCCCGTAATGCCCGAGGTTTTCGGTGTCGTAACGCGCCTGCATCATCGAACGCAGGAGCAGTTGGCTCAGGAACTCTTTATAAGGTTTGTCCTTGATCTCGAATAAGACCTTCTGTATCTCGACCGGCGTAGGCACGGGTACTCCGTAGAGCTTGTGTCCGAAACGGAGCGCGAGGCGGACGAAATCCGCGATCTTCTCCGTCGTCGGCTCCTCGTGGATACGGAAGATGGAATGCCCCTTGTCGGCGAGATATCGCGCGACCACCTTGTTCGCCAGCAGCATGAATTCCTCGATGATCCGTTCGGAATCGAGGCGATCCTTCAGCCAGACCTTTTCAGGTTCGCCGGTCTCATTCAGGCTGATCTTCTGCTCCTGGAAATCGAAGTCGATGCTCCCCGACTTAATCCGGTTCTCGTAGAGCAGACGGTAAAGCTCGCGCATCTTGTCGAGTGTTTCCGCGAGTTCGGCGTCCTCGAGCTTGAGCTCGCCGTCAAAGTAACGCTGGACGTCGGTGTAGTTCAGGCGATGACGGGTACAGATGATCGATTCTTTTATTTCATACGACTTGACATGCCCGTCGGCGGAGAGTTCCATGAACGCGGAGACGGTCAGTTTGTCTTCGCGCGGGTTGAGACTGCAAAGGTGATTGGACAACGCCTCGGGGAACATCGGGAGGACTTTATTGACAAAGTAATAACTGTTGCCCCGTTTGAGAGCTTCCTTATCGAGCTTCGTACCGAGCGGAACATAATGCGATACGTCGGCGATATGTACGCCGAGGTTCCATCCTTCGATCTTGCCGTCGGGTCCGATCCGTACTTCGAGCGATACCGCGTCGTCGAGGTCCTTCGCGTCGATCCCGTCGATAGTGACGACGAGTCTCGAACGCATATCCACACGGCGCGCGACTTCTTCCGGCGCGGCAATCTTCGGGATGTCGTTAGCTTCCTGCAGTACCGCCGCGGGGAAATCCCTGCGAAGGTTGTATTTCTCGACCATCCGGTCGAGGTCGGTCTCGGGATTGCGGACATTGATCGGTTTCGCCAACGGTTTCGCGCCGAGAGGTTTCTTTTTCTCTCTCACCGCGGTCTGCTCTTCGGGTGCATCGTCGGCAATCTTTTCGGAGCCTCCCGACCACGACACCATGCACGGGTCTCCGGACAGGGCGATCATCCCCTTCTCCGCGAACTCGACCAGTACGATCTTCAAGCGCTTGCGTTTCGATCTATTGTCCGCGCCGAAAATCTGCTGAAGCTTAATCAACTCGATCTGCCCCATTTCCTGTACTAAACGTAAAATCTCTTTTCTCTTCAAAATTTTCTCCGTCCGGCTATTACCGGATCATTACTTGGAATGCAGCAATTCCTTGTGCAGTTCCTCTAAAACCACTTGATTCCATACGACGCCGTATTTCTTGACGGCGTTAGTCTGCCATTTTAAAAATATACCTGTGTATTCGTCCTCCGTAATTGACTTGAAAATCGCGTTTGATTCGCTCTCGAAAGTCTTGATCGAATCTTGTTTATCGTAAACCGGCTTCATCGCATCGAACATCGCCTTCACCTTCTCAGGCGTAGCCTTACTCAGCGCGAGCGAATAAAGCTGGTTCTTCAGGCTGTCCGTACAGTACATCCTGAGCCATGTCTCTTTTTTAGCTTTCAGTTCCGCCTGAAACTCCGGGGTTCCGGGGACTCCGCGCACCAGCGCCAGACCGGCGTAATACAGGAAGTTTTTGAGCGACTTCATCTCCGCCCCGAAAAGCCCTGCATCGATCTTGGACGCCGCCGAGGGGTTGAACACCGCGATGATCTTCCGGCACTCCTTCCATGAATAGGGCTTTCCCCAGATATTAAGGAGTTCGGCATGCTCCGGGATAACCTCCGTCACATAGTCCTTCCCGCCGATACCGACAATCCCGGCCGCCGGATCGAACGTGTAGAGTTCTTTCGCATACATACTTTTAAGCGTCTTCTCGAACACGGGCATCATGAGCGAAAGTTCCGCCCCGGTGACGTTTTTGATCTCCATCATCGTCATCTTCTTCCGGGCCTCGGTAATATAAAGGATGTGATAACCGTATTGAGATTTCAACGGCTGGGGCACGAGGATGGGAGAGGAGTACTGGAACACGGCCTGGTCGAATTCCGGGAAAAGCAGGCCCTCCACGATATAACCCATATCGCCGCCGCTTGGCGCGGTCAGTTCATCCTGCGACAACCTTTTCGCGTAGCCCTCGAACAACTGTTTCTGGGTAGGCGAAGACTGAAGCTTCTCGAGCATGTTGGTCACGAGAATATATCCGTTACTCCAGTATTCCGCCGCGAGCGCGGGCGAAACAGCCGGATCGATTTGTTTCTTCTTTAATAACGAGGGGATATCGATCAGGATATGGGAAACCCGGACGACATTGAAGTACGCCTCGGACATCTCCTTACCCGTCATGATCCGCCCCTTCTCGTAAAGCAGGTTCCAGTAAATCTTCTCCGCCTCGCGTTCGTAATAGGCCTGAAAATCGGGCTGGTTTGTCAAGCCCGCTTCGATCAGTTCCATCCGGGCGAGTAACGGAAAAAGGGCGTTATCGAACAGTGCCGACTTCATCCAATAGATATCGGGCGTAGAAAAACCCGTTATCAGGATCTGCCGCTGAAGGAGACTCTTCGCGTCGTCATACCCGACGACCCATTCCGTTTTTTCGTTTTTGATAAACCCCGCGATTCCGGGCCGTGAGCAGGCGCCGTAAACAACCGCGGCGAGAATTAAGCCGAACCAAATCAATTTTTTCATATTCTGTCCTAATAATGAAAAAGCGGGAGAGTTCTCCCGCTTTTTATCAAAATGTACGATTTACTTAGGAGGCTGTATCTGGATTTGAGGCTGACCGCCGGGCTGTCCCTGAGGCTGGCCGCCCTGAGCCTTCTGCTGCTCTTCCATCATCTTCTTCTGTTTCTCTTCCCACTCTTTCTTCTTCTTTTCCTGTTCCTGCATATACTTATCGACATCTTCCTTGATCGCCTGACTCAGCGATTTGATACCGTCGTCGGAAATGACAACGTTATACTTCTTGAAGGCGCCTTCTTTCCACTGCGCGAGAAGCTGCATCTGGGAGCTGTTCGCGAGCTGCATAGCGATACTGTTCGACACCTGAGTGAGCGGGATCGTCTCCATCACGGGCATCTTGGTCGCTTTGTTGGTGATCACTTTACCGGCCTTATCCTTCTTCACCTGCTGGTACATAGAAGCCTTCATGCTCTGGTAGTAGTTGGTGATCATATCGACATTGACCATCGCCTTCGCCTTTTCAAGAAGCTGTTTTTCCATCTGGGAAGCGCAGAAATTGACAACCATGTTCTTCTGGTTCTTCTTCAGCTCTTCGACAAACTCGGACTTCTTGTCAGCGCCGTCTTTCAGGGCCTTTTCAGCGAAGAACATGAATTCCTTACAGTTATTCATCTGCTCGCCGAACGCCATCAATGTCAGGTTACCGGAGAAGCCGGGAACGAAGATATCGATGATCTCGCGGCTCTTCTTCCATGTATAGGGAGTGCCCCAGATTTCCATGACAACCGCGTCATCGGGAAGCTCGGTGATCTTATAGGACTTGTCGCCGATCACGATGTTCGAGTTGGGGATATCGAGGGTATAGAGCATCTTGGAGTTTTCGGTCTTGTAGGTGTTCTCTACGGCATACCATGTTCTGCCGGCTTCCTGCCCTACTTCGTTTTCGACATCCTTATAGCTCATCATCTTGCCGGGAACAGTCACGTAGATGATATGATAGCCGTAGTCGGTCTTCACGGGAGTTCCGACAAGGCCCTTGTCCTTCTGTCCGAAAACGGCGTCGCCGAATTCGGGAACCATCTGACCCTTAGGGAAGTAGCCGAGATCGCCGCCGCGCGCCGCGGAACCGGGATCGAGGGACATACCCTGCGCGAGCATCGAGAATTCCTTATCGAGGTCTTTCGCCATCTTGAGGGATTCGATTGTATTGAGCGCAATCGCCTTGTTCTCTTCCCACTTCTGGTCGATAATCGCCTGTTCGAGGTTGGCGTTGGTGCCGTTAGTTTTGAAAGTCGATTCGACGGCTAAAAGGATATGGGACGCGCGTGCAAGCAGGAACTGTCCGTCTTTCAGAAGTTTGCGGACAATCTCGTTGCCGTAGCGGTTCAAAAGCGATAGGTACATCTGCTGTACGGCTTTATCGTATTCGAGCTTAAACTCGGGCTGGTTGGTGTAACCGGCTTCGATCATATCCATCGCCTTCAATTCCTGAATGACCAAACTTTCGGTCACGAAACTTTTCAGGCTGTTCAGGTCTTCGGGAGCGATCTGTTTCTGGACCGCGTAATAGAACAATTCCTTGCGGATATCGCCTACTTTAAAAGCTTCTTTCTTTCCCTGGAACTGGTAGGAAGCCATTTCGACTCCGTCATAGTTCGAGCAGGAGAAAAACATTCCGGCGAAAACAACCGCCAGAGCAAGCATGGCGAATTTCGTCATCTTCATAGGATACTCCTTTCTTATTATACTATTCGAGAAATAGTTAGGTAGATACTATAAGGTAAAATGGGATTTTTATCAAGATTCTCGCGGGAGATTCTGCATATACCGCTAATCGAGCGGCATGCTTTGACCGTCATCCTGATAATCTATCTGATTCTCCAACTGTTTTTTCTCCCACTCTTCCTTCTTCTTTTTCACTTCCTGATAATATGCATCCAAATCGCCTTCTAATTTTTCGCTCAATACTTTCAACCCCTCTTCCGAAATCCCGACTTGATACTTCTCAAAAACATCCTTTTTCCACGACTCCTTTTCGGTTTCCATCTGCTGACTTACTAAAATATTGACGATTTGGTTCGTCGCTTTTTTCAGGCTCCAGAACATTCTGACAGGTTTCAGGTTTTCGAGAAAATTCTTTTCCTTAGTGGTTATTTCCCACTTTTGATGCTCCTCAAAATGGGATTCGTAATACGACAGCACCATCGAGGGTGTAACGGTTTTCTTCGCCGCTTCGATCTGCATTTTATCGAATTCCGCGGTACATAAATTAATCAGGACCTTCTTCAGATTTTTGGAGTACTCGGCTGTAAATTCCGGAGACTTCCCGATCCCCTTCGTTAACGCAAGCTCCGCGTAGAACATAAATTCCATGCAATTCCGCATCTGCTCGCCGAACGAGAAGAACGAAATATTGTCCGAGAAACCGGGTACAAACACATCGATGATCTCTCTGCTCTTCTTCCATGTTAAAGAAGTGCCCCAGATTTCCATCACGACAGCATCGTCGGGAAGTTCGGTGATCTTATAGGACTTATCGCCGATCACAATGTTCGAGTTTGAATTATCCAGGGCATACAGCATCTTAGTATTTTCGGTCTTGCAGGAACTCTCGACCGCAAACCATATTCTATCCGCTTCCTGGCCGACTTCGTTCTCAAGGTCTTTATAGCTCATCATCTTCGGGGGAACCGTGACATAGACGACATGGTAGCCGTAATCGGTCTTAACCGGAGTTCCGATAACACCTTTAGTTTTCTGTCCGAATACGGCGTCGCCGAACTCGGAAACCATCTGACCCTTAGGGAAGTAGCCGAGATCGCCGCCGCGCGCCGCGGAACCGGGATCCTGGGATTTCAAACCCGCTGTTTGTGCGAATACAGAATCGAGATCGTCCGCGGCCTTCAGTTCTTCGATCGTGCTCGACGCCATCTTCTTCGCCTCCGCCCACTTTTTCCCGGCAATCTCGGGCGAATCCCCGATCTTATCGTGGTTCTCGTCATAACTGTACGGATTCACCGCAAAAAGGATATGGGACGCGCGTGCAAGCAGGAACTGTCCGTCTTTCAGAAGCTTGCGGACAATCTCGTCGCCGTAACGTTTCAAAAGCGATAAGTACATCTGCTGTACGGCTTTGTCGTATTCGAGCTTGAATTCGGGCCGGTTGGTATAGCCGGATTCGATCATATCCATCGCCTTCAATTCCTGAATGACCAAACTTTCGGTCACGAAACTTTTCAGGCTGTTCAGGTCTTCGGGAGCGATCTTTTTCTGGACCGCGTAATAGAACAATTCCTTGCGGATATCGCCGATATAAAAATTCACTTTTTTCCCGCCGGTCATATATGACGCGATCACAGTTTCATCGGCGTCCTCCGCATAGAACAGGGATACCGCCGTAAACATTATCAGAATAAAAAGATACAACCTGAAAACCGACATCGTTCGCCTCTCAAAATTATTTCAAATCATTATATCCTAAATCACTCCCTTCCTCAATTTTCACTTCATTCAGATTCCGGGTGTTATAAAATAAATATTGCATAAATATGATTTATCGATATAATAATTAAAACCATTCGAGGAGCCAAGTATGGAATTCGCTGAAATCCAGGTCTATTCGGAAAAACTTATCGCCAATATAGAAAAGGTAATCGTGGGAAAACGCGAGGTGATCGAGAAGGCGCTCGTGGCGCTGTTCTGCAAGGGCCATATCCTGATCGAGGACGTCCCCGGGCTCGGTAAAACCATGCTCGCGCGTTCCATCGCGAAGTCCATCGACGGGACATTCCGGCGTATCCAGGGCACACCCGACCTTTTGCCCGCCGATATCATCGGCGTGTCGATCTTCAACCCGTCGACGAAAAAGTTCGAGTTCCGCCCCGGGCCTATCTTCGCGCAGCTCGTGCTGGTGGACGAAATCAACCGCGCGACCCCGAAAACCCAGTCCGCGCTTCTCGAAGCGATGGGCGAAACCCAGATCTCGGTCGAGGGTATGGGGCTGAAACTCCCCGCGCCGTTCGTGGTCTTCGCCACCCAGAACCCCATCGAGTTCGAAGGAACCTTCCCCCTGCCGGAAGCCCAGATGGACCGTTTCTTCGTGAGTCTCTCGATCGGCTATCCCCACGAGCAGGAAGAGGAAGAGATCATCATGCGTCAGCGCACCTCGCACCCTATCGAGCTCCTGAAACCCGTGCTGACCCCGGAGGACGTGCTCAAGGTGCAGTTCCTCGTCCCCAACGTCCATGTCGATAATACGCTGCGAAGTTACATCATGAAAATAGTGCAGGCCACCCGTAACGACTCCAACCTGCTCCTCGGCTCGTCCCCGCGCGGAAGCATTTCGCTCTACAAGGCGTCGCAGGCCTACGCCGCGATCAACGGGCGCGACTATGTCATCCCCGAGGATATCAAGAAACTCGCGCCTTCGGTGCTCAAGCACAGGATTATCATGAAGTCCGAGTCGAAACTGAAGAACCTCAAGCCCGACGCCGTGATCGACCGCATTCTTTCGACAATCCCGGTGCCGATGGAAGAATCAACTCCGGAAGCTCTCACCGCCAAACAGTCGATGGAAATGAGGAACGCCTGACGCGATGAAAACAGGAAAGCTCGTCCTGATCGGATTCATCCTGCTCTTGAATTTCATCCTTGTCGATTTCCCCGCCGCCAAGATTATCATAGCGATGGCGTTCGTTATCGGGCTGTTCGCCTACTTCTACACTCGCGGGGTAAAAAAAGAGCTTTCCGTGAAACGCTACATGGATACCGAAAAGGTCTTCATGGGGCTTTCCGAGGATACGGCGCTCGTGCTCAATAACGGCTTCTTTCTCCCGATTCACGCCATCATCATGCACGATACCGCCGACCTCAATATCTCGGTTCAGCAGATGCACTATTTCTTCATGAGCGTCGACCCGTTGGAAACGTCGCTATCCAACTACCAGCTCTACGGGCGGAAACGCGGTAAGTACCATGTGGGGCCGACACGCATCAAGTTCACCGACTTCATGGGGATCAATTCGTTCTCGCTGGAGTACGACACCGTGAAGGACATCATCGTTTTCCCGAATATCTACCTGATCACGAATATGCCGTTCAAAAGCCTCCAGCCCTACGGCTCGATCCGGAACAATCTCCGCATCTTCGAAGACCCGACTCTTATCATCGGACTCAAGGAATATCAGTATGGCGACGAGATCAAGAAGATCAACTGGAAGGTATCCGCGAAGTACGACAAGTTTTATATCAACACCTATCAGCCCGCGATATCGGCGGGAAGCATGATCGTGCTCAATCTTTACGACGACGATTATTCATTCAGGAGCCGGGAGTACTACACCGAACACGCTATCGAGATCACCGCGTCGTTCGTCCGCCAGCTATTTATCTACCGTCAGGAAGTCGCGCTCGCCGCGAACTGCACGATAGACCGCGAGGATACGAAGGTGATATCCGAGATCAATAAAGGCGAAGCCCATTTCACAAGGCTTCTCACCCAGCTTTCGGTGATGGAATCGACGAAGAACATGCCGTTTCAGAACCTGCTCGACCCGTCCGCGCTGAACCTCAAATGGGGCACATGTATGTACGTGATCACTCCCCGGCTCAACGAGGCCTCGCTCTACAAATTGCTCGAGTTCCGGCGCTCCGGGCACAATATCACCATCGTAAACTTCGGCCCCGAGATAGTCAAGGACCTAAGCCTCTGGAATGTCGGGTTCCAGTCGTTCTTCGCCGAGATCGAGGGCAATCTGATCAATCTATTAAGGATTTGATATGCGGAAAGGAAGCACTGCTATTTATAAAGTTTTCCTGTGGTTCTTTACCGCGTCGGCGGTATGCACCCTCTACTACTCGTTCTGTATCTATCTCTTAGATATTACTTTCCAGTACCTCTGGGTGATCGGGTACATCGTGATCTCGTCGCTCATCCTGTCTTTTTTCTACTTCATCCCGAAGATATCGAAGGCGTTCGCGATCCTCTCGTCGTTCACCTTATCGATGATCCTGATCTATGCGGCGAAATTCGCCCTTTTATTTTTCCTTCCGCCTAAAACGTTTTACAACCTCGACGATATCGGGGTCGCGGTGACCGGTTCCACGCTCTTCCTGCTCATCCTCGGCGTGTTCGTCATGGTCAACTCGAAATTCACCGCGCTCGACGACATCCTCGCGATGGAAGACTCGATCACCGACAAAGAAAAGTATATCTCCTACCTGAAAGAAGTCTTCGCGGGGAACAGGAAGCACCGCGAGCTCGAGCGTTATATAGGGATGGCCGCCAACTTGGGCATCCTCTTTCTCATGCTCACCTTGTTCACCCTGATGCGGAGTCCCGAAACGAAATGGGTCTATTCCATACTGCTTCTATTCTACACATTCGGCTCCATCGGCATCTACCTCGTGCTCTACCAGATGAAATCCATACTGGACTGGAAGATACTCGGGTATGAAGTCCCGAAGGATATCACGAAACGCTGGAACCGGATATTCGTGTGGTTTTTTATCCCATTGATCGTCATCCCGCTCGCGATCCCGTGGAACTATCAGGTCGTCGAACTGAAATTCCTGAATAGCTTCATCGCGGAACAGACGTCGGGAATTAAGAAAATAGACTTTTCGGTCAAACCCCCGTTATCGCCTGTTAACGGTACGAACACGGCCGCGGTTGAGACGAACGCGCCCCTGACGGTCGACGAAAGCAAGACCGTGGAGCCGAAAAAGGGAATCGAGGCGTTCCTGCCGCTCCTTTATGTACTGGGCGGGATTGTCGGGCTGTACCTCGTCCTCGCGGTCATCGGCGGTATCCTTGGCGTCACGATGCGTTATAAGAAGCGTTCGCCGTTCGTGGAGTTCCTGATCCGCCGCTACAAACGGGTCCGGGCGATTGTCGACGGCATCCTGAACGTCCTCGTTTTTATCGGGAAACTGTTCCTGACCCTGCTGGGTGTCAGCAAGTTTAAAAGCTCCGCTCCAAAAGAGTTGAGCAGTCCGGTCGCGCGCCAGTTATTCGCGCTCTTCGACTCAGACAAGGAAATGCCCGACGAGAAAAAGGAAGAGATCAAAACGATCATCCGCGAGTTCGTGAAACTGATCGATATCACGAACCGTTTCCTGATCCCGTACCGCTTCTATTACGGCCCGTTCGAATACATGGAAAAAGTAATGAATTCGATCCCCGAAGAAACCGAAGTGATCGAAAGGATAGTGGAAATCTTCAACGAGAGCCGTTACAGCCTGCACTTACTGGAAGAGTTGAAAAAGGAAAACTTTATGAAAGCGGTCGCGTATCTGATCGGCAGGATCACCGACACTCACCGCGCCGAAAAAGACCGTCCCGCCGATAACACATAGGCTACATCGCAACGTAGAAATCTTCGACCTGAAGGACATTTTCTTTAAACTGTATCTCTATATTCTGGATATAAGCCGATTTGAGTTCGAGCGACAGGAACTTGCTGTCGCTTTTTTCTTCTTTCTCTACCTGAATCTTTATCTCGAAACGGATGGTCTGATCGGGCTGATCTGCAGGAATCGGCGCGGGCGCGAACGAATAAGTGCCGTCGTCGCCGTTTTTCAGTTCGACGGGATTGTTCCAGTCCGCGAATTCCATCTTCGCGAGCTTGCCGTTGATAAAAAGCTGGGCGCTTGCGCCCTCGACCGGCATGACACTGCGCGACGACAAAACCCGCCCGCTGATCTTCGGGAAGATGAAATACGGCTTGGTTTTATCGTAGGCCTGTACCGGCTGGACGCTGATCGACGTTTTTTTGACGAGTTTCAGCCCTTCGTTGACGCGCATCATGATATCCGCGAGAAACTGAGGGTCGTTCTTATACTTATTGACGATATGCGTAAAACCGCGGTCGCTCGTGATATACATCGGCTTGAGCCGGTTGAGCACATAAGAAGCGAGCTCGGTTTTCTGGCTTTCGCTAACCTCCTGGGCTTGCGAAGTATCTAAATCATCGATGACGTCCATCACAATATCTTCGAGGATATTTTTTAATTCCAGCATATGCGCTCCTCATTCAACCCGAATATATTGTACCGTAAACCCCGGATTTGTCAATTCTAAAATGGGTTTCCGGGCTTTTTTCTGTTTGACTTTACCGGAAAAAAAAGCTATGATAATCACCTTAAGGAGAGGCCGTTGAAGCACAAAGTACTTGCTGAAATTGTCGATACCCGCGAACAGGGCGCCTATCTCACTATCACGGCGCGCTGTCCGGAAATATCGCGTGAGGCGAAGCCGGGGCAGTTCGTGAACATCCGTGTGCGCGAGAGCTTCGACCCGCTCCTCCGCCGCCCGTTCGGGATACACGACGCCGACGGCGATCTGCTGACCGTGATGGTAATGCTCCGGGGCAAGGGCACCCGCGCGCTGCTCGATAAACACCCCGGCGATACGCTCAATCTTATCGGCCCGCTCGGCAATCCTTACCCGTCGCCGCATCAGGGAAAGCCCCCGCTTCTCATCGCCGGGGGTATCGGTATCGCCCCGTTCTACTTTTTCGCGAAGGCTTACCCGAAGCCCGTCCTGCTCTTCGGCGCGAGAAGCGCGGAACTCGTGCCTTTGATGGACAAATTCCGCGAGGTCTGCGATCCCGCAATCGCCACCGACGACGGAAGCGAGGGAGTGAAGGGAACTGTCGTCGATTTGTTAAAGGAATACGACCTGTCGAAATACACGATTTACGCGTGCGGGCCTACCCCGATGTTCCGGGCGCTCACGGAGCATTTCTCGAGCCGGCCCACGGCGCCGGACGCCTACTTCTCGCTCGAGACGTATATGGGGTGCGGCTTCGGGGCATGCAAGGGATGCAGTGTCCGTACCAAGCCTGATGGCGCGATGAAGCTCTGCTGTACCGACGGCCCGGCGTTCAAGTGGAACGAGGTCGAGTTATGAACTTCCGGGCGCTCTTTTGCGCGGGGCTTGTGCTTTCCCTCGCCGGGTTTACCCTCGATATCTACTACTACACGTTTCAGTATTCCGCGCTCGGTTACGGCCTCATGCTGGTGTCGTTCCTGTTCAAACGGATCGAGACGCTGGATTGGGTCTGGATCGCGCTGATCGCGTCGACGGCGGCCGCGATACTGCTCACCCAAAACGAGTGGGCGTTCGTTTTCGAGGCGCTCTTCGTCCTCGTGTTCGGCGCGTATCATCTTGCCACCGCCGAAAGCCGGATTGCGAGGATATTCTCCGTGCTGTCGATCCTGCTCGCGGTCTGCGCGACAGGTCTGCTATTAGCCCTGATAATCGGTTTCGGACGCGCGGCAACGATCCTCGATCCATTAGTTATCGCCATGGTCCTCGCGCAGGCGATTCAGGTGATCGCGAACAAAAAATGGGCTTAGACGACCGGAAAATTTGATGAATGGGCTTTTTTTGAATATAATTATAGAAAAGAAAGTGAGGAAATATATGAAAAGACTGATCGCGGTTTTCGCCCTGACCATAATCGCGGGAATAGGTTCCGCATACGGATACATATCGAAGTTCCTCGACCTGACACCAGACTCCAAAGAAGCGCTGTTCATCCAGAACCCCTCGCAGTTTACGCTGAAAGAAGGCGGATTGATCGCATCGGGAGTGTACAACGAGGACAACCTCACCCGTCTGGACAATATGATCGCGGAGAGCAAGAAACTCGCGGCGGGAAACCAGAAAGCCCTCGCGGCGAAGGTCTTCGAGTTTATGCATAAGACGGTGCTGAAAAAGTATGTCGCGAACGCCACATCGCTCGAAAACGTTTTCAAGAATAACCAGTATAACTGTGTCTCATCCACGATCCTATTCAATATCCTGCTCGAAGGCAACGGTATTCCCGCTAAGGCGGTGGTTCTGCCCTCGCAGGAGCACGTGTTCTCGTTATTGCCGTTCACGCCGCTGGTAGAAGTGGAGACCACTTCGCCCTACGGCTTCGACTCTGCAAATAACGCCGAGGCCCAGACCAACCTCAAGAAACTGACCGGCGCGGTCTACTCCTCGCAGTCGAAGGACAGGATGGAAGTGGACAATATCGGCCTGCTGGCGTTCCTCTATGTGAACCGTGCGTATTTCGCCGACCAGAAAAAGGATACCTATAACGCGTTCCAGAATATGCTGAAAGCCGTGGCGATCTACCCCCAGAGCGCGATCATCGCGACCAACACCGCCAGCGCGTTCGTCAACTACTCCGCCGCCCTGATCGATAAAAAGGAGTTCACCAAGGCCATGGCCGTTCTCGAAGAGGCGATGGTCGAACTCAAAGTCGATAAGGCTAAAATCTACAACAACTACCGCGCCGCCCTCGACGGGTATATCACGCAGTTGATCGACGCGAAGAAATACGACGAGGCGTACCAGACGCTCAAAAAAGCCGAACAGCTTACCGGAATGAAGATGCCCGATATCGAGGAAAACCTCTACTCACGCGTCCTGTACAGCATGGTCAATAACGAAAAGGACTATGAGAAGGCCTTGAAGTACGCGCAGGATGCGTTGAAGGCCTACCCGAACTCCAAGTACATCCAGAACGTCGCAGTCAACGGTTTCAATAATATCTACGAGGCCCTTTCCGCGAAGGCGGACAAGTACCCCGAGGGCGAGGAACTCTTCCTGAGCTGGTACAAGCTGAAAGTAAACGACCAGTTCGATGTCGTATTCGAGAACTATTACTCCAAGATGGGGATCAAGAAGTTCGAGGACGGCAATCCCGACGACGGCTTGAAAGTGATCGATAAGGCAATCAAACAGCTCCCCAAATCGTCGGTATTGAAGAATAACGCTATCTATATCGCGGGGAATCACGCCAACACGCTGATGGAGAAAAACGACTTCGACGGCGCCGTGCGCTATATGAAGATCGCGTTGACCTATCAGGCCGATAACAAGAACCTGCTGGATAACCTGAAGGCACTCTATATCAACTGGGTCTACGTCCTGATCGACGCGCAGAACTACGCGAAGGCTGACACCGTGTGCACGGAAGCGCTCGCGAAGTTCCCCGGCGACAGCAAGCTCACTTACTACAAGAAGTACATCGACAAGAAGCTGAAAAAGTAGTATTTGAAGGGGTTCATTTTGGATTATAACTGGTTTTTTAGTGCAGTCGCACAATCATTCGCCGCAATAGTTGGTATCTTTGGAGCTTTTATTATTTCAAAATATATAAACTTTGAAAAGGAAATTAATGAGTTTTCATACCAGTGGAAAAAGTTAATAATAGAATGTAAAGCAATTCGAGATGAGTTATCTCTTATTCATTTTAATCCTATTAAAACTTTAGACCTACATATTTTTCAAGGTCAAGCAAAAAAGCTATTAAGCGGTGATAAATCTATAAGTGTTTATAAAGTAATATCTTCAGAATATAAAAGGTTTAAATATTTGCCATTTTCTGAAATGAAATATGTATTTGAAGAAATATTAAAAACCTTCGAGAATATTGATTATCAGCATAAAGATTTAAAAAAAGATAAAGAGAGTGCTGATTATGAATTAAAATTCTCAAGTATGAAAAAGCAACTTCCTGTAGTAAGTAGTTTAGTCAGAAAAGTAAATCTTGAAATTCAGAACTTTAAAACTCTTTACTCAACTAAATATATTCTAATATTTTCAATTATTTTTATACTGATTATATTCATTTTTGGAGTTTTATTTCCACTTTTCTTATTGCCATACGATACCGAGTCCAATAAAGGGAATAATATTCCAGTTTTCAATAATTTAAATCTTCTTAATTTCGATTTTATTCCTTCATTCATATTATCAATTACTTCTCTTTTTTTTGGTCTAGGTTTATTCTTTCTATTTATTATGGTAATCTCAAAAGTATATGTTTTTAAACGTGAAAAAATAATTCTAGATGAGTTTAAAGAAGCAAAAAAATTCCATGAAGGTATGGGAAATAATCAAGAATTATATCTGGAGATTAAAACGACTTTAGATTCAAAAGATCCAAAAAACAATACTGCAAGAAAAGATATTTACGAAAGTTCATATTACCAAGAACTTAAAAATTTATGGGACTAAAACTCTTTGTCCTCATGATGGCCGTGTTTGTCAACACGGCCCCGATATAAATCTACTTTACACTTGTTGCTTTAATATCCCAAATCTCTTTCGCGTACTCGAGGATAGTGCGGTCGCTCGAGAAACGTTCGCTTCGGGCGATGTTGATAATCGCCATCTTGACCCATTTGTCCTGGTCGCGGTAGGTC
>Ga0154538_130_pt2 | contig 17539 bp, 11 predicted proteins | sample RifGroF1_FD_105681 | JGI IMG/M metagenome (GOLD analysis project Ga0154538, IMG submission 105681) | Spirochaetes bacterium GWF1_51_8 | reverse complement strand
GATCCAGAAGGTGCGGTCCGACGAGGACGCGCGTTCGTGGCATATCCGTCTGACCGCCAAGGGTAGGGATATCGCGAAGCTTCACGACGAGATCCATTCCGACCTGACCGGTCATTTCACGAAAAACCTCGCGCCCGAGGAGGAGAAAGAACTGAACCGCCTGCTGAATAAGGTGATCAAAACTTTCGAGTAACGGGTGAAAATTTTTTCGGTTATTTAGTTAGTTACTATAACTAATAACAACCTTCTTCCCGAAAGAAAAAGTACCGGGAGGGGTTGACACGTGGGGTGAAATGTGATATATTAAATAGTGACCGGCTGGTCATTTTATCGGTTCGCGGAAGCCGGTTATGAGAAAAAGGAGGTTTGTATGTTCAGACTGATTTTTGTGCTCCTGATTGTCCCGGTTTTCGGATTCTCGCTCACGGCTAAAGAGATCATCCAGAAGGTCGACGACAACCAGTTATTCAAGACCGAGAAGTACGAAGCGACGATGGTGATTCAAAAGGGCTCGCAGAAGCTGACGAAGAAGTTTAACGGGTACACACAGACGGCGGGTAAAAAGTCTTTCATGGAATTCACCAACCCCGAGGACAAGGGCGTCAAGTACCTCAAACTCAGCAACCAGCTTTGGATTTACTTCCCGGACGCGGACGACACGATGAAGATATCCGGGCACATGCTCCAGAAGGGCATGATGGGCAGCGACATTTCCTACGAAGATATGCTCGAGGAAAATAGCCTCGACGAGCAGTATGTTTCCTCGCTCGCGGCGGATACCAATGTGAACGGGGTGCTCTGTTATCACATCGTCCTTGTCGCGAAAAGCGATAAGGTGACCTACGCCAAGCAGGATATTTTTATCGATAAAACCAAATATGTAATGGTCGAGGCGATCATGTACGCTGTCGGCGACCGTCCGATCAAGCGGATGACCGCGCTCAAGGTGGAGAAGATCGGCGGGCGGTATTTTATCACCGAGATGGAGATCGTCGATCTGCGCCAGAAGAACACCAAGACAGTGGTGTCGTTCAATAAGATCGAACTCGACGTCGCCCTGCCGAAGGACGGATTCTCCATGTCCAAGCTGAAGTAAGGAGACGGATATGAAAGTATCCTATGCCGGTATATTCCTCACGGCGGTCATGCTTGCGGCCGCGCTTCCCCTTCACGCCGAAATCAGCCTCGGCGGTGCGCTCCGTAACGACTTCCTGGTCATGAAGCCGACGAACAATCAGGCGAACTTCAACAACACCCTCGAACTGAAGCTCGTGTTCACCCGCGCGGCGGAGGAATGGAAGTTCTACGCCGATGCGAGGATTTCGCTCTATGCCGGGCTTATCACCAACATCACTCAAACCGATCTCGGGCTCAATCTGCTCCGGGCGTTTATCCGTTACTACTCACCGGCGGGCGTGATCACCCTCGGCAAAACCTACATGAATTTCGGGATACGCGGGATGTTCAACCCGTTCGAGATGGTCAAAAACGTCAATTTTACCGACCTCAATTACGATCTCGAAGGCATGATCGCGCTGACATGGGAACTGGGCTTCGACGAGCTGTCGGGGTTAAAGACGTATGTCCGGCCCGATCCGGCGCTGTCCAATTCCGGCGGCGGGCTCGCGCTCTATACCCATCTCGGGACGTTCGACCTCGGCGCGATCTACAACAGGAAGGCGTATGACCGGAATGTCGCGGGTGTATACTTCAAGGGCGATATCGAGCTTGGGGTGAACGGGGCGTGGGCGTACCATTTCGACGACTACGGCACGAACCGTTTCAATGAGGCGAACCTCGGGCTGGATTACAGCTTCTTCGACGGTAAACTGATCCTGGCACTCGTCTTCTATTTCGATGAAACGGGCGCGGAAAACAGCTCGTCATATAATCCGTTCTCGACGGTGGACAAGTACTTTAAGGCGAAGTACTATTCCTACGCGAACATCTCCGTGGTGTTCGACGAGTTTTTCAGCATGCAGGCCGACGGCTTCTTCAACATGATCGACGGAAGCGGGCTCGCGATGCCTCAAGTCAAATATACGTTAAGCGACGGCCTTTCGGTGGGTGCGCTCGCGGGAATACCGTGGGGACCGGATAAATCCGAGTTCTCCCCGAACACTTCCGGCGAGTTCAGCATCCTCGGCCGTTTCGAAGCCAAATTATAGGAGGAGTCTATGCTTTTAGAAATCAAAGGGATCAATAAAACCTATCACAGCGGTAAAATCGATTTCCAGGCGCTTTATGATATCAACCTGAATATCGATAAGGGCGAGTTTGTCGCGCTCGCCGGGCCCAGCGGCTCGGGAAAGACGACGCTTCTCAATATCATCGGGTGTATCGATAACGCCGACAACGGGCAGGTGGTGCTCGACGGGACGAACCTGATCGGAAAGAACCCCGACGAACTGGCGCACCTGAGGCGCGATTACTTCGGGTTTATCTTCCAGACATACAACCTGATCCCGGTGCTGACCGTGTTTGAAAATGTCGAACTGCCGCTCAAGCTCCTGAAGAAACACAAGGATGAGGAGATCAAAGAGATCGTCTTGAAGACATTGAAGCGGGTGGGGCTGGAAGGCCTCGAGAACCGGATGCCCGCGGAGCTTTCCGGCGGACAGCAGCAGAGAGTCTCTATCGCGCGCGCGATCGTGAAGCGCCCGAAGATGGTGCTTGCCGACGAACCCACCGCGAACCTCGACTCCAAGACCGGCGAGGGGATAGTCGATATTATGAAGGAAATGAACAGCGAGGACGGGGTCACGTTCGTCTTCTCCACTCACGACAAGCTGATTATGGAACACGCCAAGAGGCTTGTATTGCTCCGTGACGGAAGAGTGGTGCAGTAATGCTTTCCGGAGGCGGAAAATGAAATATCTATTTAAATTGGCGATTGCCAATATCAGACGCGCGACGAGGCGTACGGTGCTGACATTTTTCATTCTGGGATTCGGCATCTCGCTCTATATTTTCCTCGAGAGCTTTATTTCGGGGTGGGAGAACTCGTCGTTCGACAACCTGATCAATTTCCAAACGGGGCATATAAAAGTATACAACGGACAATACGATTCGGAAAAACCCTATATTCTTTCCAACCTGATCGAGAATCACGGCAAGGTGATCGGCGAACTCTATACAAAACCGTATGTCACCGGCGCGGCGGCGAGGGTGCATTTCCTCGGCGAACTCGACAATATGCAGGACGCGGTTGCGGTGGTGGTCACGGGGATCGACTTTATCAACGACCCCAAGGTGTATACCCTGACCAATTACCTGATCGAGGGAAGTTTCGATCCGTCGGGCGTGATTGTCGGGAAGACTCTCGCGGACGACCTCGGTCTCGGTATCGGGGATTATTGTTTTATCTCGCTCAGGAAAGAGCAGGGCGCGTATGTCTCGGCGGAGAAACAGATTACCGGGATTGTCTACACCACGGATATCGCGGTAAACGGCAGTTCCGTGTTCCTCGATATCGATGAAGTCCTGTCGTTGTACGGGGTGAACGGCGTCACCGAGATCGGGATCAAAACGGCGGATATTGAAAAGTCCGCGCTCCACACGGCGGAACTGATAAAAGAATACCCGGGTTTGAAAATCGAGCATTGGAAAGAGGCCGCGAAACAGACGATCCAGATGATGGAAATGGAGCGGAAATTCGACGGCATTATCATCTTATTCATCATCGTGATCGCGCTTGTGGGTATCATCAATACGATGCTGATGTCGGTGTACGAGAAACAGCGCGAGATCGGGACATTGAAGGCGATGGGGATGACCGACGCGGAAGTGATGCGGCTCTTCGTTCTCGAAGGCGCGCTGATCGGGTTTCTCGGCGGTTTGTGCGGGATTATTTTGGGCATCATGTTGAACTGGTATTTCGCCGAAATCGGAATCGATTTCACGAAGATATGGGGCAGCGATATGGACTTCGGATCGAGTGTCCCCGCCGGAGTCCTTAAATCCAGTTGGATGATCGCCCCGTATATCTCGGGTCTACTGCTGGGAATCATATCCAGCGTCGCGGCGAGTTACTATCCCGCGAAGAAGACATCGCGGATGCAGCCGATGGAATGTCTCAGGGTTAAATAGAGGAGGCTTGAATGAAGTATATATTAAAATTAGCGATGGCGAATATCAAACGGGCGACGCGGCGTACGGTGCTGACGTTCATGGTGCTGGGTGTCGGCATCGGGATGTATATCGTAGTCGAGTGCATGCTCGCGGGAATGGAAGTCATGTCGTTCAGGAACATCATCGATTTCCAGACCGGGCATATCAAGATACATAGCGCGGAGTATACCGAAGAGAAGCCTTACGCGCTCTCGAACCTGATCGGGAACTATGAAACAGTGATGAGCGAAATCTCGAAAGTCCCGTTTGTCAAGGGTGTCGCGGCGAGGGCATTCTTCCTCGGAGAGGTCGATAACTCGATCGACTCTATTCCCGTCGTGATCACGGGCATCGATTTCGATAACGATCCTTCCGTCTACAGCCTGACGAACTTTATCACCGGCGGCGAGTACGGCAAAGACGGACTACTGATGGGGAGTATGCTCGCTGCCGACCTTGGGCTGAAAGCGGGCGACTATGTGTACCTGTCGTTCAGGAAAGAGCAGGGCGCTTACGTTTCGGTGGAAAAAAAGATCGCCGGGCTGATCGGCTCAAGCGACCCGGGGGTGAACTCCGGCTCGGTGTTCCTCGACCTGAAGGAAGTGCTGGGCTTGTTCGGCGTCGAGGGTGTGACCGACCTCGCGGTAAAGGTGGACGATATCGAGAAGGTCAATCCCTATACCGCCGAATTGAAAAACAAGTTCCCCGCACTCAATATAGTAGACTGGAAGAAGGCCGCCGAGCACACGATCCTCGTAGCGCAGATGAAGGGAAAATTCTCCGGCATCATCGTGCTCTTCGTGATCGTGATCGCGCTCGTCGGGATTATCAATACGATGCTCATGTCGGTATACGAGAAACAGCGCGAGATCGGGACATTGAAAGCGCTCGGGATGACCGACAAACAGGTGCACCGGATGTTCCTATTGGAAGGCGGCCTGATCGGCGTTTGGGGCGGAGTGTTCGGTATCGTGTTCGCGGCGCTGATCAATCTCTATATGTCGACTGTCGGGTTCGATCTGGATAAAATGATGGGGAATACGGATTTGGGAATGTCGGTGAGCGGAATTTTCCGTTCGGCTTGGGTTCCGGCGGCATTCGTGAAGGGATTTTTGATCGGACTGATCGCGAGCCTTTTCGCGAGCTACTATCCGGCGAAGAAGACCACCCGGATGCAGCCGATGGAATGCCTGCGGGTCAAGTAAAAGGAGGCGAATATGATGGTAAAATACGCGTTCAGGAATATCCTGCGGAATAAAAAACGTTCCTTTTTGACAATCCTCGCGATTTTCTTCGCGGCGGTCATCGTGATGATGTCGCAGGGGATGATTACCGGAATGCTCGATTATTTCCTTAAGAACTACGTGAATTTCCAGACAGGCAATATCCGGATTACGACCGAGGAGTTCGTCAAGCGCGAACGCTTTATGCCGGTCGATTCGCTTGTGTACGGCTCCGACGAGCTGATCGCTCAGATCGCCGGGATCGAGGGTGTCGACCATGTCAACGAGCGCATCCGTTTCGGGATACTGCTCAGCTATAAAGACAACACAGTCGAATCGCTCGGGATGGGCGTCAACCTGCTGACGAACGAATTCAAGATCGGCGAGAAACTCATCGCGGGGACGCTCGAGAACAGCGGATTGTATATCGGTGTAAGCCTCGCGAAAAAACTCGGCGTGGAACTTGGGTACGAGCTTCTGATGGCGACGAAGACGTCCGAGGGCGGGCTTAACGCGATCAAGCTGCCGGTGAAGGGGATATTCAAGACAACAATCGACATGTTCGACGCTAACGTGTTTTTCCTGAGTTCCACTGACGCGAAACGGTTATTGAAGGTTGTCGACGCCACCACGGAAATCTATGTATTCACGAAGAAGACCGATATGACTGAAAAGGTGCAGGAAGAAATAAAGAAGATACTGCCGCCCGGTGTGGTCGCGAAGAACTACAAGGAAACGATGGGCGCGTTATTCTCTCTGTTCGATCAGATGCGCGTGATCTGGGTGTTCGCGGAGGCGATCATCCTGTTCCTCGCGTCGTTTGTCATCATCAATACGATGATGATGGCGATATTCGAACGGATGCAGGAAATCGGGACATTGAAGGCTGTCGGGATGACCCGGCGCGACCTGTTCGCTAACTTCACGCTCGAAGGCGCGTACATGGGTATTATCGGCGGAGTCCTCGGGACAATCGTGGGATTTATCGCGATCAGCGTGATCGGCGCGGTGGGGCTGGATTTCGGCGATGTCTATAAAGGGATGGAGTTCCCGATAGAGAGCGTGCTGCGGGTGGAGACGAAGGCGAGCGATTTCTTGATCTCGTTAATGGTCTCTATATTCATTCCGCCGCTCGCGGCGATGATCCCGGCGAAGTACGCCGGGAATCTGACTCCTGTCGAAGCGCTGAGGAAATAACCCCCAGTATATATTTCCAAGAAACGGCATGCCCCTCGGGGTGTGCTGTTATTTTATAAAGGGCGATTCTAAAAACTATTAACATTTTTAGTATCAGGTAAATTGAATAAAGACAGTGAAAGGCATCCACGAATGAACACAAATGGACACGAATACTTGTATTATTCGTGCGAATTCGTGTGTATTCGTGGATAAAATTTTTAACGGGAAATCAATAAGCCGTCGATCCTGCACCTATTTATAGGGTTTAGAGTAGGGAATTACAAATTGGTGAGGGACAGTTATTAGAATTACCTATTCTTTTGCCATAAAAGTCTTCCTTCGTTTGCGATGGCTTTGGACAATGTCGGGAGTGTTTTTTCGTCTTCAAAATCAGAGGACGATTTAATGATGAACTCTACCGGAAACCCCTTTCCGCCGATATTGTTCAATAAATCACCTATAAACCTCATCTTTTTTTTTCTGTCCATCGCCTCGGGAGAAATGATCGCGATATCGATATCGCTTGTTGCCTTCGCGTCCCCACGGGCATAGCTGCCGAACAAGTAAATCTTTAGTACCATAGGCATAATCTGCAAGATCATTTCGGCGATAGTCTGAAAATCTTTGTCAGAATACATACGATCTCCCGGAAATCAACACGAATGATTCTAACACCTTACTTTGAAATGTCAAAAGAAAGTCTATTTTATTTCCCCGGTCAGGCCGATCCCGGATACGCCGGTAATTTTCAGCTCGACTATCCTGCCGATCAGTTCTTTGCCGCCCGTGACAAACACCGCGAGGTTGCTGTGGGTGCGCCCGGAAAGCATATGGCGGTTCTTCCGGCTGACCGATTCCATGAGCGCGGTGTGGCTTTCCCCGATATGCGCGGGGAGCAGTTCCCTGCCGATAGCCTTCTGGCGCGCGATCAGCCGGGCGAGCCGGGCGAGCTTGATCTTCTCCGGCACATGGCCTTCCATCTTCTCCGCCGCCGTCCCGGGACGGGTACTATAACGGTACATATAGGCGTCGTTAAAACGGACATCCTCGACAATCCGCATCGTAGCCTCGAAGTCGTCGTCGGTTTCGCCGGGGAAACCCACGAGGATATCGGTCGAGAGCGTTATCCCCGGCACGCTTTTCCCCCATGCGATTTTCTCCATATACTGCTCCGGCGTATACTTACGGTTCATCCGCGCGAGGACGCCGGCGCTTCCGGCCTGGAACGGCAGGTGCAGGAACGGCATAACGGCCGGGTACTCCTTCATCACGTCCGCGAGCTCCTTGGAGAAGTCCTTCGGGTGCGATGTCAGGAAGGTGATCCGGGGGATGCCGCTTTGCGTGGCGGCACGCGCGAGGAGTTCAGGGAAGCCGGATCGCCCGTCACGGTAAGAGTTGACATTCTGGCCGAGGAGACAAATCTCCATTACGCCGCGTTCCTTCAGGGCGGAGATGTTCGCGAGGATTTCGTCCGACGGGCGGTGGACTTCCGGGCCGCGGACATACGGGACGATGCAGTAGGCGCAGTAGTTGTCGCACCCGTGCGCGACCGGCACGAACGCCTTGAACGGAAAGGTTTCGTCGGGAGCGGCGTCGAGAAAATCGAACGCGTCCCACCCAAGGTAGTCCTCGGCGGGAATTGCGCCCGAAGCTATCCGTTCTATCAGCGGTACAATTCTTTCTTTATGGTAGGTGCCCCAGACGAGGCCGACGATATCGGGGAATTGTTTACGGAGCGCTTCGCCGCCCGGACGCGACATACATCCCATGACGACCGCGCGGATCGAGGTGCCGTTCTGCTGATTGAGGCCTCGATAGAACCCGATCCTGCCGACAATCCGCTGTTCGGCGGTCTTGCGGACACTGCATGTATTGATGAGGACGACTTCCGCGCGGGCGGGATCGGCCTCCTCGGTATGCCCGGACGCGCTCAGGAGCGCGCGTAACGAATCCGCCTCGGCGGTGTTCATCTGGCACCCGTAGTTCTCGATCAGGAATCTCGCCATTTTACTGTTTCCCTAACGGCGCGACGTTATCGGCGATGATGACCACGCGGTTGTCCATCACAAGCCCCGCGATCAGGCCGTACACCGTGACCTTATCCTTATTGCCGATATCGAGAAAGCCCTTCACCGACACCATCGCGATCCCGTCCACTACGCCCTCGTCGACGAAGTTGATCAAGAGGTCGAATGCGGTCTCCTCATGCCCCTTGTGCTGGAGATTGGCCACCGTGCCGTTCCATTTGATATACACGTCCTTGAAGATCAACGGGCGTTTCAGGACCTCGCGGCAGTCGGGAATATACCCGAGATCGATTGGGTCGGGGTCGGGAATAAAGCTTTGAAGGATAATCGCGTGCTCTTTAACAAGGTCGTGCGCGTTGGAGTTGAGGAGTTCGTTAATCGCGATGATCGCTTTATTTCGCTCTTTATTTTCTAGGTAGTACTTCGCCATTTCGAATTTCTGCTTGACTTCGCCTTCCGTCAGGAGAATTTTATAGTTCTCGCGCTCGGCGACAAGCTTTTCGATATCCTTGATCGTTATTTGCGAGAACGAGATACCGCTCCGTTCCGCCCTGAATGCCTCGAGGAAATTCACGAGCGCGGGATAGATCAGGTAAATCACGAAGATAAACACCGCGGCAAGCAGTCCGATCGCCGTGTATCGCGCGGCCGGTTTTTTCAGGACGTCGCCGGCTTTTTCCATCAACTCGCGGAGAGGGGGCTGATCCGGGAGCCGGATAAACAGGAAGGTGTAGGGTTTCCCCATTTTGAGATAAAGCGCGGGATTTTCCGCCGCGCGGATACGCTCGAGGTTCCGTTTCAGCTTCTCGTTTTCCTCGTCCAGATAGAGTGCGTCGAGCAGGAAGTTGATCCCGGTTTCGCTATTTCCTTTGATGAGTTCGAGATAGGCGAGAGCGTTCAATGCCTCGGTGTCGTTCCGGTTCTGCGAGAACGCGCTCTGGAGGAACGATTCCGCTTCCGGCAGCCGTCCGGTGTGGATTAGGCTCATCCCGAGCAGTTTCAGCGCGACTAAGTGGAACGGGTATTCGTCGACAAACGCGGTCAGCAGATTGACTGTCTCAATGTAGTTCTCTTTCCGGTAAGCGGAGACCGCCCTGAAATAAGTCTCGTTGGGAGAAATCTTTTTCTCCTGCTTCGGCTTTTTCGGGGGTTCGGCTTTTTTAGCTTTCTTCGGCGGTTCGTCTTCCGCGAACGCTTCGGCGTCGAAATCGTCTTCGATATCGATATCCATTTCCCCTCCCGGAAGAATACAGATGAATAATTATAGAATAAAATTGAAAAAAAGCAATTCGGACGGAGATTCGGGAAAAAGGGTGACATTTCGAAAAAAGGGGTATATAATCTAACTGTTTCCGGCGGGGCTGGCTCGAAAAGAGGAAGAGGTAAAAATGGAACGCAGAAAATCGCTCATGTTGAAGATCGGTAATGTGGAGATCGGCGGGAATGCCCCGGTTTCGATCCAGTCGATGACGACCACTCCTACCTCGGATGTCGAAGCGACCCTCGCCCAGATACTAGTCCTCGCCGACGCAGGGTGCGATATTGTCAGGCTGGGCATCCCGGATACCGAATCGGCGCGCGCGGTCAAGGCGATCAAATCGCGCGGATGTCCCATCCCGGTGGTGGCGGATATCCATTTCGACCATAAACTCGCGCTGATCTGCGCCGACGGCGGAGCGGACGGTCTCAGGATCAACCCCGGCAATCTGAAGAAACCCGAGCATGTCCGCGATGTGGTCAAGGCGTGCAAGAACGCTAATATTCCCATCCGGATCGGAGTGAACGCCGGATCGCTCGACCGTGCGAAGTACCCTGTCCCGAACGCCGAGGCGATGGTTCAGTCCGCGCTCGAGCATATCGGCCTTTTGGAGAAAGAAGACTATTACGAGATAAAGGTCTCGCTGAAATCCCACGACGTCGTGACGATGATCGAGGCGAACCGGATGTTTACCCGGCTCCGCAACTATCCGCTCCATCTCGGGGTGACAGAAGCCGGCGATTACGCCCAGGCGCTTGTGAAAAACTCGATCGGGATCGGCGCTCTGCTCCTCGACGGTATCGGCGACACGATCCGGGTATCGATCACCGGAGACCCGCTCTTGGAAATCGACGCCGCCCGGATGATTCTCCGTTCGCTCGGACTCAGGATGGAAGGGGTGGAGATCGTGTCATGCCCGACTTGCGCGAGGAAGGAATTCGACGTGGAGCGCACGGTGCGCGAGTTCCTGGACAGGACGCGCGGGATCAAGAAGTATATCAAGGTCGCTATCATGGGGTGTGTGGTGAACGGCCCCGGGGAAGCGTCCGACGCCGATTTCGGGGTGGCGGCCGGAAAAAGCGGCGCGGTCTTGTTCAAGAAGGGCGAGGTGGTGAAAAAAATCGCCGCCGGCCAAATCCTCGAAGCCCTGCTCGAAGAAGCCGGCAAATATCGATAGTTCATTATCCCATCATATATTTCATTTCCGATATTATAATTCCGATAAGATGAACGGGAATCTTTAAACAAAGTTCACGGCATGACGTTGTTTATTTTCTACACAGCTGTGTAGTAGTTACACACAGAGTCCGGCCGGAGGGTGTTTTTTATCTCGATGTTATATAAGGAATTATATACACGTAAATTAGGCATGATTATTGCTGGTATATAGATGATATATCAGGGGATGTACCGGGCAGGGGTGTTCGGTGTAAGATGCCTACGAAATCCTGAAAAGTCCTCCTCAGGAGGATAAGTCAAATAGCCTATTCTGATTACGGCGGGTTTGACTCTGCGGCAAGGGCTTTTCAGGACCGATTAAAAAGAAACTGTTTATGGATATATCTGGAGGAGGAACTATGAAGGCGTTCAAGAGTCTGGGATTGCTCATATTTTTTATTATCATCAATAATTCGGTAGGTTACTCCTACTTTTATGAAGACCTTTTCGGTGCCAGTCCCGGCAAATGGCAGGGCGTAGGTGCCGACGCCGCAGAGTATTATTACAGCCGTTCATTGGGATACAGCGCTACCCTGGGAGACGGGGAAACCGTTACAATCGTTGGCGGCGAACTTCAATTTAACGGCACGGGTTATACTGCCGGTTATGCCAACGAACTCTACGGCTTTCAGGCAAAATTGACGAACTTAGGACCGAATGCCGGTTATACCGCGGCAAAAGAAAAACCCTTTGGATTTGAAATAACCCGTACCTACGCATGGCTCGATCCTCATAACGATACATCAAACCCGGAATCGGGCCGTATGAAATGTGAAATGCTGCTTTGGCTTGTAAAAAATAGTATGACCGATGGTGTACATTTCGATGATTTTTTAACCGTAATAGAATTCAATCGTCCTCAGCTTGGAACGAATGACGGGCTTCCCTCCGAGCCCGATGTTCAGCCTCGTTCGTTCTGGACTCCTAACGAATCGGGTACGAAGGATATCAAGTTCGATTTTGTCAACGCCTACGATCCTACGGGAAAACTTGGCGGAAACAACCTCCTCGATTTGATGGAGTGGGGCTATGACGATAGCTGGGGGAAAAACACGTACGGCGGTACCGCAAACGCGAATAACTTGAATAACGCGGATATCCGTTTCAGGCTTACGACCGACGGCGAGTACGCATATTTCTATGTAAATCCCGCTCCGAACGGCGCCCCGACGTCGGCATGGAATAAATATAATGGGGTTGCGGCTACCTATACCAATACATATTATCTTGTCGCGAAACTCCCTATTTCGTTTACCAACCTCATTATACCGATGATCGGAGTGGGAAATAACCGTCCCGACTCCGAACAGGAAGATGCTTTCTTCGATAATTTCCTCATCCGCTCGGTAGCGTCTTCAATTACGTCTTATGTTTCGCCTGATACCGCGAAGGCGGGAGCTTCTATCCCGTTTAAGATCGTGGTCAAACCGAACTTTGCCCCGGGTACGGGCATTTTAACCACCGATTATGCCGGCGTAGAAGAACTCTATATCCAGCTTCCGGCGGGTTCTTCATATTCGAACTGGAGTATGTACACGAACAATCTCTACATCTTCTGGACTACGAACGGAGGAATTTACCAGGGATTCACAAAACAAGTCGGAAACATCAATCCGACGGCATTGAATAATGCGAGCATCTCGATAGTCAGCAACAATCTGCTCCGTATCCGCTTCGACGCGGTCGGGAGCACGTTTGCCGATTGTAAGGTTTTCCACCCGACTATCCTAAGCGGATTGGGTATCGATACCCGGAACCCTGAAATCATGATCGTAATCTCGAATTTCCAGACAGCCGCGCAGGCCGATTCTGCCGGTAAGACGTTCGCGGTGTATGCGAATAACGAGAAATACGCTGATACGACATGGGCGAAAACCGCGACAACCGGAAAAATGAAATCCTATCAGCTTGACGGTGACGGATTGTTATTCAAGACGGTCAATGACCCGTTAGCCGTAGCCTCCCTCAGGCCCGGTCAGGTCTACGAAGGAGCCGCCGGAACATTCTATTATGATATTAATGCCCTTAACACAAATAACAATGCGGATATCACATCTTTATTGATAAAGGTGCCCGCCGGATTTACGGTGACGGCAAACAGTCTCGACAGCGAACGTCTGGCAAACAGCAATAGCCTGTCGCTCGTATCGAACGGGACGTTCATCTTCGTAAACTATCTCGCCGAAAACACCAAACTTGTGGCGGGAACCGGTCTCGATACTATCAAGTTCAACACCACGACCACGACGAATATCCCTGTTAACACCAACAACGTGGTTGTTGTGTTCCCGTCCTATTCGATATCGTCGGTACAGGGGGTATCCACTGTACAAAATGGCACGAACTTACCTTACCCTTCCCAGGAATTGATTGTCCGGAAGAAACCGCCTGACGCTGAAGCGTTCGCCCAGAACGCCACTCCTCTTACGGGATTGGCGAAGAACTATATTAAAAATACCGCGATCAGCAACCAGTATAAATATGTAATCGTGAACAAAGGCCTCACCGGAAACAACCTGCTGAAGGTTTTGATCGAGCTCGACACCAAGATCACGAATATCGTCTCCGTGGACAGCTCTTTACCTTCGGTAATCACAACTTCTAACGGCGGCGGCCATATTTATATCAGAGTGGACTATCAGGCATCCTTGACTAATATCCTTTCCGGCGGCGGAGATATTATCACGTTTTTCGGTTACGATACTGTCCGTTCCCTGACAAATAAGATCATCATGGCAAACTTCCCCGCATGGGCCGATAACGGCAACGGTGAAAACTGGGTCAGTATCAAGGAGCATTCGGATACCTATAAGACCTACTATTATACTCCCCCCGCTTTGGCTATCGCGAAACTGAACGCTCCCGGTTCGGAAGACACCAACCAGACTACGTTGCACCACATGTATACCGACAGTCTGACCGCGACCAATATCCAGGTCACTATCCAGAATAACGGCGAACTGGGCAACGATATTTACCAGGCTCTGGTTTTCTGCCCCCCGCAGTTGACTAACGTATACGGGATGGCGGTGTTCCACCCGGTCACGAAAAAGACTAACGCGATCACGGCAAAGTTTGTCACGAACGGCGGATCGAATGTGATCCAGATCACATTCACAAATCTTCTCAAGTCCGCGACAAATCAGGTCGGTGAATCGTGTATCTTAAGCCTGATGGCTTGGGACAATGTCAACGCATCGAATAATTACTCGTTCAACGTCCTTGTGAAGAACACGACAAACTATGCAAAGGCCAAGCCTTACGGTGAAGACCCCCAGCAGTTGACGCTGAACTTTATCTATCCCAAGCCCAAAGCGGACTCGTATATCACCCTGCCGCTCGGGTATATCGACTCGGCGTCAGACGGTACGAACGTGACTTATGTAATCCGGAATACCGGTAATCCCAGCAATATTATAAATACCGCCTATATTCATATCAATACCAACTATATCGCTAATGTTACCGCTCCTTCCAGTACTCTGGGATCGGCGGTGTTCCTCGGCGATAAAATTTCCGTGTCTTACACTGGCAACGTGTTTAAGGGCGGGGTGAGCGATACAATAACGTTCTTCCTGCATGACAATATCCCCGCGGGATCGGCCCATTTCGATGTCAAGGCGAGCGTGCTTAACCAGAGATCGTGGAGTAACTATGTCGCGGTCACTCCTACTAAGTCGCAGACCGTAGACATTATCCCGCCGCCCACATGGTACGCTTACACGGTGGCTCCGTTCGCGATCTATCGCGCGGACCTTGGACAGACCAAGACGAATTTGATCGTCATCAGCGTCTCCAACCGCGGTGTGGGAAGTAACAAGCTGGACCGCGTATGGTTCCAGATTCCCGCGCAGTTCATCGGTAAGGTTCTGATGGTCAGCAACGCGCTTATGAACGCGGATATGACCACAAAACCCCTTGCAATCAATATATCTAATAACTATATCCGTATCGATTATCATATCGACGGGCAGAGCGTGAACGCCGGTCAGATCGATAAGACTTATATCTGGCTCCTCATCAGCAATACCAACGTTTTCGGTTCGACATGGAATGCGCTTGCCGCGAACAACTCAACCAATGCCGACGGCAGTCATAATATGACGAACGGCGCATGGGTGCTGACGAACGGCGGCCTGGTAGGAAGCAAGATGCTTTATCAGGTGGATATGCCCAACGGGTATATCACTCCCAACGAAGTCCTGACGCCGGCGTTAAAGAACACATTCTCCTACTATATTAAAAACGGCGAGTACGCGACTGGAAAGAGTATCTATGGCGTAAAAATCGTCCTGCTGACGCCGTTCACCAAGATATCGAACTGTGTCGACGGCGACACCCGGAATACCTACTATTCGAACAACTCTGCCATACTGGAAGTCTACTATAACAGCGGCATCGCGCCGAACAACGCCGACTTAATCGATTTTACCGCATACGACAACTGGGAAAGCGGCCCGAACAGTATTGTGTCCGAAGTCTATGTTTACTATAACGACGGAATGGGCTGGCAGCCGACTAAGACGAAAACAGGCGGGTATTCGAAGCAAATCGATTTCGTGAACCCGTTGGCGAGCGGTCTGGCATATGCCGAACCGAACTCGGTCTCGCAGGACTTCCCGACTAACGCATACAAGATTATAATTAAGAATAACGGTGAAGCGGATAACAATATCCAGATGATGGGCATTGTTCTGCCCCCCGCGATCACGAATATCACTGCTATAGACTCTCTGGTCAAGAACGGTACTTGTTACTATAATAACGGTCTCTTGCTCGTTTATTATACCAACTCGTCCCAGCGCCTGATGAGCACTGAAACCGACGTGATCTATTTTATCGGAGCGGATAACATCACGAGCACCGAAGTCGCGCAGGCGTGGCAGGTCTATGTCGACAACACCACGAACACCAACATCGCGGGCATGGAAACCGCGATCGAGATGGGCGGAAAGAGCCTTGCGCTGAATATCGTCAAACCCGACTACAGTCCGTTTGTCTATATTTCGGCGAGCAACGCTATTTCACAGTTCGAACTCAATAAAGTCTACTCGACGGTTACGACGAACCAGTTCGTTTTCGAAATCTGGAACCAGAGCGGAACCGGAAACCGTATTACCAAGGCTAAAATCCAGATACCGAACATCGGAAGCGTGCTTCTGACCAACGGTATGACAGTGACCAGCCTCAACAAAACGGTTCCCGTAGCCGTTATTTCCAACGGGTATATCTGGGTGGATTACTCCTCCGACAAGATATTCCCCGGACAATACGACAAACTCCTGATTACAATACGCGACAATGTGATCCACACTGAGACGTCGGTAACATGGAGTGCGGAAGTAGCGTTCGACTCGACATTCAACCAGTTCAAGCCCGCGCCGGTCATGGCCGGAAAATCGCTGGGTATTTCCTTCAAGATGCCGAATCCGTCGGTCAATGTCACGAAGACGCCGAACGAAATATACCTGAACAGAACCAATCTGGTCATACAGTATAATGTCAGCAACACCGGCACCGGTTCCAACGATCTCGACCGCGTGCAGATCATCCTGCCTACTGTATTCAGGACAGGATTCGGGACGAATATGATCTCCAATTCCATCGCTACTAATTTAACCTATTCACCCGCGACAGGGTTAATCACTCTCTATTACAATGCGTTAACTCCGGGAACAGTCGATAAACTGTTTCTGAATGTTCAGAGTACCGCAGGTGTATATCAATGGGTGACGCTCGAATCGATCGCGAGAAACTATATCAATACCAATGTCACCTCGGGAAGCAAGGACCTCTTTATCTCGTCCATTCCTTCCTTCAGTCTTACCCCCAACGAGATCGATACGAGTACGAACCAACAGAATTTCGCCTTCACGATCAATAACAACGCTAACGCTTCGTCACTTGTGATCAAGAAAGTGGTCATAGAAGTACCCTCGAACTTTACGAACTTCACGTTCGTAGGAAACGAAATCCCCATGACGCTCCAGGGAATGGTGTCGAGTATCACGCTGAATTACGAGGCGATGGGACAATCCATTCCTATCGGCGACCAGGATACGGTCGTTTTGACCTTCCGGGACGACTACGAGATCGGTAACCTGACGAATGCGTTCACAGTATGGGCGGACAACGGGCAGGGGTACTATCCGCTGAATATCAGTTCCGGTAAATCCTCCGAGCTGATGTTTGTCATGCCGGATCCCGATACCCGGATCACCTCGACGCCGGACTATATCGAACTGGGTAAGGTGTCGAACACGATGACGATCAACCTGACTAACCTCGGATCGGGTTCGAGCCGCATCAGTTACGCCAAGATCAAGCTCCCCAGCGGATTAACGACTATCGATAACATATCGCATACTCACGCGGGAGCGATATTCTACAGCCTGACCAGCAACATCATCTATATCCACTACACGAACAATCTGCTCGACATCGGATCGGGCGACGACATCACCTTCGACTTCGTCAATACGATCAACCAGGTCACCAACCTTCAGATACAGGTCGAAGTGGCC
>Ga0154538_104_pt1 | contig 17631 bp, 14 predicted proteins | sample RifGroF1_FD_105681 | JGI IMG/M metagenome (GOLD analysis project Ga0154538, IMG submission 105681) | Spirochaetes bacterium GWF1_51_8 | reverse complement strand
TTAAAATATTTCATTATATATCAATGAGTTATTCGTTTTTCAGCAAGCCCTAATTAAGTTTGAAAATTCTGATTTAGAATTGGAATTTCTGATTCCCGAGAAAGGGAAAGGACAACCTGCCGCGTTAAAAATCCCTTCCCTGAATATTACAGCAACCCCATTACGTTTTCTGTATATTTTGGGAGACAATCCGCTTCCAGTAGCGTATCAGGGCATCGAGGTTCTTGTTCCTGCTCCGCAGGCTTTTGTCCTTCAAAAACTACTCATACTTTCTTCCAGAACGAATAAAGATAAATACAATAAGGATCTCGATTCGATAATGAGTATTTCTAAATTCATTATTCTCGATCCGGAACTGCAAAGGGTTTTTATCTATATGTTTAATTCATTACCAAAAACTACCCGGAAAACTATTCTCCGTGTTCTCATTGAAATCGATTTCCCATTCCGGGAATTCGTGCAACATCTTCGGCAACAACTGTAAATATAAATTGATGATACTCCAAAATAGTTAGGGCGTTAACTCTCCCTATTAATCATGCAGATTCTGGAAGAACGCCTCGTCGAACACCGGACTGATCTTCCAGAGATAATCCTTCATATAATCGAACTTCTTCTTCAGAAGCGCGTCGGACTTAAGGATTTCCTTTGTGTATTTGCCGTAGAGGTAGTGATCGAAGAGGTATGCGAAAACATCAGCTTTATCCTCCTCGCAGGCACTCATCGAGTATACCGAGATAAATCCGTCTTTGGGATGAACCTCGTGAATACTCTTCCCGGATGAGATCATCTCCAATCCCGATCCGACATACATAAATCCCGGCTTATTTAACGCGCCCCACTTCTTATCGTTGTTGAACTCAAGGGGCCCGGTGATAACGACATCGATGTAATGAAAGAATTCGTGATGTGTCAGGTAGGAAACATCGTAAGGGTCGGAATAGTTGATATTCATCAGAAGAATTCCCGCGTTGACATTCGCGAGGCCGCCGACTTCCAAACTGTTTTGGTATACCAGGTCCTTCACAAATGCCACGGCTTTCAGTTTCACCTTTTGAATCAGCTCGACCGGATATTCCTTCCACGCGATAAGAAACCCCTTGAGGTATTTTTTAATCTTCTCTTTATCCTCAGGCCCGCAATTCTTCCAATAAGCGACGCTCGTGAAAAGGCCGTCCGGGGTATACTTGTCGATCAGAGCGCTTATTCCGTAGTTGGAACATAGAGCGGCGAGTTCGGCGAACTCCGGGACATCCTTCGCGTACTGGGCGACTAACGCCATATTCTGTTCCACCTCCATCGCGAATATGTCCGTCATACCCTCGCCGAAATTGAACTCGATCGGGAGAATCAACTTGACCTCGTCGATCATCTTTGTCTTGCCGAATTGATCCGTCACGAAGGCGTTGATAATCACCATCGCCTTATGCTGTCCCTTCCCGAGATAACGGAAAATCGCGCTGTTCGGGATTTCAAAATTGAACGAACTTATATACGCTTTATCCATCGAGACATCGTACGGATTCGCGACGATAGGCATTTTTTCGATAGTGTCTTTATATATCTGGGCCACAAAAGTGACCTTCTTTCCCTTATAGCCTTCTATCACGACATCATAGACTTTAATCTTCACCCCTTTTTCCCCGGGCACGGGCGGGGACTGGATATCGGTCTGATTCACAAAATCCGCTTTCCCTATCGTGATCTTAGCGCCTGCGATGACCGGCAGTAACGCTAAAATAACCGCGATTACAGCAATCCGTTTCATCCGCACCTCCATGAAAATACAGTCCGTTCAGAGAAATCTATTTCTTCCCGCCGAGATGGTACATTCCGCTGATAACAGGATACACCGGCGTCTTGGCAAACCCGCCGATCCTGATGCAATGCAGGTAGCCGTCCCATCCGCCGATCAAAAGCTTATCCTGATAGATACACGGGTTATTCGCGAAGCCCTCGCCGGTCTTGTATTTCCAGACAAGTTTGCCGGAGTCGATACTGACACAATAGACATAGCTGTCCAGACTGCCGAAGTAGACATTGCCGCCGAAAAGAATGGGCGAAGTCTCGATATTATCCTCGGTCTCGAAGCTCCAGATATATTCCCCATCCTCCGCATCTAGACAATAGAAGTTGGCGTCCCAGCTCCCGAAATATACCTTACCGTCCGCCACAATCGGACTCGAGAAGATGGAATCCTTGGCATCATAATCCCATTTTCTCTTACCGTTCTTGATATCGAGGCAGTATAACGTCCCGTTATAGTTCCCGATATAGAGCTTCCCATTTGCGACACACGGTGTGGAGATCATTTCGCCGCCCGTTTTCGACTTCCACACCTGCTTACCGTCCTTGGCGTTCAGGCAATAGACATACATATCCTCGGATGCGAAATAGATTTTTCCGTCAAGCGGAAATACGGTCGCGGTAATCCCGCCATCTGTCAGGAACGTCCAGACCTTTTTACCGGTCTTGGCGTCCAGACAGTACATATAGCCGTCACGGCTCCCGATATAGAGCTTTCCGTCATAGATCACCGGGCTCGCGAAGAACGTATTCCCCGTGGTGTAGTCCCAGACCTTTTTCCCGGTCTTAGCGTCGATACAGTAAATATTATAGTCGTCGCTCGCGAAGTAGATTTTTCCGTCCCAGTACGCCGGACTCGCCATGATGTCGCCGTCTGACAGGTAGCTCCAGATCAGCTTATTCCGCTGGAGACTGATACAGTAAAGGTAGCCGTCGCGGCTCCCGAAATAGACCTTTCCGTCCACAATGCACGGCGTCGAGAAAACATGGTCGTCCGTCGCGAATTCCCAGATTTTATCCCCCGCCCCCGCGAACAGGACACCCGCCGTTAATACGAAAAGAACGGTTAAGAACAATTTCTTCATATTCTGCTCCTCGATTTCATCACAATATTATATCTACTACGTGAAGAATTGCAAATAGATAACAGGGTTTCCTAAAAGAATATTGCGTTGATAGGGACGGAAATCCATGCTATAATAGATGCTCAAGGAGACGGTATGAGGCTTTACGGCGAATCGCATTCATGGGTGAAAATGGACGGCAAGACCGCGGTCATCGGCATCTCGAAGTATTACGCGGGCATGATGGGAAAAATCCGTTATGTCGAGTATCCCGACGTGGGCGGCAAGGCCGAATGCGGCGCAAAGCTCTGCACGATCATCGCGCAGATCGTCCCGCAGGCGAAAATCCTCGCCCCCGTTTCCGGTAAAATCGTCGAAGTGAACCGCCGCCTCGTCACCTTCCCGGAGATTCTCAACGAGGACCCGTTGGGCGAGGGCTGGCTTGTGAAGGTCGTCCCGCCGGACTACCTGCCGCACAGGCTCCGCGACGAGCTCGCCGTATTGATGGACGAGAACGCCTATTTCGCATGGCTCGCGCACCGGGATAAGCCTTCGGCGAAAGGGGATTAGGGACATCCCGTCGAGGAAAACGGGACAAGCAAGAGATGGTTTTTCAGCGGATTTTTTTCTTTACACTCTCCATATCATCGGAGTAGCTTACGTTTCCATTCGTCCCTATTGATAAGCCAATCCTGAGCGGGAATTTATTTACAATTTTCTGATTCATACAGACTATTTTCCAAAAAACCTCTCTACGGACGCAAGCCTGTTTCACTATTTATCCCCCTCGCGCCAATGCCGTCCATGGCGCGCTCGGGACTCCCCCTCACAAGTTCGGGGACAAGCCCGCATCCTGCGTGTCCCCCCCGCCGCTTTGCCGAAAATTACGAATTCGCTCATGTGGGGTTAGTATCCTTTCCCGCGAAACGGCAAAAAACACCGTCTGTCCGACGACCGCAGGGAGGAGTTACGGCGTTTTCGTTTCGCGCAGTACATGCACTCGTTATGTAAATAAAAATAACCGGCATCAGGCGGAAGGGTTTCTTTGCATACTTTCTTTCCCCCGAAAGAAAGTATGTTATAACCATTATTGTCCCCAAAAAAGGAACGAAGCTGGGGCGAGTCATCGCGGATTCCCGCCGATTTAAAATTCATCCCTCTTATTCTCATCATTTCCCGTAATATTCCGAAATTTTATATAGAAATCTCTTTTCGGAGGCGGTAATGGCGCTCGACCTGTTCACACAAGTCATGCAGATGAAACCGGCGGATAAATCACTCGCCGTGTACGATTCCCAATCCCTCAAGAAGAACCAGCAGGCTTCCAACCGCGATAACCTCGCGGCAAACGAGAAGGACCGCCCGCAGTTCGGCGAGGTGATGGAAAAGGTCCAGCACGAGCAGAACGGCAAACCGGCCGGGGACGACGGCATGTCCGCCAAGACGGAAGACGTCCGCGCGAAGCTCGAAGAGGTCTCCGCGAGAGCCGAAGAGATGAACGATAGCGCGAACTCGATCCCAGCCGAAGTCTACGATAAGATTCAGGCGCTCCTCAAACTCATCAAGACCGCGCTCGAAACCCGTTTCGCCGATGAAAACAGCGCATTAAAGGGTACCGGCGAGGGCGATTCTCAGTCAAAAATGGAACTGATGAACGCTCTCAAAGATATCCTCGCGAAACTCGATAAACTTCTCGAAACGAATTCCGACCCGGCCGCGATGCTGAAAATGCTGGACTCGATTCAGCAGGAAGCCGCGGCGGTGATCGCGCAGAATACCAAGCCCAAGGCCGAGCCTCAGTCTCCCCGGAGCGAGCTCCGGATCGAGGCCGCATCCAAACCCGCGGACGCTTCCAATGTCAAGGTGATCGACCTGCGCGGGCGCGAGCCGGTTCAGCCTGAAATAGCGGCGGTGGACGAACCGAAGAGCGTGAAGGAGATACTTCCAAAGGAAAAGAAACTGACAAACGATACCGGCGGGATCGCTGATAAGACCGCGCATACCCGCACCGAGAAGAACGAGGCCGCGCAGACCGCGAAATTTACCCTCGACACGCCGGATGTCAAGAACGGGCGCCTGAGCGAACCCGCGCCGTTTGTCCGTCACTACCAGAGCTTCGCGAACCCGGTCTCGCGCGCGAACATCGAGTCGATCATGCATGGCGTCACCGGAAAGGCGATTGTCGTGCTTCAGGAAGGACGGAGCGAAATGAGGCTCAACCTCTCCCCGCCCGAACTCGGTAAAATGAACATGAAGTTCGAGCTTGAGAACGGCGAACTGATCGGAAAGATCGTCGTTTCCACACAGGAAGCGAAAATGCTTTTCGACCAGAACCTCGGCGACCTTCAGAAGAACCTTCAGGACGCGGGCGTCAACGTCACCTCGCTTGATGTCAGCCTCGGTCAGGAAGAGAACAATGCCGAAGAAAAAGACGCTTCGTCAGCGCGGAACGGCGGTATCCTTACCGACGAACTCGCGCTCGATGAAGAATGGACGGCGCTTTCGCTCTACGACTCGAGCGTCAACCTTATTGCGTGATAACAGGAGGACTTTATGTCGATAAGCATCCAGATGACCCCGGCGGAGATCAGCCAGACCAAACAGAAAGCGGACAATTTCAACACTTACCTCGAACAGACCCAGAAGATCGTCAGTAAGTCCGAACTCGCTGAGGCCGATTTCCTCAAGATTTTGATCACCCAGTTGAAGACCCAGGATCCCACGAAACCGATGGACGATAAGGAATTTATCGGACAGATGGCGCAGATGACGTCGTTGAAGCAGATGAACCGCCTGACCGACAATATGGTCAAGTTCACCGAAGGGTTCGCGTTCACTAAGGCGGTCGCGCTGGTGGATAAAAATGTTTCATGGATCGACGAGGCGAAAGGACTCCAGACCGGTAAGGTTGAAAGTATCAAGGTGAAAGGCGGATTGACCCTGCTCAATATCGCCGGAACCGAAGTGACAATCGACCAGGTTACCGAAGTCCTCGGCACGACCCAGCCCGTACAGTACACTCCTGTCGAGGTTACCGGAGCGGTCCCTGATGCACCCAAACCCGTGTCTAACGCTTCCGTGAATGCGGAATTTGAAATAGATTACCCGGCAGAGGATATCAGCCAGAGTCCGGAGGGGAATTCGAAGATCGAGGCCGCTGATAGTTCAGCCGGCACTCAGCAATAATTTGAGGAGATGAGACTATGATGAGATCTTTATACTCGGCGGTTTCCGGATTACAGAACCACCAGTTGAAAATGGACGTACTCGGCAACAACGTATCGAATGTCAACACAGTCGGTTTCAAAACAGGCCGCGTCACCTTCCAGGATATCCTCTCGCAGACATTGACCGGGGCCGCGAAGCCCACCGACGAACGCGGGGGATTGAATCCTAAGCAGGTCGGGCTCGGTATGAGCGTGGCAAGTATCGATACGATCATGCGCCAGGGTTCTATCCAGACCACCGGTAAGAACACCGACATCGCGATCCAGGGCGAAGGCTTCTTCGTTGTCAATAGCGGCGACGAGACCTTTTATACCCGCGCCGGGAACTTCATGATCGATAAGGACGGTAACCTCGTCAACCCCAACGGGATGAAGGTGCAGGGCTGGAAAGCTGCCGAACTCGAAAACGGAATGGTCTATACCAACACCAACGCCCCGATGGAAGACGTGATTATCCCGATACAAGGTAAACTCGAAGCGAAGGAAACCCAGATCGTGCTCTTCAAGTCCAACCTCGATATGAACGCGCCCGTGCTCGGCGCGAACCCCACCGCGCAGGAACTCAAAGACCTGACATGGGACGCGCGTATCAACATCTACGACCGTTACGGCAACGCCTCCAACATGACCATCAACTTCAAGAAGACCGACCTTAACGCGTGGCAGGGCTCCGTATCTATCGACGGGATCGCTCCCGAAGATATCAAGGTAAATATCGGCGCGGCGAAGATCGATACCAACAACCAGTTCAATATCCAGTTCAACACCAACGGCACGATCCTGAACGCGGCCGAGGCTCAGGGCGCAAACCCGCAGATCGACGCAGAGGGCGAACTGATCGTCACCGTGACCTACAACATGCCTGACGGAACCCAGCACACGTTCGACCTCCAGCTCGGGACATCCGGGCAGGTCGCCGACTCAATCACCCAGTTCGCGGCGCAGTCGTCCACCAAGGCCTACTTCCAGAACGGGAACTCGATGGGTTACCTAAGCGCGTTCCGTATCGATGACTCCGGGACGATCACCGGCGTGTACGATAACGGCGTCAATAAAGAACTCGGCAAGATCGCAATCGCCACCTTCGTCAACCCGATGGGTCTCGAGAAAGCGGGGAACAACCTGTTTGTCGAAACCAACAACTCGGGATACGCGAACGCGGGCGAAGCCGGTACGATGGACAGGGGTATCATGATCGCCGGTGCGCTCGAAATGAGCAATGTCGACCTCTCGGAAACGTTCGTCGACATGATCGTGACGGAACGCGGTTTCCAGGCGAACTCGCGTGTCGTGACCACAAGCGACAATATGCTCCAGGAAATATTGAACCTGAAGAGATAATAGTATAATCTTGTCACTGCGGTGCCGATGTATCGCAGTGACAATCGTCTTCATACAGTAAGGAGTTTTATATGGTCGACCTGACCCGTTTGAACAACACCTCCATCTCGATCAACCCGTTTCAGGTCGAGACGATGGAGGAGACCCCGGACACCGTGATCATGTTCACATCGGGCCGCAAGATCGTCGTCAAGGAAAAAATCGCGCAGATAAAAGAAGGGATTGAAAATTTCTTTGTCCGTTCTATAGCGGAAGGGATCAAAAAAGCGAAATAAGGAAAAGATATGGAAAAAGGGACATTAATAGGTACTCTTGGCGGTATGGTACTGCTGATCGCGGGGATGTGGCTCGGTTCGGGCGACCTGACGATCTATGGTGACCTCGCATCGGTATTCATCACCTTCGGAGGCTCAATCGGAGGACTTCTGGCCAGTACCCCGTGGGATCATCTGGGTAAGATGTTCAAACTGATGGGGATGGTATACAGATCGAAAAGCGTCGATCCTTCTGCCACGATAGAAACCCTTGTCACGTTCGCGGAAAAGGCGCGTAAGGAAGGGGTGCTGTCGCTCGAAGAAGATGTCGAAGAAATACCGGATATCTTCCTGAAACGCGCTATCCAGCTTGTCGTAGACGGTACCGACCCGGAAATCGTGAAGCGCATCATGTACAACGAGATCGACCAGATGGAAGGCCGCCACGCCGAAGGAAAGAAAATCTTCGAAGACTGGGCTTACCTGATGCCTTCATTCGGTATGATCGGGACACTCATCGGGCTGATCGCCATGCTCCGAAACTTGGACGACAAGGCGTCAATCGGTAAGAACATGGGTATCGCCCTCATCACCACATTGTACGGCGCTATCGGTGCGAACTTATTCGCATTGCCTTTTTCCTATAAACTGACTTATTACAACGGAATGGACGTGCTGATGAAAGAAATCATAGTGGAAGGCGTATTATCCATTCAGGCCGGGGATAACCCCGCGATCCTGCGTGAGAAACTGAACTCGTTCATGGCAGTCTCGCAGAGAACCCAACAGGCCAAGGATTAAACTATGGCTGATGACGGACGCGCGAAAAAATGTCCGGCGCCGGGGAATAGTACCCCGGCATGGATGACCACATTCGGGGACATGAACAGCTTGCTCCTGACATTCTTTATCGCGATGCTTACCAGCGCCGAGATCGACGGCCGCGAGCTCAGGATGATCCTTTCGGCGTTCGAGGGCTCGTTCGGTATGATGGACGGCGGCAACACCCTCTCCGACGGTCAATTGGCTGAAATGGGACAAACCGTCGAGATGCTCCCTTCGCCTGAAGTGGGATCGCAGATGGCGAAAGCGGCGAAACAGATCGCCGAAATCCTCGAGCCGGAAATCAAATCGAAAAAAGTCCGCTTTGAAAAGTTAGTGAACGGGTATAAGATATCACTCGCGGGCGATGTTTACTTCCAGCCGGGAAGCGCCGAAATCGAATATGACGAAGGGAAAAACCTTCTCATCAAGATCGGACAGGCGCTCAGCGGATTGCCGGCAGACGAGTATCAGGTCGAGATAGTCGGACACACGGATAACAAAGCCGTCCCGCTCGACGCATCTCTGCCATTCAAGTATCCGAGCGCGTGGGAACTCTCGACCGCGCGCGCATGTACGGTGGTCAAGTTTCTCCAGATGGGCGGGGTGAACCCGATGATAATCACAGCCGAGGGACGCGGCGAACAGGACCCGTTAGTACCCAATAACACCCCAGAAGGCCGGGCATATAACCGCCGTGTCGATATCTATATAACGGAATTATAAACGAGGACCGCATGGCCGATAGAGGAAAAAAATGTCCCGCACCCGGGAACAGTACGCCCGCATGGATGACCACGTTCGGGGATATGAACAGTCTCCTCCTCACCTTCTTTATCGCGATGCTCACCAGCGCCGAGATCGAGGGGCGCGAACTGCGCCTGATCATGTCGTCCTATGAAGGAAATATCGGGTTTCTGCAGGGTGGTTCTACTCTTGCTCCGGGAACCATTCCCGACATGGGCTTTATGATCGAATCATTACCGTCGCGTGAAAAGGGCGAAAAACTCTCGCAGGCCGTCAAGGATGTCAACAAGCTCCTGAAACCCGAGCTGAAAGATAAAAAAGTCACGATACAGGAGACCAAGAAAGGGCTGAAACTGTCGCTGTCGAGCGATGTCCTGTTCGCGCCGGGCAGCGCCGAGATCGATTTCGAGGAAGGCCGTGAAATCCTCCGAAAGATCGCCCAGCTGATCAAAGAGATCGCGGGCGAAGGTTTTAAAATCGAAGTGATCGGGCATACCGACAACACGACCATTCCGCCCGATTCGACCCTTTACGCCAAGTTCCCGAGCAACTGGGAGCTTTCCACCTTCCGCGCCTGCTCCGTCGTCCGTTTCTTCATCGACTTCGGCCTCGATCCGTCCCTGCTCTTCGCGGAAGGCAAGTCCGAGTATGAGCCGGTTTTCCCCAACGACACACTCGAAGGCCGGATGTATAACCGCCGGATCGATATCTATATCACGATCGAAGACTCGAAAAGCTAAACCGAAACGTAAAAAATTATAACCTTTTGCTTGAAATCTCCAGAAAATGTGTTACTCTATCTTTAACATATGTGAAGGGAATGGGGTGAAGGTTGCATCGATTTTATTCGTCACGATCTAAAATATAATAAAACCGCTCCCAAAAGGTGACTCCCGGAAAAACTTGAGACGGACACTAAAATATGATATAATTTACCCCTTGTTCATAAACTGCATCGAATTCTATCACAATCGGAGGATAAAAGATGAAGAGGTTTTGTGTTTTGCTTTCTGCTCTTTACATGACGGCTATGTTCACGGGGTGCGACCTTCTGAACAGCCTTACGGGGAATGTCGACGGTAACGGCGATCCTATACTGCCGTATGTGGTTGTCAATGGAAATATCACGGTAAATACGACATGGGTGACAGGAGAGACGTATTATCTTGATAGGAATATTTCGGTCGATAACAACTCCGTCCTGACAATTCAGCCCGGCGCGATCATCAAGTTTAACGCGAACTGCTGGCTTGAAGTCCAGACCGGTTCGGAAATCCACGCTGACGGAAACACCTCGAACCGTATCATTTTCACTTCCGCGAACGACAGTTCTGTCGGCGATGTAGTCGCTTCCGGGACTCCCGCAACGGGATATTGGGCCGGCGTATGGGTTAACGCTACCGTCGGAACCCGCTTCAAGTATTGCGATTTCAAATATGCCGGAAACGATTCTTGGCCTTCAGATGGTGTCCTGACCCTTGGTACTGCCGGTGCCATCGTGGACAATTGCAAATTCATGTATATTAAGTATTACGGTTTGGACGCAGAAGATGTGACCACCCCTTGTTTAATCAAGGACAATTTCTTCTTCAAGACCTATCGTCCGATCATGATTTCCACCAAGCTGTCGATTCATCAGACCAATAACAACTCGTTTATCAGCAACACCCAGACAGCGATTTTTGTTTCGGGTATTGCGGGTGAAATTACCGCTTCTATCGTATGGGGCGTCACTAATGCCGCTTTCTGGATACTTGACGATATCTCGATAAACGAAACAACCGGGACATTGCGGATACTCAATAACGCGGTGATCAAGGGCGATCCCTCGATGAGCATTACTTTCTATTCCGCCCAGAGCAACTTAAAAGTCGGGACGGGAGTGATCTTCACTGAAAGAAGAGACGATACCTATCTCGGCGATTCCAATGGTGACGGAAGCTCTACCACCCCCGCCCTCGGCGGATGGGAAGGAGTTTGGGATGCTTCGAATAGCGAATACATCCTCAATGTCACTCAAATCCTTTACGATGATGACCATACCGGATATGGAGAGGGTAATTATACTTTCCCCGCTCCGTAATATTAAATCGAAAAAACTTATCCGGGCCCCGCGAAATGCGGGGCTCTTTCTTTTATTGGCGTGTAATATAAAAAACTCTTTATTTATATTTAATATTTCATCAGTCTTTTGAACCGTACTTCTTATATTTTTGCGGAAACTGTCGGAATAAATTAACATATTGCCGTTATTAAAAGGAGGGCCCCGTGAAAGTTCGAATTATGCTATTATCTATTCTGACCGCTATTATTACCTCATGCAGTATCATGAGCGAGCTCATGGAGCCCGGCGACCTACAGAAGCTGATCGCCGAACTCACTCCCTCCGCCCCGGTATTCCATCCCGCCCCGGGTAACTTCGAGACGAATATTACCGTAACGATCACCTGCGCAAACCCGAGCGCCGCGATCTACTGGTCGACTAACGGCGGCGCGGTATGGGAACCGTTAACCGCGATCCGTCTCGAGGGCACGGCGACTATCCTCGCGAAATCGGTCGTCGCGGGCAAGGAGGCACAGTCCGAGGCGCGGTTCGGCGTGTTCGGTGTGTACAACGTCGATCCCGGCACATCGGGGTACGACCACGGTTTCGATTCACCCTTTGTGTATAACGGCGTGTTGTATTTCGCGGGGGATGACAGTGCAAGCAACTCGCATATCTATTCGTTCGACGGCACGGTGATGCGGGAAGTTCCGGTTTCCTCCCCGGATTACAAGGAATATTTTTTTGACCCGATTATTTTTGAAGGCCGGCTCTACTTTAAAGGAAACAATAATCTGGGACAATCCGTTATATTCTATTACGATGGTGTTTCGATTAAAGGCGATACTTTAAAAAAGGGGGATTACAACCTCGGATACAGCGAACCAATTCAAATTGGGAGCGCAATACTTTTCGGCGGAGCGGATACGAACGGAAATCCGGAAGTTTTTGTGCTGAAGGATAATACCGTCACTAATATCCCGTTATACCCGGGATGCGACTACCAGTGGCTTTATAGTTCGCCGTTCATTTTCAGCAACAAGATTCATTTTTTCGGCACCGGAGGAGGGGAAGGCAAACTTTTTAAGTACGACGGTAACGGGATCACCAACGCGTCGACAAATCTGAGCGGGTATCTTGAAGGAATTCAAGGCATAATCGAGTTTAACGGGAAAATCTATTTCAGCGGGACATCGAATACTTTCAACATTTTTCTCTATCAGTATAACGGATGGGAGATATCAAAGGTTTCCGCAGGTGCGAGCGGATACAAAAACGGATGCGATTTATTGACCTTGTATAAAGATATGATTTGTTTCAAGGGAAACAACACCTCGGATAAAACCGTTATGTTTGTATATAATGCCGGGGGAATTGAGGGCGGTTTCACTAATATTATTCAACCTCAATATGCTCATAACTACTACCAGTTTGAGGATCCGATTGTATTTCAGGACAATCTTTATTTCGAATCAGAGATCCTTTATCAATCTTATACAATGCTGCGGTTTAACGGAACACATCTTTCATTGATAACAAATCATAACACCGATTATGCAAGTGGATTTAGATATCCCGCGGTATATAACACAGGGCAATATCAGTGGATGATATTTTCAGGAAAGAATAGCTGGTATTTATGGAAGCTGTATAAATACAACGGGAACACCCTGTTTGCTGTTCCAACAGGAAACAGTAGTTTTCAAAGGACGGGAGGATATAGTCTAAATGCAATTCAATTCTACCAAAGTCTATATTTTCTTGGTGAGAATAAATTCGGGAAGAGCGTAGTGTTCAGGTATGGGTATTAAAAGACTATTTTATATTAAATGCCCAGAATGAAGTTTTATTGGCTAAAGCGTTTGTACAGTTCGCTAGTAGTATTGAACCATCAGCATTTAAAGCAAGGCTCTGACCAAAAACATCTCCTGTAATTGCATTCGGTTTATATATCGTTTGATTTTTGATCCAATTTGTACCGATTTTATTAAAAATTACAATTGCTCCTGAATTCTGAAAATAGGGATCAGCAACAGCAAGGGTTTTATTATCATATGATAGTGCAAGATTCCTTCCACTAAAACCCGATAAATCTGTATTTAATGTCATAGCTAAAATCCAGTTTGTTGAAGATTTCTTTAGAACTTTCACACCGTCAAACATAGCTATATATATAAAGCCACCGTTTTGAGACATGGCGATTTCACTATGATATCCATACGAGAATACGCTTATTTGTTTTATCACCCATATTCCAGAATTATTTTGAAAGATATATATTTTTCCTCCTAAATTACAACAACTAAAAGTTCCTTCAGGCGATATTGCAACTTTTGCAAACGGAGGTTTATTCTCATCAAGTGTATCAAGAAAAAAATTGTTCACGGTACTTCCGGTATTATCAAATGCTATTCTTACCTGACCTGGAACATGATCTTTATATCCTTTTGCACTTGCGATGAAAATCGAGCCATCCTGAGACGTAGCAATATCAAATCCCAGTCCCCACTCTGCATCTCCACCAAAAATTCTACCGTCGACTGCCCAAGAGGCTTGCCAAGATGTTGAGTATATAAATTTTTGTATACCACCTTGATAGCAACTAGCAAACGTCGCACGAGGATCGCAGACTAAAATTGACTTACCATTTGATGAAATTGTTACACTATATCCAAAATAGTTTGGTGGAAAGCTTGGATAAAAATAACTACTTGAAAAATTCCTAATAAAATTCGATCCAGACCAAGAGAAAAGAGCTAGCTTATAAAAGGCATGAAAAATTGGAAATACCATAATATGACCCTCTCCATCAATTGAAACTTCCCCACTTGCCAGAATTGGAATATTTGTTACACTGTTCTTAATTGTTAATTTTTTTTCGTTTGTAATAGATAAAAATCCGAAAGAATCTTTCGAGTATGTTTTTATTGAATTTTCAGATTCCCAGTTAAACAAAAAGTTGGAAATAAAACTTCCGGTTGAAGAAACCTTTTTAAAACTGGAATTGTTTATTGATAAATAAATTCCTTCTAATGCAACATTATCCTGCGCAGACACTGATACAAAATAATGATTACTCATAATGGTTATATTCTGAATAGGACTAATAAATTGAACGGTCGGCGGGATGGAAAAACTAATTGGATAATCAGAAATACTATTTGTTTTCCCTGAATTTGCAATTACCCGCACATCGAAAGTGTACGATCCTTCTGTTAGAGTATAACTATTACTCCAGCTTATGGTTCCCGAGGCGTCAATCCAGTTACCTTTATTCAAGCTGATCTGAACTTTTGTAATAGAAAAATTACCTTCTATGCTTGCAGTCCCATATATAGTAATATTTGATTGTGTCACAACACTTCCATAGCTTGGAGATACAATACATATGCTAGGTATTGTAGTTCGTTTAATGATAACTGTGTTTGTTAATGAATATTCATTTTCATCATTTAAAGCGTAAACAGAATTTGTATAGTACCCATAATCACTTAATACTATATTGGTTGCCCAAAAATTATTACTTAAAAAAACCGGAGAAAAGATGCCGTCATTAATCTTTAAATATACTTTGGTTGAATTCTCTGCACTACCAATGTATACATTTGTCAACCCTACTTCTTGATTGTTCGTAGGATATACAAAGAAAACCTTAGGAAGTTTTTTCTCTTTCTTGTTTCCCGGTTCGCTTAGTTCTGAACATGAAAATGAGGTGAATGAAATCATTAATATTAAAAAATAGATAAAACTTTTCATAGCTTCCCCCTAATTTTGATAATATTATAAATTGCAGTAAATTTTTGTCAAGAATAAATCGAATATCTCTATCAATATTTTAAAAACGCTACGGCTATTAGTTTTATATCCGCGGGATGATTCCGGATAACTTCCGGGACGGATTTCACGAGAAAGCAGACTCTTGCTACGCCCCGGTCTCCGCGCGGGATTCGAGGTTCGCAAGCGCGCGGGCGAGGCTTGTCCCGGCCTTGCTCTGGATACTCGCGACATTCGGCGCGAGCATCGCCGCCATCCGCGTAATCAGTTCGATTTTCTCCTTCGTGAAATTATCCTTGACCGTACTCTCGATATTGAACGTCCCCACCAGCCGGCCGGATATCGTCATCGGGACGCAGATTTCCGCGCGCGCGTTATCGATACCCGAAATATACTGCCCTTTATATGAATCCAGATCGTTGATCACGATAATCGTGTTTTCCTTGGCGCAGCGTCCGGTCACACCCTGGCCGAGATAGATACGGATATGCGCCTCTTCCTCGCCGAAACCGAAATGCGCCACCGTCTTCAACTCGTCCCCTTCGAGCCTGCGGATGATCGCGTTGGAAACACCCAGCTTCGATTTTAACTGCCCCATGATATCGTTGAGCGCAACATGAAAGTCGGCATAAGACATTGTAGTACTCCTTTGATTCGTAATACCCTCTTATAGCAACCGCCGTGCCAGTCAGAGAAGTCCCGGTATATGAATAATGGGTAAAGAATAAGAGAAAGATATATTCAAGAGGTCAAACGATGATTTTGAATGATATTTAAGCGGAATGGCTGTTTTACGCCGACAGTGATGAAAAACTATGCGACGCGGATCGAGACGACGGTCATATCGTCCCATTGCGCCACGCCGTTCGCCCACTCGTCCACAGAGCGGATGATCGAATTCACAAGGGTGGCGGAATTGGTCGAGGCGTAATGTTTGACCACGGTCTTCAGGCGCTCGAACTCGAATTCCTGCCCGGCGTCGTTGACAGCCTCGGTGACACCGTCGGTGAACGCGAACACGACGTCGCCGGTCTTAAGCTGGAGCTTCTTGGTCTCGTACCTCTCGGACATCGTGATCCCGAGCGGGATACCCCGCGTGCCGAGCAGGATGAACTGGTTTTCGCCCGGACGGTAGATATACTGCTGGTTATGCCCGGCGTTGGAGTAGGTCAGTTCATTCGTGTCCATATCGATAATCCCGTAGAACAATGTCGCGAACATCCCCACATGCGAATCCTCGACCAGCATATTGTTCGCGTATTCTAGAAGCTCGTGCGGCTCCTGCGAGTAGTAAGAGTACGCCTTGATCACACTGCGCGAGATCGCCATGAAAAGGGACGCGGGCAGGCCCTTGCCGGACACGTCGCCGATCACAAACCCGAGCTTGTTGGGCGGGAGCTCGTAAAAGTCGTAGAAGTCCCCGCCGACCATTTCGGCGGACTTCATCCTCGCATAGATCGAGATGTTTTTATATGCCTTGAAATTGGACATCAGGAGCGAGTTCTGGAGCATCCGCATGATATCGAGTTCTTTCGTCAGCTTCTCGTGCTCGATCCGTTCGATATAGTTCTTATTACTCTCGTAGGCGTTGCCGACCTGATTCGCGATCGTCTGGAGCGTCTTGATCATCGAGCCGGTATACCGGATGCCGCGCTGGGGTTCGGAGATATTGATCACGCCGATCGGGATGTTCTTCGTCTTGATCGGTACGGAGATGAACGCCGGGTTTTCGTAACGGAGCTTCTTGTTCCTGCCGAGGCCCGAACGTTCGATGTCGTTTGAGAAAATGATCTTTCCCATACTGACGGCCATCGACGAGATACGGTCGGTGTTGAGTTCGACCTCGATCTTACCCATCAGCTTGTCCTCGATCCCGACAGCGCTCTCGACATACAGGCGGCCGGTCTGCTCGTTGATCAGCATGATGCTGACACGTTTTGAGTCGAACGCCGTGGTCAATAGGGTGACTATTTTCTGGAAAAGCTCTTTCCGCTCGAACGTCTGGTTCGTGAGGTTGCTGATCTCGTATAGGTACTCGAGTTCGTCGGCTTTTTCCTGTATTTCTTTGTAAAGGATGGCGTTGGAGATAGCGATACCGGCCTGCACCGCGAACTCGTTCAGTACAAGGCAGTCGTCATTGTTAAACCCGCCCTCTTTGTTTGAGTTCACCACTTCCATGACGCCGATTATTTCTTCGTTGCGCTTAAGCGGTACGGCCACAAGGCTGTGCGTTGTCAACTGGGTCTCGTTATCGACCCCGCGGTAGAATCTCGTATCGTTCTGCGTGTCGTTGACAATAATCGCCTCGCCGTCCTCGGCCACGCTCCCGGCGATGCCCTTTCCCTTGGGGACGACCACATCGTAAAGCGCTTCGGCGTTCTCGCTGAACGCCACTTCGAAATGAAGGTTGCCGGTCTCACGGTCGACCAGCAGGATGGACGCGCCTTCCGCGTCGATCAACTGCGCGGCGGCGTTCGATATATCGAGGAGCACCGAACGGAGATCGGTGATGGAATTTATCTTACGGTTGATCTCGAGTATTGCCTGTAAAC
>Ga0154538_170_pt1 | contig 18036 bp, 20 predicted proteins | sample RifGroF1_FD_105681 | JGI IMG/M metagenome (GOLD analysis project Ga0154538, IMG submission 105681) | Spirochaetes bacterium GWF1_51_8 | reverse complement strand
CTATTGTTTTATTCTTCCGTTATGTATTATTTCTTGTGAATTTGAATACCCAGAATTTTAACCCCAGTCCGTGTAGAGATGGAGTAGTCGCCCGGCTCGGATATCAGGCATTGTCCCTCTGTCAACTCACCGGATTCCCCATTTATTGTATATTCAGCATGGCCGGAAATGATATAAAATATCACATGGGATTTCATTTCACAGTCGGGAAGTTTCTCCCCGGGCGCCAAAGCGATGATACGGGTTTTAAACTCCGGAGATTTGAAAAACACATTCTTATCCCGTTCTTCATAAGGATATGCCAGCATTTCTTTTAAGGAAAAAACTTTCATCTTGACCTCCGTAAATGTAATACTACTTCTTTTTCACATCCGTTTCCGGGCTGAACATTTCAAAGTTTTTACCGAACATCTTATCCATAATCAAGGCGATGATAATAAATACCGGTAATGTTAAAAGGGTTCTGAGCAGGGAAAACTTCAGCCCCAGGTAGCCGATCTCGAACGACAGCATCGGGATTTTCATTGTCGAGAACGCGCCGAGATAGATGAAAATATTCCTCGCGCTCGCGCCTTTTTTCCAGAACAGGTACGCTACCGGAAGCGCGCCATAGAACGGCCCCGCCTGAAGGGTGGCCAGAAGAACCATCCACACCACGCTCATAATCCCCGATCCCTGCCCGATATGCCGTTCCACGATCCCGCGCGGCACCCAGACATCGAACAATCCTACCAATATGAACATGAGCGGCAGGAATGCGGCCATTTCCAGAAACGACCCGACAAATTGATCCCGGACCTGTATCCCGAACTGGAATTCGGCGGCCCATGAAACGGCGACAAAACACGCGAACAAGGTAAATCCGGCGAGATCCACAAGATGCTTTTTCAGGTAGGATTTCATATCACGCTCCAAAGGAATCCGATAGTTATCCCGATCGCGAGAGCGCCGATCAGGCTCAGCAGATTTCTCATGATCGCGACCTTCCACCCGAAATACTTACGTTCGAGAGGCAGAGTCAGCACCCCGACCATCATCAATGTTGTTATGAACACCGCGATCACAGGATAACTCACCCCGTTTTTAATCAGTACCCCCGAGAGCGGATAAGCGATAAAACCCGGGATGAGCGAGATCGATCCCAGCACTGCCGCGGAGAAGTATCCCCAGAATCCGGACTCTTCGCCGAGTATCTTCTCCATGACCTCTTTAGGTAATAACGCCAAAGCTACCGCAACAAGCGCGAGGATTAAGAGAAGCGACGGGAGCAGGTTGATAAACATCATCGCACCTTTTTTAATCCCGAGCCATGTTTTTTTCCTGTCCGCGATTAACGACACGATCAGGATTACCGATGTGACTATTGCGAATATCAGCACTTAACATCCTTCTATGAAAATATTTATTTCACCCTGTCAACCCGCGATCATCCCGAAAATCCAACCCGCGAGCGTGGACAGTGCGACCACGAGTCCGATATAGACAAGCGTTTTCTTCGCGCCCAGTTCTCCGCCGATCACGAGCATCGACGGCAGCGAGAGCGACGGCCCCGCGAGCAGAAGCGCGAGCGCCGGACCTTTGCCCATCCCCGCGCCCATCAGCCCCTGCACGATCGGGACTTCTGTCAGCGTCGCGAAGTACATCAGCGCGCCCGAAACGGATGCGAAAAAGTTCGACAAGATCGAGTTCCCGCCCACCGCCGACACAATCCATTCGTTGGGAATCAGCGCGGTATGTCCCGGACGCCCGAGCAGGAATCCCGCTATCAGGACCCCGCCGAAAAGAAGAGGGACGATCTGTATCGAGAAGTCCCGTGCCGCGACAGCCCAATCCTTCAGTTCGTCCTTTTTGAACCAGAAGATCAGCATCGCGATCAGTCCGATACCGAACCCGCCCGCGATCCACCATTTTATACCAAAGATAAAATCGACGACCGCGACAGAACCGTCCGACGGAGCCCAGTTCAGGAACACAAGAATACCGATCATCGACGCCATATAGAGCGCGGTCTTGCCCAAACCCCTCGGGCTCTGCTCATGCGCGCCGGAAAACATCCGTTCGTCCGTAAGCCGTTTCTCGTCGCTTTTCCGGAAGATTGTCTGCATTAATAGCCCTATCACGAACGCGAACACTATCGCGCCGACTGTCCGGGCGACACCCATCTCCCACCCGAATACCTTGAACGATAGGACGATCGCGAGGATGCTGATCGCGGGGCCGGAGTATAGGAACGAGACCGCCGGGCCCAAACCCGCGCCCTTTTTGTAGATTCCCTTGAACAATGGAAGGACTGTACAGGAGCAGACCGCGAGGATAGCGCCGGACACCGACGCGACTGTATAAGCGAGGAGCTTGTTCGACTTGGGGCCGAGGTACTTGATCACTGACTGCTGATTGAGAAAGACCGTGATCGCGCCCGCGATGAAGAATGCCGGAATCAGACAGAGAAGCACGTGCTGCCGGGCGTAGTCGGAAAGCATGAAGAACGCCTCATGAAGGGAGTTCTGTATAGTCAGATCGCCCCACGGGATAAAATACGCGAGCGCGAATATCCCGGCGAAGATTAGGAGCTTTTTATTGGGCGGGAGTTCTTTAGCCATTGCAGAGCGCGCCCTTGATCGCGTTTTTGACCTCTTCGATCACCTCGCCCGTGATTTCAGTTTTTCCTTTTTTCACCCCGTAGTCGGTGACCACGAACTGGGTGTATGGCAGGCCGAGCCGTTCGAAAATCCCGGCGCCGCACCCGACCGCGCAGCCGTCGATCACGATATTCGAGTCCGCGCCCCGCGCCGAGGCGACAAAGCCGGACAGCTCCGCGCCGACCGCCGCCAGACAGGTCATACTGCCCGTACCGTCCTTCATCAGTCCGCGCGCGACCTGATCGGCCAAAAAGCCGGTGTTCGCCGCGCCCGAGCATGCGTAGATCAGGTTCGTCTTCTGTCCGCACCCGCAATTGCATTCGGCCATTGTCTACTCCTTGATTATAGAAAGAACTTGCTCTTTAGTGAGCACCTTACCCGCGCTGACCACCTTGCCGTCGACAGCAAGAGCGGGGGTAACCATGACGCCCAAGTCCATCATCATGTCAAGATCGGTCACCTTCTCGACTACCGCATTGGAGCCTGATTCCGCGACCGCCGCACGGACGTTCGCCTCGAGCATATTGCAGCGGGAACACCCGGTTCCTAAAACCTGTATCTTCATTATATATCTCCCTTACGGTTATTCGATTCCGTATTCTTCGAGAACGTCCTTGTTGAACCATTTCCGGCTTTTATTCGAGATCATGACAAGAGTCAGCATCACCGGAACTTCGACCAGCACCCCGACCACCGAAGCGAGGGCTGCGCCTGACTTGAGGCCGAACAACGCAATCGCCACCGCGACCGCCAGCTCGAAAAAGTTGCTCGCGCCGATCATCGCGGCGGGCGACGCGATACTGTGCGGGAGCTTCCACAGCCTCGCCCAGAAGTACGCCAGCGCGAAGATAAAAAAGGTCTGGATGATGAACGGCACCGCAATCAGCAGGATATGCAGGTAGTTTCCGAGGATAGTCTCGCCCTGGAACGAGAAGATGATCACGAGTGTCAGAAGGAGTCCGATCACGGTGACGGAATTGAACTTCGTCACGAACTTATCCCTGAAGAACTCCTCGCCCTTCTTCTTAATCACGAGCACCCTTGTCAGGTAACCCATCGACAGCGGCACCACAACAAACAGGACGACCGAAAGGATGAGAGTGTCCCACGGCACCGGGACATTGGACAGACCCAAGAGGAACGCCACAATCGGGGCGTAGAGCGCGAGAATGATGAGGTCGTTGACAGCGACCTGCACCAGAGTGAACGCGGGCTCGCCCTTAGTCAGATGGCTCCACACGAACACCATCGCGGTGCACGGGGCCGCGCCGAGAAAAACCGCCCCAGCGAGGTACTCGGTCGAGAGCGTCTCAGGTATCAGCCCCGCGAACACGACCTTCAGGAAGAACCAGCTTATCCCGTACATCGTGAACGGCTTGATCACCCAGTTCGTCACGAGAGTGATCGCGAGGCCTTTCGGCTGTTTCACCGCCCTGACCATCCCGCTGAAATCGATTTTGAGCATCATCGGGTAGATCATGAGCCAGATCAAAATAGCGACCGGTATGGATACATGAGCGTACTCGAGCGTCCCGAGGAACCTCGGCACATCGGGCAGGAACTTCCCGACCGCGACCCCGAGCGCGATGCATACGATCACCCACACGGTCAGGAATTTTTCGAATACACCCAAGCCGGTCGTTTGTTTAGCCTTTTCCATCCCGCCCTCCTATGTAAAAAGTCATATCCCAAGAAGTCTATCCACGAATACACACCAATAATCCGAATGAAGCAGTCGAATATCCGCTTCGCATTCACGATTATTCGCGGTTTTTTCATGCACTCTTCTTTATATGACTATCTGCTCATATAGGAATATTATAGCAAGAATCCGGGCTAGAGTCAAGGGTTAAAGTTTACATTTCGAGAGGCAGAGCATCCCGGCGTTTTTATCGCGGGTATAGTTTTCGATATCGGTACGGTGGGCGGGAATGTTTTCCAGCGCGTGACGCAGGAAGGCCTCGAAACCGGGGTAACTCGCCGAGGCCTCCGGGTCGATCCGGTAGAACACGAACTGCGCGCGTTTCTCCGGGACGATCAATCCGGACTGCGCGAGCTTGGTCAGGTGGCGGGAGAGGTTGGACTGCTTGATCCCCAGCACGCATTCGAGCTGGCAGACGCACATTTCCTCGACAAGCAAGAGGTTCAGTATCCGCAGACGGTTTTCGTCGGCGAGCGCTTTAAAGAGCGACGCGGGATGAGATTTCAATAATACTTTCTCGCCTAAATGTATTCTGGGAACTGCATAAACTATATTCGCTTCTAAACAAGTTTATCTTTTAAATAGTCTTTAACTTGAGGAATACTTATTATGTTATTTATAAAATATTCGAAGTTTTCTCTTTGATCCTTCTTTCTTAAAGTAAGAATCTTATCATAATCAATTTTTAGAATTTGACATAATTCTTTTCCAGTTAATGCATCATCTTCAGAAATTCTTCCCTTAAAACCATTTACAATCAGATGTCTACTGTCTTGATTGAAGCAACAGAAATGAATTGAAGTAGTAAATTGAATTTTATTTGAAATATGGCTCTCAAATTTCTTCATATTCTCTTTTTCACCTGAGGATTTTTTCGTATCAAAATTATCCCCATCTTTTAATTCCACGATATAACAATGACGACGTTTATTTTTAATTTCAAAAATCAATAAATCTGGTTCAAGATTTGAAAACAACTTCAATTTGGATTTTTTTACAGCCTTTTTTGTGATCAGATATACTCCATCAGAAAAGTTTTCATTCAAAATATCATCTAATAGTAATGAAGTATTCGCAAATGATGAAATTATTTTTTCTAGTTCATTTCCGGCAGAAATTGACGTTGCATGTACTCTACTTACTAAACTCCCAAGTTGTTGATTTCCAAAAACTCTTGAATACCCAGAATTTGCATCCATTCTACCTTTTAATTTTTCAATTAATGCCATAGAGTTCTCCATATGAAATATCACAACCTATAAACCTTCTATTTGTTGCTATCGCAGCATTCATTACTGAAAAAGTTCCTGCTGCGGGATCAAGAACGATATCATTTTCATTACTTGTTGCAAGTATTAATTCTTTCTGAAGTCCTATTGGTTTGGGGTGTGCATGGTTTGAATTTTTAACTTTTTCAGACCAGACATCAGGAATATCATGTTTTTTCCATGCGCCTTTTGCCCTTTGTGGTTCTTTTTGAATGACAACCAAGTATTCAACTTGTCGTCTGGTCCTATACCCCATCCCCATCTTCTGTTTATCCCAAGTTATTAAATCAACAATCCGAAAGGATGTGTTTTTTAACCAATCACCAAATCCTTCGCAAAGATGAAACTTATCAATCCATAAAAAAAGATGACCGGATGGTATCATCACTTGATGAATCCTTTTTATAAACTCGGAGATTACTTCTTCCGACATCTGCTCCAACTTTGCCCGTAGTTTTTGTCTTACTCCTTCATTTCCATAGTTCATTTTATCCATAATTCCGCGATATTGGGGATCAAAAAAACAAACAGGTATACTGTTATCACTTATATGGGATAAAAACTCTAAACCTTCCATTTTTAAGGCTTTGTTGTATGGCAAACCAACATCGTTTACAACTGTATGCGAAAACTCTAAATCCCTCTCCAAACTAAACACACTCATTATTTTATTCTCCCTGGATTACATAACCATTATGTTCTAGTTCATTTTCTCGGTTGTCAAATCGGCTAAACAGAAATTTTCCGGCCTACGGGTTCGTCCTCACGGATTTCTTATAGGCGTAGAGCATATCCGCTTTTTGGTCTTCGCCCCCGCGTCCGCCGTCAGTCCGCCTGACGCTTTTAAAATAATCCTCGATCTCGAACGCTTCCTCATGGGATTCCGCGGTGTAGAACGCCCACGGATCGTTGTCCTCGTGCACATGATGATCTGAGAACAAGCTTTTGTCGGCGTCATCGCTGATCCCGATATACCACGACCCGTAATCTCCGCCGTTCTCACGGATCAGTTTTTCGACCCCTTTAATAATCGCTTCCTTTGAGGACATCGACACTCCTTTTTCCGAATGCAAAACCGCCGTCAATGAACAATCTCAATCCCCTGAATGCCCTCGAAATCCTTTTCGTTAAATGTCGCGATCCGGGTAATGCCGTTAGCAAGCATGATCGAGATAATTTCAAAATCGAACACTTTATTTTTCATTGGATTGTACTTTTCCAGGAGTGAAAGCAATATCCGATAAGAACCTTTATCGGGAAACAGAATATGAAAGGAATTCCCGCACATTTCGACAAACTTCATGATTTCTTTATAAGGCAGCAGATTCATTCTCGTAACAGATGAGACGAATTCGCAAATATTCTTCGTGGTAATAAACTGACGGTATTCCGGGTTTCTCATGATCGTCCGCGCGCCGTCATAATAATCGGAATCAAGGTTGATAGAATAAATCAGCACATTCGTATCCAGAAGGACATTAGTCATAAGCTAAATCCCGGATGTTCATTTTATCCAGTTCTTTTCCGAAATGAAGTTTCCCGAATTCCTTTAACAGTTCCTCTCTGTTCTCAAGAAGCAATTCCTCGGAAGCATCGGATTCGCTTTCATTATTCTCAAAAGACAATGAAATTTCAACTTCCGACTTCACGTTCGGCAAGTCCTTCTCCCTGATCTCGATCTTCCCGTTATCGTACGTCCCGTGTAAAATAATCATAGATTTCTCCGTTCGGGCTTCTACTATATTTTACTTCCGAAATCGCGAAGTGTCAACCTAATGAAAATCCACATATTTGAACTTCGGAAGGCCGTAGAGCATGCTGTAATAGAAACGGGTGAGCATAATACGCTTCACGTAGTTGCGGGTCTCGTCGTAAAGCATGCACTCGATCCACAGCTCGTTCTTGTACGCGACATCCGCCTTCCACTTGTTCACAGCGCCCTCGCCGGCGTTATACGCGCCCAGCGCGAACGCGTAGTTGTCGCTGTAGAGCTTGAAGAGGTAATTGAAAAGCGTGATCCCCATCCGGATATTGTCCTCGAAGTCGCGGAGCTCGAGGTACGGCTCCTTCATGTTCTTCTTGAGGCCCTCGGCGGTGTAAGGCATGACCTGCGCGTATCCGACCGCGCCCACCCATGAGGTCACGAGCTTGCGGAAATGGCTCTCTTCGCGGAACGACGAAAGCATCCACAGCGTCCTATTCGTATCGCCCACCATCTTGACGATGAACGGGAATTCCATCAAGGGGTAAAGGTCCTTGAAGCTTTCCTCGGGCAGGACCGGATGGAACATCCGCCCGCCGATCAGGCTGAACGACCATGTATTGAGGCGGGCTACCACGTTGCCCCATTGGTTGAGGGCGCGGTAGACGTCCTTATAATGATAGGTGTATTTCCACTTGAGCTCCTCGTTGAGCTTACCGTCCTTTTCGTTGCGGCACGCGTTATCGAGCGCGTTCTCGACCAGCTTCAGGAGTTCCATATTCCACTTGTTGTCCGCGAGCGTCATGATCTGGGCGACCGACGGGATTTCCTTCGAGGCTTTCAGGATGCCCTTCATCGACTGGCGGTAGTCCGCGAGCTGTTTCTCGATATTCTTCATCCCGATCTGCTTCTCGAACCCGGCCGGATCGGCCTGCGAGTAGCCGAGATAGACCTGGAGCATCTTCTTCGTCGACTGCCCCTTCGCCCATTTCAGCCATTCCGCGATCGTCTTGTCATAAACTTCCTGGTTGTCCTTCCGGAGAATGGGTTCGTAACGCATCGCGACGACCCACTCGTAGGTGAACGGGTAGTAGAGCATGACCTTCAGGAACTGCGGATAGGCTTTTTTCATCTCGCCCTTCTCATGGTACAATAGCGCGGAGACGAGCATCACGTTGTAGTCGTCCGCCTTGGCGAGGAGTTTGTCCATCAGCTCGCGGGCTTTCGTCTCGTTCTTTCGCAGGAGCGTCTGGATAGTCACCGCGCCGAACTTTTCGATAATCGCCGGTTTGTCGAGACGCTTCACGAGCCAGTCGTGGAGTTCGTCGGCATAACCGAGGTTTTTGACTATCGTGACATAGCTGTCGGTGAACTCGCCGGGGAATTTCGCTTCCGCGATCTTGACCACATCGTAAGCATCCTTCCATGTCCCTTTCTTTTTCAGGTTCTTCAGCAGGAACGAGAACGACGCGATCGATGCCTTGCCGGACTGGACATGTTTCTTCAAGCCTTCGATAGCCTGCGCTTTCTGCCCCATCCGTATCAGAAGGATGCATTTATTCCGTTCGTAGTAGTCCTTATCCTTCTCGAGAGCGAAGATCCGTTCGAGCAGCTTCTGCGCGAACCCGTTCAACTGGAGATCGAGCGCGATTGTGTACGCTCGTTTGACGCACCACAGGTTCGGCAGGTCTTCCGTTTTCAGCGTGTCGAGGATGACCTTGAAGACGCTCTTGTTCGGGACGTCGTAGTACCTGTTCAACGCCGCAGTCAATTGTTTCTTATCACCGAGCATGTACTGCGCGAGGGGGATATACGGATTATCGTTGGATAGTTTCAGGAGTTTGGTGTTGGTCAATACGGAGTACTTCTGGTTCTTCCAAAGGAAGAAGAGATAGGTGCCGCCGACCTCGTTGTAATAGATAGACTTGGGGTTGATTCCCGCGAGGATGTTCGATACAATCGCGAGCGAGTCTTGGTACACCACTGGGGAATCGATCAGGGCCTTCGGGTAAAAATAATCGTAGTTCTCCTTAAGGAACTTGCCGTCCTTGCACTCCGCGAGCGCCTTGACATCGATCTTACAGAACCACTTGACCGCTTCGTCGAACTTTTTCAGCTCCTGGAGACTCCGCGCGGCGAGGTAACAATCGGCCGGATTGGGAGAAGTCTTTTTCGCGATCTCCTCGTAGCTGTGACGGTAAAGTCCCTCGGAATAGAATCCGAGCGCGGCTGAATCCGCGGCCGCCTGACCCTGGTTTTGCGCGCAAACAACACAAATCCCGCCGCCGATCATCGCAATCGCCGCGAACGCGAATAACCAACTCTTCTTGAATATGTCCTTAAGACTCAACTTTTACCTCCCATATCATAGAAACGATTCATTTGCGGTCACTAAAAATACCTATTCAGGGAAACGGCCGCCTGACGATTTATCATCAATTATGCCTTATTTTGTGATAAATCTCAAGGTTATTTCAGCCGTCCCCCGCGGAAAACCCGGAATTTTTCAAATGTTCGGGTGCGTTTTCCCTATCGCCAGCACCCGCTCGATACCGTTGTAATCCTTCACTATTTCGAGCGTGGGGTATCCCTTCCGCATAAAGACCTCCGACACCTCGCGCCATTTGTAGTCCGTTTCCAGCAGAAGCATCCCCTTGCTATCCAGCAGGCCGGGCAAGAGTTCCGCGATCCGGCGGTAGTAGTCGAGGCCGTCAAGTCCGCCGTAGAGAGCGCCGTCCGGCTCGTAGTCCCGCACCTCGGGCGCGAGATTTTTCATGTCGCCGCCGGACAGGTACGGGGGATTCGAGACCACGAGGTCGAAAAGCGTCCCGGGCGCGGGCTCCAGTTCCATCATATCCTGAAACAGGATGTGGACATTCGACACGCCCAGCGCGCGGACATTCTTCTCCGCGATCCTCGTCACGACATCGATCCCGATCACGGCGGAGTCGGGAAACACCCTCGCGAGCGATACAGCGATCGCCCCGCTTCCTGTCCCGATATCGAGGATTCGTTTGTATCCGCCCCGCTGTTTTCCGTAACGTTCGGCGGTATAAATAATATGCTCGGTGTCGCACCGGGGAATAAGGACATCGGGGGTGACTATAAATTTATCGAGATAGAAATGCCTGTATCCGAGGATGTATGCGACAGGTTCGTTCGCGAGACGCCGTTCGATCATCTTCAGCGCGCGCCGTTTTTTCAGGAAACCGGCCTCGCGGTCTTTATCCGCGAGGATATCGATCCGTTCGAGCCCGAACGCGTGCGCGATCAGGATTCCGGCGTCCGTCCTGGGTGCGGCTATTCCCGCACGCGCGAAACGTTCGATAGCGTCATGATAAAGCTCGCCGGCTGTCATTGTCAGTCGAGCGTCTTGAGCATCGACTGCTGTTCGTCGAATATCAGCGCGTTGATCAGTTCGTCGAGGTCCCCGTTCATAATAAACTCGAGCTTGTAAAGCGTCAGGTTGATCCGGTGGTCGGTGACGCGGTTCTGCGGATAGTTATAGGTGCGGATTTTTTCGGCGCGTTCCTGATTCCCGATCATCGAACGGCGCAGATCGACTTCGGCGCTCATTTTCTTCTGGAGTTCCATATCGTACAGCTTCGCGCGCAGAACGCCCATCGCGCGGTCGCGGTTCTGGAGTTGGGAACGTTCGTCCTGGCAGGTCACGACCACTCCCGACGGGATATGGGTGATCCGCACGGCGGAGTCGGTCTTGTTGACATGCTGGCCGCCTGCGCCGCTCGCGCGGTAAACGTCGATCCTGAGGTCTTTATCGTCGATATGGACATCCACTTCCTCGGCTTCCGGCATGATCGCCACCGACGCGGTAGAGGTGTGAAGCCGTCCGCCCGCTTCGGTGAGCGGCACACGCTGGACACGGTGCACTCCGCTCTCGTATTTCAGGTAGCCGTACACGTCCTTGCCCTTCATGGAGAAGATGACTTCCTTATATCCGCCGAGCCCGATTTCATTGAAATCGATGATCTCGATCTTCCAGCGTTTGAGTTCCGCGTAACGGGTATACATGCGGAAAAGGTCGCCCGCGAAGATAGCGGCTTCGTCGCCGCCCGTCCCCGCGCGGATTTCTACTATAATATTGCGGGATTTGCGTTCGTCTTTCGGCAGGAGCATCGCGAGGACTTCCTTATCGAGCGCGTCCTGTTTCGCGTAGAGGCGGTCGATCTCGGCCTTCGCCATATCGCGGATCTCGGGGTCTTCGTCGCTCCGCATGAGCGCGTCGTTATCCTCGAGCTCTTTTTCTACCGTCGCAAGCGCGTTGTACTTGTCTACGAACGGTTCGAGCTCGGCGCGTTCCTTCGCGGTCTTGATATAGTCCTGCGAGCCGGGGTCTTTATGCGATAAAAGGTCGGTCAGGTCCCGGTATTTTTTCATCACCTCGAGAGCCTTGGGGTGCATATCCATGCCTCCTGTAATCGGTGACAGTATTATAGCATACCGTGCCTGAAATGTGAAGCTCCTACGGAGTTTTATCCCATTATCGATACCCGCAACCGGCGATGTCGATACACCTGCGGCGATACAAGGAAAAACACGGTTAAAAATGGAGGGCACTTCAAAAACTCTATCAAAATGGATAAAAACATTTTTCTGAGCAGAGTAAAGCATTTTTTTGCCGGATATTAAAATAGATTGCTTCACAGCACCCGTTTGTCCCGAGCGCGTCACAAATGAGTTGAGCGAGGGGCAATGACAAGGCTATTTTTAATATTTGATAATACTCTATTATCTATGGGTTTTTAGAGGCGCGCTTAAAAGATAATGATGTCGTCGGCTTTGCTCGACGGGAGTATTTCGCCTTCGATCCCGCCCGGCTCCTCGGAAATGACAAGTTTATTTTCGATATCGATCTGATTGACCCTCACCCCGAACACCTTCTGGTAAGTCTCGTAAATCTCGCGTTCGTTCTTGGTAGTGATGATCTTATTGACCGTATCGAGGATTTGAACCTTGATGATCTGACGGGTATCCTGATCGAGGATATGATCGATATGGATCTCGTCGATACGTGTACTGGATATCCTGAATATCTGCTCGATAAACTGGCTCAGGTGTTCGACTTCCTGACTTGTGATATCGTAATACTGGAGCTTACCCACCACTTCCTTGATGCCGTTATCGATCTTGTCCGAGAAGCTCCGCAGTGTGTCGATAATCGTGCGGATTTTTTCGAACGATTTGATGATGATCGTCTCGAACGATTCGATGGACTGCTTGATCTCTTCGCCGTAACGGTATACCGATTCCATGTTCTCGACATAGCCTTCTTTCAGCTTTTCGGTAGTCATCATCGTGTCCTGCACGCGGTTCTTCACATCCTGCGCGAAACGCATGGTGGTGTGCGCGAACTGACGCAGGTCGCGTGCGAGCACATGGAAACCCTTGCCGATATTCCCGGTATTCGCGGCCTCGATACTGACATTGAGCGAGATCACCTTGATAGTCTCGGCGATTTCTTCTATCGAGTCGGCGATATCCGAGATGTTTTTCAGCTTCTCGATCGAATTGTGAACGAACTGGTTGGATACGTCCTTAAGGGAGTCCATGCTTTTATAGAAAGTGTCGAAATCTTCGACTACGGAATGGGCGCGCTTGATGATGAACGCGAGACTGTCTTCTTTGCCCTCGTTCATCAGGTCGCTCATCGTGCTCTGGATGTCGTCGGTGATACGCGTACTGAAACTCGCGATTTCCTCGAACTGGCCGATGACCTGCATGATGACGGTGCGGGAGAAACGGTTCGAGGACGAGGAGAAGTCTGAAATGATCGGGATAATGTTCGCGAGGTAGTAGATCAAGGTTGCCATCTCGAACCCGGTCTTTTTAATCGTGTCGCTCTTATCGCCGTAGGAATTGGCGAAGTCTTCCATCGCGGAGACGATATGTTCGTTAAGGGTAAAAAGGTGATTGTTAATCTCTTTCATCCCCGAGTCGACCAAGTCTTCGTCGACCGATTCCGGGTTTTTCAGCATATCCTCATAATGTGAGAACGATAGGATTGTTTCTTTAATCTTGTTGATACTGTTCCGCAAGACCTGGTATTTAACGTCCGCGAATTTCTCGTCGCCCGGGACTCTCATCTTCTCGAGTGTCATGAACAAGCTGATGATAATGTTCATTGAGGAATTTACCGCGTAGAACGAGGTCAGCATACGGGTGCGGCTTTCGATCAGGTAAGTTTTGAACGCCTTGCGGTAACCGAGGATACCGACGATCAGCATGACGGCGGAAAGAGCGATGAATAGCACACCCAGCCCGAATATCAGTGTGTCCTTCTCCGCGTAATTCGCGAACACGTAAAAGATTGTCGCGCATCCGGCGGCGAACATCAGAACGAAGAGTACCAGCGAGACCATAAATTGCCGTTTCAACGATCCGGGGTATACAAATTGATCCGCCATGAAAGATCATCCTAAGATAAATATATTTATGAAGTTTTATAAAAAAACCGCATTCGGATGTTATAATATAAAGAAGGAGGATTTAAGTCAAGAAAATTTTAGCTTCGGATACTAATAAAACTTGACTGCATTTCACTTGTTTATTAGAATATGGAAAATGGTCGTCATGAACTTGGCGATTTCTATCGGACTCGGATCGAAGAAAAGGGGGAGAGGGATTTCCCAAATGTTGTTTTCGGGGTGAAATATGAATAACCAGGAATCTTCTTCGATCCTTTCCAGAATTTTAAAAAGTCTATCGGGATTTGAAAGCGGTGATTTGATGTCGGTGCTGGAAATAAAAGAATCCTATCTCAATCTTCAGCAGAAACTCTCCTCAGACCCGGCCTATAAAAACATATCCAAATTTGTCAGTCTTCTCGCGAAGGCTGTCATGAAGTTGTCGCAGTTAAGCCTTGAGAAAGATGTCAGGGAAGTACTCGCGGCGGCCAACGATATTCTCGAGAAGCTGTTCTCCGAAACTATCAATCCGGAAAACGCCATCGTTCTTATCGATAAACTGACGCCCGTTGTCAACGACATATTCGACCGGGATAAGAAAAAGGATAAGCCCGAACCTCAGCCCGAACAGGCGGGTGTGACGGTTTCGGATTCTCCCGGCGATGTGCCGTTAAGCGAACGCTACGGGGCGGGTTATTTCGGCGCGATTGTCGACGACAAGAAAATGCTTTCACAGCTCGCCGACGAGATCAAGGAACATCTCGATACCGCTCAGTTCACTCTCGTCGAACTCGAATACGACGACTCCAATCAGGAAAATATCAACAAGGTCTTCCGCAGTTTCCATACTATCAAAGGCTCGTCGGCATTCCTCGGGCTGAAAAACTTCGAGGAAGTCGGTCACCAGATGGAAAACCTGCTCGTGCTGATCCGTGACGGAAAAATAAGGATTTCACGCGAGCTGATCGACGTCATCTTTTTCGGGATCGACCTGATACGGAATCTGGTATCTGTAATGGAGACCCTCAATTTCGAGGTTGCCCATCTGCGCGAAAGCTTTATGAAAATCGACATCTTCTCTTATATAGACCTGATCAAACGGATCCTTTCACAATACACCACTAAGAAGATCGGCGAAATCCTCGCGGAAGAGGGTAAGCTTACCAAGGATGAGATTTCTTCCATCCTGAAGAAGCAGACAGAGACGGACGATAAGTTCGGGACGATAGCGGTGCGCGAGAAGATGGTCTCGGCGGACGATGTCAAGGACGCGATCAGGAAACAGAGCTCGACGGTCAAAAGGGTCAGTTATGTGAAGGTGTCCAACGAACGCCTGAACACCCTGATCGATATTGTGGGCGAGCTTGTGATCAACCAGTCGATGCTCAGGCAGATCATCGATATCAAGTCTGTCGCGAAGGACAACGATAAGGCTATTGACGATACCGAGACGGGGGCGGAGAAGATCATTTCCCAGCTCGAGGGGATTACGACAAGCATCAAGAACCTTGTTCTCTCGATGGGGATGGTGCCGATCGCGGAGGTATTCAATAAGCTGAAAGTCGTGATTCGGAATACGGCCGCCGACCTGCATAAATCGGTGATTGTCGATATCCGCGGCGAGGAGACCGAGCTTGACAGGAATGTCGTCGAGGCGATCTACGACCCGCTTGTGCATATGGTGCGTAACGCGGTCGACCACGGCCTGGAATCCCCGTTAGACCGTGAGAAGCTCGGTAAGAACCGTGTGGGACATATTTCCGTCAGCGCGGAACACCGCGGTAACGGGATACAGATCATGATCGAGGACGACGGGAGCGGGATCGATAAGAATATCATCATCCAGAAAGCCCTCGAGAAGGGATTGATCGCGGAGGACTCGGTGACCGAAATGACCGACCGTGAAATCTATAATCTCCTTTTCCTTCCGGGATTTTCGACCGCCAAGAAAGTGACCGAAGTTTCCGGGCGCGGGGTGGGGCTGGATGTGGTCCGGAAGAATATCGACGAAATCCACGGGAAGGTGGAGGTCGATTCGGTTCTCGGGAAGCACACCCGTTTTATCATCCGCCTTCCGCTGACACTCGCGATTATCGAAGGGTTTGTAATCGAGATATCGAATAATAAATATGTTCTCCCATTCAACGCGGTGGACGAGATACTGGTTCCCCGCGCCGGACAGGTCAAGATGATGGAGGACGGGAGCCGGATGCTCTACAACAGGAATGTGTATATCCCGTTGATCTTTTCTAAAACCATCTTCTCCGGAGAGTTCACTGTCACCGACGAGAACGAACAGCTTCTCGCGGTGGTGATCTCGCATGAGAACAAGAACTACGGGATACTGGTAGACCGGATTATCGGCAAGCAGGAAATAGTGATCAAGAATCTCGGTGAAAGCCTGTCGCAAATGAACATCTTCTCCGGCGGCACGATCTTCGGCGACGGCACGATCGGGTTTGTAGTGGATATCGAGGGATTCCTCGACACCGCAAAGAGCAAGGAAGGGAAATCCGGCACTAAGTTTCAGAAGAAAGGGAAAGAGGAAGCAAAACAAAGCTCCGTCGGTCCCGTGAGAGGATAAATTTCAGTAAAGGAGAAAAGCGTATGTCCATCTTAATCGTGGATGATTCCGGAGTGGTTCGCAGTGTGGTCAGGAAGTCGCTCGACCTATACGGCTATCGGGATGTTATCGAGGCTGAGGACGGAGTGGACGCGATGGATAAGGTAAGGGTCTCCTACCAGTCGATCGAACTATACATACTCGATGTGAATATGCCGAATATGGACGGGATCACCCTGATCGGTGAAATCCGGAAACTCGATCCCAGCGCGCCGATCGTGATGCTGACCACCGAGTCCGACAAGCAGAAAATGGTTCAGGCAAAGAATATGGGGGCGACCGGATGGATCATCAAACCCTTTGATGCGGACAAGTTTATCAAAGTGGTCGAGATGTTCCTGAAGAAGTAAACCGCATAAGGAGGAGTCTATGGCGGACAATTCGACCAAGTACCTGATTTTCAATATCAACGACGAGGATTACGGGATTCCGATCTCGAAAATCCGTGAAGTCATCCGTTTCGTGAAGATCACTCCTATCCACGAAGCTTCCGAGTTCCTGAAAGGTGTGATCAATCTCCGCGGGAAGATCATCCCGATCATCGATATGCGAGCGAAGTTCGGCCTCCAGGAACGCGACTATTCCGACCGCACGGTGTTCATTATTGTCGATATCCTCGGCGTGAAGGAAATCTATAACCTCGGGATATCGGTGGACGCGGTGCAGGATGTTGTCGACCTCAAGGAAGAGGATATGGAGAAAACCCCCGATATCGGCCTGCGCCTTAAGAGCCAGTACCTCGAGGGGATCGCCAAGGTCGGCGAGCGGATGATTATGATGCTCAATATGGACAGGATTCTCAGTTCCGACGAAGTAGTCGAGATGCGTGAGTTCAACGATAAAGCTCCCGAATTGGCGGAAGCGAAGGTTTAGAGTAAAAGAGTTTATTAGGAACTATATTTCAATTCGGTAATAGGCATTTCCAGATAATAACCCGGGGTAATAGAGGGGAACAGCAATAGCGAAAAATAATAGGAGGATTCTATGTTTAAAAACATGAGTCTGACCGCGAAGCTGATGACCGGGTTTATTATCGTAGCAATTTTGACCGGTGTAGTGGGATTTCTGGGTCTTTTATCGGTCGATCAACTTAATTCTGTTTCCGGTGGTATGAGCAAATTACACTTACTGAATGAATCGCTTTTACATCGTGAGGTAGAGCATCTGAATTGGGCGCAAAAAGTAATGATCGAGTTGAACTCAAAGCACTCGAATTTGCATGTAGAAAAAGACCCGACAAAGTGTAATCTTGGAATGTGGTATTATGGGGAAGAAAGGTTAATTATTGAAAATGAATTTCCTGGAATTAGAGAGCTATTAGCACAACTGGAAAAACCGCATTCGGATATGCATCATTCAATAGAAAAACTCGAAGAGTTTTTAATTTCCGGTGATGTCGATGGTGCGTGCAATTATTTTTCTGAACATTCTCTCGGCCATCTATCGAAAGTGCAGGAAATTATTAAAAAGGTCAGGGATGAAATCGAAAAGTTGCTGAAAGCCAAGGATGAAGAACTGAAAACTATTTCATCCGCATCATTGATACAGGGAATTATTGGAATGAGCGCGGGATTTATTATCGCGATTCTGTTGGGAGTGGTGCTTTCCGCGTCCATCTCGAAGCCCGTGAATAACGTGACGGGCGACCTTTTCAGCTCTGCGGGAAGCCTCGAGTCG
>Ga0154538_102_pt1 | contig 18101 bp, 14 predicted proteins | sample RifGroF1_FD_105681 | JGI IMG/M metagenome (GOLD analysis project Ga0154538, IMG submission 105681) | Spirochaetes bacterium GWF1_51_8 | reverse complement strand
CGATGTAGATATCGAGCTTCTTCTTTTCAGCGTCGAATTCAATATCTTTCACAAAATACGGCTCGGTGATCCCTAGAGCCATCTCGAATAGTTTATTTTGCATGGAGTATTATATCCTATCAATTCTGATTTATCATCTTTACCCACTCGTTTGGCGAAAGAACCTTATTATCAAATACTGGTATATTAATAAAATAAAAAAGAATATAAAACATATATGTAACATATTGTTTAACAATACGTTGCTTGATATGTGAATATTATTGTGATAGAATATGTTACATCAACATCACAGGAGGATCGAGTGAAGAGATTGTTTCTTGCGGCTGTCATGCTCACGGTATGCAGTGTTTTGGGTTTTTCAGCGCCTACAATGGTGGAAATTCCCGGTATCGGCGAAGTCGGTTTTGAGAAAGTGAACAAAACTACCTACAAGGTCAGCGTACCAAAATTCGGTACCTATGAATATCAGGGTTACTTCAAGTCGAAAAACGATTTCGACCTGAAAGTCACGTTACCCGCCGGTGAGTTCACGGACAAAATTCCCGCTGTCGGCCAAATTCTGGGTCTTTTAGGTCTGGATACGGTTTCCCTTCGTGTAACCCCCAAAGGTCTGGGTATCGCAATAAGCCTTGAAAGCGGCGGTTTGGGTGCGTTACGCGGTAAGGTTACGGAGGCTTTAGGAAAAGTGAAAGCCTTGAGAATTGCAATCGACGCGATTATCTCTCAGCTCGAGATCAAGTCGTTCGTACTGGACGGGATGATTGACGGCGGAACGCTCAAAGGTAAGCTCAGCGGTGATATTTCCGTGATCGGGAAAAGCCTGAAGTTCGATGTCGACGGCGAGATCAGTTTCAAGAGAATCCTCGACGGTATCACGGACAAGATCATTCCCGCGGTGAAGGATTTTGTTACCGAGACCGCGAAGAAGTACTACGCCAAGACGAAAGAGCTCGCGAAGAAAGTCGGCGCGGCGGCCGCGAATAAGGCCAAGGCTCTCTACGGTGCGGCGCTGAAAGTCGCGAAGGATGTCGCTTCCAGTATGAAGCATTCGACCCACAGCCTCGATAAGTGTTTAAAAGAATGCACCCCCAAGTATGCCAACCCTCAGGGTCAAAAGATGCTGGAGAGCGCGAAGGGTGTCTTCAACGAGTTCGTAAACAGTATCTATAACGATGTTCTCCTGATCGAAGGGAATAACACGGAAGAAACCAAAAATCTCAGACTCGCGGTCTTCCTCGACGAATGGATGGCATTGGAAAAAGAGGTCGATGACGGATGGCAGAAGATGTACAAGGACGATTATGTCAAGAACTTCGCGTTAAAGGACAGCTCGGAAAAAAAGCTTTACAATAAGTATAAAGAGATTATCAAAGGATACTGGGATCAGTTTAACGCCTACAAGCAGAATCTGGGAAATAAGCTCATGTACGATATCAAGCCTTAGCATTTAGTATACTTAAAAAGAATACTCCGGGAGATTTCCGCGCACCTGAAAGGGTCGGGAAGTCTCCCGCTTTTTATATCAGGGATGAAATAATAGTTACCGCCGGAGAATTACCTGCCTCGCCAAGCACCGGGTATAAAATATCAAAACGAAGGTTGAGTACATCGATTTCAATGATAATCTACACAATAAATAAATAGATACCGGTATTGTTATTTTCATTTTTTTGCGGGATGCTGAAAAATAATATAAAATACTTAAACAATCGGAGGCTAATCATGAAGATAAAAGCGGTAGTATTTTCTGCATTGCTTGGTATGATAACCGGATTTGTATTTTACGGATGTACGTCTACACCTGAAAATATCACTCCCGCGGTAAACAGTTGGCAGGTACTCGGTGGGGCGGGATTCTCTCCCGGCGAAGCCGATCATATCGATATGACCTTCAATAATTCGTCTCTGTTTGTAGTTTTCAGCGATAAAAACAATTCGAATAAACTCACGGTAATGTATTATAGTAACTCTATGTGGAATGTGCTGGGCGATGCTAATTTTTCAGGCAGTTACGCGCAATTAACTTCGATTAAGGTGATCCAAGATCGGGTGTATGTCGCTTTCCGGGACAGTATGGCCGGGGGAATCGCTCAGGTAAAAGTCTATGATAACTCGGAATGGACTAATGTAGGAACGGCGATTTCATCTACATTTATCAATGGTCTTAAAATGGATGTCAAGAACGGGCTTCCTATTGTTGCATATGTCGAGGGGATGGCCGGCGAGGTGTCTGTCAAGCAGTACACTAACGATACATGGAATCTTGTCGGGAGCGCCGCCTTCGCGAATACCGGTTCGGCGGGCTTAGTGTTGGAAGTGAATAACGGCATTCCTTATATTGTCATCGGAGACGCGGCACAGAACTATAAGTTAACCGTTATGTATTATAGCAACGCGGCATGGAATACTCTGGGGAACGCCGGATTCTCGGCTTCCAACGCATATGATATGAATCTCGTCTTTAATGGCAATACTCCCTGTGTCGTTTATAGGGATTTGAAGTACCAGACTAAGTTGACGGTAAAGTACTATAGTAATTCCCAGTGGAATATACTCGGTACCGAAGGTTTCACGGATGCATCGTATCCTATTTTGGCCGCAAACTCCGGGAATCTTTATCTTCTCTATTCAGACCCGGCTAACGGATCGAAGGCGGTTGTAAAATCGTACCAGAATAACACATGGGGTGCTGTCGGAAATGCAGGTTTTTCTTCCGGTGAAGTCTATTATACAAGTTTGGTGTTTTTAACAAATGTGGCATATGCCGCGTATAAGGATTTGGGAAACGGCGGAAAGATTTCCGTTCTTTACTACAAACCGTAAAAACCAGAAATAGTAAATGATGCTAACATCCCTTCGCAGGAAGGGATGTTTTTTTTTACACTTTGAATTCCACGACAATCTCTGCACCGAAGGCGAAAAATCGAAATCCCGGCGACAAAAATTGCCGGAATCTGTCGTCATGCAATCACCTTTAAAAGATGGCTTGACGATTCAATATCGAATCCTTAAAATATAGAGCGGTATCTGATACCGTCAGCCACATCAAAAAACGGAGTCATCATGATAGACAAGATTATTATCAAGGGCGCGAAAGAGCACAACCTGAAGAATATCGATCTCGAGATACCGCGCGACAAGCTGGTGGTGATCACGGGCGTGTCGGGAAGCGGGAAGTCGTCGATCGCGTTCGACACGGTCTACGCCGAGGGCGAACGCCGTTACCTCGAGTCGCTCTCCGCCTACGCGCGGCAGTTTCTCGGCAAGATGAAGAAGCCCGACGTCGAGTATATCGAGGGGCTTTCGCCGTCGATCTCGATCCAGCAGCAGTCGGTTCACGCGAACCCGCGTTCCATAGTCGCGACGGTCACCGAGATATACGATTACCTCCGTCTGCTCTGGGGACGGATCGGAATACCGCATTGCCCCGAGTGCGGGCGTGAGCTTGTTTCCGCCACTGTCGACGAGATGATCGACACGATCCTCGACATGCCCAAGGAGACCCGTTTCATGATCCTCGCGCCGAAAGCTAAAGGGAAGAAGGGCACGCACCAGGACTTGTTCAAGGAGATCGCCGCCGAGGGTTTCGCGAGGGTGCGTGTGGACGGCGAGATGTACGAACTGGAAAGCGCCCCGGAACTCAATAAAAACCAGAAGCACGATATCGATATCGTGGTCGACCGCCTGAAGCTCGAGGAAGGCCAGCGGGCCCGACTGGCGGATTCAGTCGAAGCCGCGCTTCATTACGGCGACGGGGTGATAGTCGTCCTCAATGCCGACACTCAGGAAGAAAAGCTCTTTTCGGAAAAATACTACTGCCCCGAGCACAACTTCGGGATAGACGAGGTCGAGCCCCGGATGTTCTCGTTCAACTCGCCTTACGGGGCGTGCCCGCGATGCGGCGGCCTCGGCGAAATCCTCGAGTTCGACGAAAACCTGATCGTGCAATGGGACAAGAGTATCCATGAGAACGCGATCATGACGAATCCCGCCTCGCAGAATATCTGGATGGCGTATCTCCGCGCTCTCGCGAAGAAGCACAAGTTTTCCCTCGATACCCCGATGGGCGAACTGCCGCGAAAGATACAGGAGATCATCCTCTACGGCGAGGAAGATTCGATCAAGCTCGAGTACCAGAGCGAACGGATCGCGATCACATCGGATACAAAGTACGAGGGCGTGATCCCGAACCTGAAACGCCGCTACTTCGAGACTCAGTCCGAAGGGATGCGCGAATGGTTCGAGGGGTTTATGACATCGACGCCGTGCCCTGTCTGCAACGGGGACCGTCTGCGGAAAGAGAGCCTCGGGGTCACGGTCGGCGGGAAGAATATCATCGAGGTCACGAAGATGAGCATCCCGGACGCTTACGCGTTCTTCGACGAGATGAAGAAGTCGCTTTCGGACAACGACGCACAGGTCGCGAAACAGGTGCTCAAGGAAATAGATAAACGAATCAAATTCATCATCGACGTCGGCCTCGACTACATCAATCTCTTCCGCAAGGTAAGCACGTTGTCCGGCGGGGAGTTCCAACGGATCAGGCTCGCGACCCAGATCGGGTCGGGGCTGATGGGCGTGCTGTATGTCCTCGACGAGCCGACTATCGGCCTGCATGCGCGTGACACCGACCGTCTGATCAACACCCTCGAGAAGCTCCGCGACACCGGGAACACGGTGCTGGTGGTCGAGCATGACGAGGAGATGATCTCGCGCGCGGACTGGGTGATCGATATCGGACCGGGAGCGGGTATCTACGGCGGCGAGCTGATCTGCGCGGGCACGACCGATATCATCAAAAAATGCGAACGTTCGCTGACCGGCCTCTATCTCTCCGGGAAACGTTATGTCGAAGTTCCCAAGACCCGGCGTGAAGGCTCCGGCCACCGGATCGAGGTTTTCGGCGCGAGCGAGCACAACCTGAAAGAGATCGATATCGCTTTCCCGCTCGGCAAGCTGATCTCGGTGACCGGCGTGTCCGGTTCCGGGAAGTCCACGCTTGTGAACGACATCCTCTATAAGGCGGTATTCCGCAAGCTGAACCGTTCGGGAGGAGAACCCGGCGTGCATAAGGAGATCAAGGGACTCCAGCATATCGACAAGGTGATCGATATCGACCAGAGCCCGATCGGGCGCACCCCCCGCAGTAACCCGGTGACATACACCGGCGTGTTCACCCTGATCCGCGACCTATTCACCAACCTCCCAGAAGCGAAGGCGCGCGGGTATAAAGCCGGGCGTTTCAGTTTCAATGTCAAGGGCGGGCGCTGTGAGGCGTGCGAGGGCGAAGGCTATATCCAGGTCGAGATGCATTTCCTGCCCGACGTCTTCCTGACATGCGACGTCTGCGGCGGGAAACGTTACAATAAAGAAACGTTACAGGTCAAGTATAAAGGGAAGTCTATCGCGGACGTGCTCGATATGCCCGTGGACGAGGCGGTCGGATTTTTCGATAAGATACCGTCGCTCGCCCGGAAGCTCCTTGTCCTTCAGGAGGTCGGGCTGGGGTATCTCAGTCTCGGCCAGCCCGCGACCACCCTTTCCGGTGGCGAAGCCCAGCGTGTGAAGCTCGCCAAGGAGCTGTCCAAAGTCGGTACAGGGCGCACGCTCTATATCCTCGACGAGCCCACGGTCGGGCTTCATTTCGACGACACGAAGAAGCTGGTGGACGTGCTCCAGCGGCTTGTCGGCAACGGCAACACGGTCGCGGTGATCGAGCACAATATGGACGTGATCAAGGTCTCCGACTGGCTGATCGACCTCGGCCCGGAAGGCGGCGATAAGGGCGGGACGGTGATGTACGAGGGCACGCCGGAGGGTATCCTCGAATGCGCGAAGTCGTACACCGGGCAGTACCTGAAGAAATACCTCCGCGATATGGGACTGAAGATGTAGATAAGAAGGGTGATAATGGAGAAAAAGGAACATCCGGTAACGCAAAGATTTTTTGCTAAAATCCGCGCAGTGCACCTTACGGCCTCAATACTGGGAATTCTCAGCGTTATATCCTGCTTAGAGGGAGGGTATTTTGATACCCTTCAAAAGAGCCTGCCGCCCGGAGGAATATCGGGAAAAGTATTTGGGGTATTCTCCTATGTTCCGGCGGGCGATAAAATGCCGGAATTCATCTCGCGTCTGTTCGGTTCATTCGATAGGATTCTCAATGTAATCACTTTTCCGTTAATCTTACTCTGGATCGTATTCCTGAGCGATAAAAAATACGGATGGTCTCTTTTTATTGTTCTTACGCTTATCCAGTTATTGACCGGAAAAGGAATTGTACCGATTTCGATCACGATTATCCTGGGTATCGCGGCGTTTTTTATGAATAAACCGGCCGCAATCTGGGTACAAGTTTTCCTTCCCGGAATGAGAAAAATTCTTTCAGTGCTTTGGGTTGTCTTTTTTATTCTATTCTGCGCGGGTTATATTACCGCCATTGCGGTTTCAGAATTCGGTTATTTTTCGGGTGCGGCAGACATGGGTATCGAACAGGAAATACTTTGGGCGGCAGCCTATCTGATGCTCGGATTGTTTCTGCCTGTCGTCATTTCCGGTTTCGCGTTCGATCTGGAACATCATCCGGATCATGAAACCGCGGCGGAAACAATAATGAAGTGATGCCGCGGCGGGTTTTGAGATTGAGAATACACACATTCAGTTTTCCTTCCGATTCGACCCGAACTTATACTGTATCAGTCTTGCTCAACTCCGCGTATATTTGTATGACCTGCGTCGAATTGTGGCGGAATACATGTCTTAGTTTATTACAAACACGAAAACCGAAATAAAACTCGCTTTTTTTCACACCCGTGATATCATATATAGGATAATCAGGAGGGTGTTATGGAACGGGTAATCTCTCTCTTCCTCATGACCGCCGCGATGACGGCGGGCGGTTTCGCCAAAACGTTGTACGATCTCCCGAAATATGAAAGTATCCGGAAACTGATCCTGACCCCGGACGGGAGTACCCTATATGTGGAATTCCTCAATGATTACATGGTAACCGTACTGAAAAACGGCGAGGTTTACGGCAAGCATAACCTGATCAAGAATTCCTTCTATTCCGATAACGGCAAGTCTGTCGGGTGGATCCTTGAGAACGATATGACAAAAAAGAACGAGATATACCTGAACGGTAAAAAAGCCGCCGAAACGGATTTTACTTGCCTTATCTATTTCACCCCCGACGGCTCGAGATGGGGATATCCCTTTGAACAGGATGAAAAAAACTACTATCAGATCGATAATGAAACTTTCGGCCCGCATAAGTTCGGAGCGTGTATCTTCTTTTCCTCGGATAATCAGCATACCGGCTATAACTATTCGTTGGCGGAGTACGAGGAATATGCCGTTATCGACGGCAAAAAGTTCGGCCCCTACGAGGAGGTGAACGGCCCGTATTTCTCGCCCGACGGCTCGATCGTATCCTACCTCTATATGAAGAACTGGGAACATTTCATCGATGTCAACGGGAAAACTTACGATGTTTATATGGAGGGCTATGTCCCGTCCTACTCCCCCGACAATCAGCATTTCGCGTTCACCTATGTAAAGGGCGGGAAGTATTACGCGTGTATCGACGGGAAAAGCGAGGGTGGGTATGGTGATATCGAAGATGTGTCCTTCTCCGCCGACAGCTCCGAATACGGATACGCCTACAAGAAAGCCCTGCAGAAGTATTATATGAAGGTCGGGAAAAAGGACTACGGCCCCTTCGATAGCGCCTACGCCCTGCACTATTCTCCCAACGGGAAGGATTTCGGTTTCGCGTATAAGAAGGGCGGTAAGGCGGTCAAGAACGAGTACGGGACAAAGATGGTCGCGGGCGGGAAGTGGTATATCAATATCACCGGCAAGGATTACGGCCCGTATGACGGCGTCCTCTACCGCAACATCGACACGATCCGTTTCTCCGGAGAGCACTGGGGCTTCCTGTACGGTACCGGGTGTGTCCAGCCCGAGGGCGAGGTCTTTTCCCAGCCGGGCATCACCGATTTCGAGGGCGGGAAATGGTCTGTATGTATCGACGGCAAGTCCTTCGGCGGGTACCCGTGGATGGACTTCTGCTTCACCCCCGACGGCAACGCGATGATCGCATATATCGACGGGCAGAAGGCGGTTGTGGAGACTGTCGAGTTAAAGTAGGGGATAGGCGATATTAGCGTGGGTTATAGAAAATTTGACGAAAACAGGGTGCGATAATAGACTACATAGAAGAATAAAAGCAGGGTTTGATTATGAATAATGCGGTGAATGAAAAGTTAAAAGAATTGAAAAAGCGATACGAGTGCGAGGGATTTATCATTATCGGGATTTTCGGGTCGTTTGCGCGCGGAGAAGAAACCGAAAATAGCGATATCGACATTCTCTATCAACTGAGTGAGAGTTTTTTATCGCGATACTCCGGTTTTGGGGCGATTTCCCGAATTGAAGAAATCCGCGTGGAAATATCAGGAGTGATGGGGAAAAAGATCGATTTCGCGCCTTTGAAAGGATTAGGGAAAATCGGAAAAAAGTATATCCTGCCGGAGGTGTGCTATATCTAAAAATACGGATACAATCATTCTGGATTCAATTGCTAATATTATAAATGATTTGGAGGAAATTATCGCCAATCACGGCGGGGTCGAGAGCACACTTGAGAGCACGGAAGGAAAATACGCCGTTTCAATGTGTTTGATGCAGATAGGTGAAAATCTTGGAAGAATTCAATCCCTATCTTTTATAGAAGCTCTTCCCGTAAAAGACGCCAAAGGTTTGAGAAATTTTTTATCACATCATTATGACGGAACAGACTGGGACCTCATCCGGTTGACACTCAGTAAAAGCATTCCGGAATTAAAAAGTATTATCATTAGTCTTTTAACTGAATAATACATTATTCACCAGCCTCCAAGTTAATAATCCCGTCCAGATCGTATTCAGCGACTTTTCCGTTTTTTGGGAGATGTTATGCATGATTCCGTGACAATGAAACTCATCGATTGGTCGAAAAAGAACGACGATATCCGGTTACTGATTCTTGAAGGGTCGAGAGGCGCGAATTCCAAATTGGACGAATTCTCTGATTACGACATTAATGTATATACGACAGACGTTGATAAATATACTTCCCATAATGAGTGGATTTATTCGTTCGGAGAGGTAGTTGTCTATCAAAAGGAAAACCTGTGGTATAACGACTTATTTATCCCGACAAGATTGACAGTATATAAAAACCAACCCCGGATCGATTTTTCCTTTTGGCCGATTTCGGTTTTGGATACTTTCCGTGATGAAACCTACGAACCCTATAAGAACGGATTTATTGTTTTATTGGATAAGGATGGACTCAGTTTTAATATTCCGAAACCAACATATCGCGGATTCGAAATTGTTCAGCCGGATGAGGATGAATATCAAAAGAATATCTACAATTTTTACTTCGAGGCTTATATAGTTGTAAAGTACCTGAAAAGAGAAAATCTATGGGTCGCCAAATATGTGGAAAATGATGCAATAAAGAGTTATCTTTTAAAAGTACTTTGCTGGCTAGAATACGCGAAGAATCCTGAAACTAAAAAGAACTTCCGAATTGACGGGAAATGGCTGGAAAAATCGGTGAATGAAGAAACACAGAAAAGAATTTCCTGTTGCTTTTCGGGTTATGGTAGTGACGAGACATGGAAAAGCCTCAATTCCATGATCTTGTTTTTCAATGATCTGAACAAAGAATATGCGGAAATTGCCGGTTACGTTTATCCTGAGAAAAAGATAGGCGAAATGATGGAATTTCTCAACGGTTTGTATATTTCGAAATAGGTTATATCCCTTCTCCGTCATTCCGTCAGAGTTTTGTATAGCCCAATTCCTCGCATCCGTGCTTATCCGTGTGATCCGCGTAGAACCCGTGGTGAGCAAGTCGAACCATTGGGATTAAATTTCAACCCCAATAGCTCACGGATGCCCGCTGATCGAACGGATTAATGTTGATGGAGTGAATTATTCCTTCTCCACCACGCCGCCCCATGAGCGGAAGTAGGATGTGTGACGGATAGACCGAAATTAATTTTTAAGTTCCATTGTGTAGGTTACATTGCCGTGATACCAGAGAGAGCAGAAGAACAAACAGGGAATATTATTCTTGAAGTAGTAATCTTTTTCATATTTTCCTAAATGCGTATTGAAAATGACGTGAGAATATGGGCTGATCCCGAATGGGTAATACATCTGAGGTTCGATATAGACCCATTTATCCTGTTCGGCATCGTAGATTTCAGGGACATCGTGTAGAATTTGAAAAACACTTGCGCGATATTGGATAGAAGATAGAGAAATGTTGATATTTTTTAATTTAGAATATAGTATTATTTATAAGGATGCGGGAATATGAGTTCAATATTATTAGAAACAAAAACTGTAACATTCGGGGATTTACTGGGAAATAGTAAAGTATATAAAGTACCGCCTTTTCAACGCGATTATTCTTGGAGAGAAGAAAATTGGGAAGAATTATGGTGGGATATTTCAAACCTTGAAAAAGAGGAATCAGTTCATTATCTTGGTTCGGTTGTTCTACAGAAGAATAATGAGAAAGAGTATATAATTATAGACGGACAACAAAGGATAACCTCTCTTTCATTACTTGTTATTTCAATTATTCAATGCTTTCAAGACTTAATGAATCAAGGTGTTGAAAAAGAAAACAATGCAGAGAGGAAGGATCTAATAATCAATAAATTCATTGGTACCAAAGATCCGGCATCGTTAACATATATTAAGAAGCTAGAGTTAAATAAGAATAATAATGACTTTTATACTGCCTATCTTAGTGAATTGAGGGAACCGCCCAATCATTCGCGATTAAATGATTCTGAAAAGCTCTTACATAAAGCAAAGCAGTATTTTTATAACGAACTAAATAAAACGAAAATTCCAAAAAGTGGTGAAACGCTTGCTGAGTTTGTCAATTCAATAGCCGAAAGACTATATTTTATACAGATTTCAGTAGAAGATGAGTTGAAGGCTTACACGGTATTTGAAACCTTAAATGCAAGAGGTCTTCAATTGACTTCAACCGACTTATTAAAAAATTACCTGTTCTCGTTTGGTAAAACGAAACCGGATATGGATATTATTCAAATACGCTGGTCGAGAATTATAGATTTAATTGGGATGAATGATTTCCCTACATTTTTACGATACTTTTTAAATTCAAAAGGTGATTTAATTCGAAAAGAACGACTTTTTAAAGAAATTAAAAAAAGTGTAAACTCTACTGAGAGTACTTTGAACCTTTTAGAGAGTTTAGAAATAAATGGTGATATTTATAAAGCATTAAAAACTGATTCCGACGAGTTTTGGAATGAAAAACAAAGGTATAAAAAATACATTAGAGAATTTAATCTTTTTAAAGTTACTCAGCATATACCTATTTTATTAAGCGCATTTCATAAGTTTAATGAGTCTGAGTTTGTGGTTCTTTTAAAGATACTTTCAGTTATTGCGTTTAGATATAATATTATTGGCGGGATGAATCCGAATGATCAGGAATATATTTATAACAAAGTTGCGGTAAAGATATTTCAGAATGAGATTAGAAATGCAAAAAGCGCATGGTCTGAATTGAAACCTCTATACACCTCAGATGAGAAATTTAAAATTGATTTTTCCAATAAAACTATTTCTACAAAAAGCGCTAAGAAATTAGTTAGGTATATTTTGTTTTTAATTGAAAATCAAATAGGAAATAAAAATTATGATTGGGATGCTACTCCGGCAACTATAGAACATATTCTTCCGGAGAATTATAATGCGGAATGGGAAAAGCACTTTAAAGAACCTGAGAGCTTTCTTTATAGGTTGGGAAATTATTCTTTATTAGAAGAAAAACTGAATAACAGAGATGCTTCAAATAAAGAATTTGAAGAAAAAAGAAAAGTATATGAAAAAAGTAACTATATGTTAACCTCAAAACTAACTCAAGATTTCAGACTTTGGAATCCTGATATGTTGAAAAAACACCAAGAAGAAATGGCTAGAATTGCATCGTCAATTTGGCGAATTGATATCTAAACCTATTCCTTCTCCACCACGCCGCCCCATGAGGCGAAATGTTCCGAAATGAAGCGGACGCATTCCTCGTGCTGCTCGGCGCCGTTGCCGGTGATCTCCATCGGCTCGCCGAAACTGAAATAGCAGTCGCGGCTCTTCCAGTCGAACCGGCCGAAGTCCTTCAGAATCATGCCGTTACCCCAGAAGTTCGTCTTGATCGCGGCGGGGATGATCTTTACTCCCGCGCGCTTGGCGAGCTTCACCCCGATCGAGTTGAACCGTTTCGCGCTGAACGTGGCCTGACGGGTCGCCTCGGGAAACACGATGATCGTCTTGCCGGTCGCGAGGACTTCCGGCCCGCGTTGGAGCACGGTCTCTAAGTCCTGGCGGGCGTTCTCACGGGTCACGCCGATCGCGTCGATCGCGCGCATGATATGACCGAAGCCGCCCTTGCTCAGCAGGCTCTGCTTCACGATGAACGTGCAGGAATGGTGCTGGTTGACCATCGACGGGAACCCGAATGTCTCCATGGTGCTCATGTGGTTGCTGACTATGACGAACGGGCCTTCGTTATCGCGGAGATGGTTGAGGCCGGTGATATGGATCCTGCCGCCGCCGTGCTCGACATGATAGAGCATGTCGTAGCTGAGACGGATAAAGCTCTCGCGGGTGTATTCCCCCCGTTTCGCCTGACGGACTCCGTCGAGGATGACCCCGATGACGTTGGGGACGAACGCTATCCTCGCGCCGAAGAATATCCGGTCGATCAGATAACGCGGCGTCGCCGGATCGGTGTCGTAGGTATCGTTCGGAAACGGCATAAACAGGGAGTCGGGATATTTCATGGCGTCCGCCTTCTATTATTCTGCTTTGCCCTCGAGCTGTTCCACCACGAACCGCGCGATATCGTCGGCGCCGGATTTCAGGTGCAGGTTCTCGATATTCTTGCGGTACGTCTTCAGGATGTCCGTCGAGAGGATTTCATCCATCGTCTTCCAGAACGTGGCGGTGTCGGGAGTGTACCACCCGGCATTGTTCTCCACGCAGTAATCGATATTGGGCTTCTCGGCCTGGTTCGCCCATGACGTGAAGATGATCGGGACATTCATGAAGAGCGCCTCGAACGTGGTCGACGCTCCGGCCTTCGCGATACAGAGGTCGGACGCCGCGAGAAGCTCGTTCATGTTGTTGACAAAGCCGAGCGGGATGAGGTTGGTCGCGGACTTCTCCGTCTGCACCATCCGGTCGAGCTCTTCCTTGAGCGCCGTGTTCTTCCCGCAGACATTGAGGATATTTACCGGAACGCCCTTCCTGTACATCTCACGGACAAACCTCGCGATCATCCCGATCCCCTGTCCGCCTTCGCTGGTCAGGATAGTCGGTTTCGACGGGTCGATGCCATACGCCTTCCTCGTCTCCTCACGGTTATGCGAGGGACGGAGGAACTTGTTATTCACCGGGAACGGAAGGACTTTTATTCTCCACGGCTGGACGCCGCGCCGGATACATTTCTTCTTCGAGCGTTCGGACGACACCACGATGTAATCGGCGCGCTTCTCGCACCAGAACGCGTAGGCGTCGAACGGGTCGGTGATGCACCCGATCACCTTCGCGGGGAGTTTCAGCTTGTCGCGCGCCATCGCTGCCACTGTCAGCGAGTAGTAATGCGACGAGAAGATCAGATCGGGGTTGTACTGACGGACAAACTCGCGCCCCTTACGAATAAAGCTCCCGAACCCGACCGGCAGGACGAGATGGCACACCGGGTGCGTCCATTCCATCAGGCTGTACGTCGCCTTGGCGAACGCCTTATTCTTCAGGCATGCGTCCCAGAACGCCTTCATCCGTTTGTCGGCGGAGAGCGCCCCGGCCGCGACCGCGAAGTCCACGACATCGATCTGGTACTTCCCGGGATAGAGCTCTTCGATCGAGTCCTTCACCGCAAGCGCGGGCATTTTGTGCCCCGCCCCCGCTTCGAGTATCGGCATGAGAATTTTTTTCTTCGGCATGATATGTCCTTGATATGACGATACAGTATTTTAACGGGAATGCCGGAGAATGACAAGATATGGATGGATTGGGGGACAGCTCGGCTCCGCTCGCTTTCAGCTCGCTATTCATTTAAATGACCTCGGAGACGCGGTCATCTCGATACACCCCGCTTCGCGGTGTACTCGATGACCGGAGTTTTATCACGCAGAGCGCCCCTCGGTTTACTCGGGGCAGGCACGGAGAAGGAAAGCAAGGCTCTTCGGTCAAGAGATATCGTTTTTCTTTCGCGGCTTTTATAATTCCATTAGATTGAAAGTAATGAAGGTTATCTCTTTAGCAACCGTTCCCGCTTTTCTCTCCGTGTTCTCCGTGCGGACTTCCCCGGAGTTTGAATTTGTTCCTGCCTATCGTTTCCCGTGTACCCTCGGCTGTTATCTCCGCGCCTCCGCGGTGAGTCTTCTTCCGAAAATTTCCGTAATAAATCCCCCTCCACGATTGGCTATATAATAGGAGTAAAAAGTGACAAGTGACAAGTGACAAGTTAGAAGTGTGAAGAAAGGGCGGAAAAGCAAAAAAACAGAGCTTTTTCTATCCCTTTTATCCCTTTTCGCTTGTTACTTCGCACTTTCTACTTTTAACTTACCGAAGGAGGTTTTATGTTCGATATCCATCCGCAATGGCATTCTGAAATGAAGGGGCGGAAGCCCATGTTCGAGAAACCGGAACTGCTCGACCGCGTGTTCGGTTACGCCGCCGACGGTCTCAACCAGGCGCAGATCGCCTTGATTATGGGAGTGCACCCGAACACGTTCAGCAAATGGAAAAAACGTTACCCGGAGATCGACGAGGCGCTCGAACAGGGAAAGGAGCTTTTGATCGGAAAGGTCGAGAACGCGCTGGTCAAACGCGCGCTCGGGTTCAGGACAGTGACCGACAAGCAGATCGTCTCGTTCTACCACAACGGCGAGAACGAGAAGCACACGAAGAAGGTGATCCGTCATATCAGTGTCGAGAAGGATGTCGCGCCGGACTTGGCCGCGATCAGGACTCTGCTGGCATACCTCGGGAAAAAGCTCGAGAAAGACCCCAACTCCGAGAACGACGACCGGATCGCCTATTTCTTACAGGGGCTGAGGGAACCGGACGACTCCCACGGAGGGGAGGAGTCCAGCGGGGACACGGATGAAATCGAAGAGGACGCGAACGATGACGATGCTCCTCAGGGCGCAGGCCCGGAAGCGGCGAAACGGGCTATCAAAAAACCGTTTCTCCCGCAGGAAGACGAAATGGCGGAAAAACCCGGCAAAAAGTATCCCTTTTATCCCTAATCGATGGGTTACGAGCATCCTTCGACATCCCAACTTGGAAGTCGAGACAAGCGCTCAGGATGACGGATTGAACGCCGCACAACCGGCATGGGGTAACATCGTTTCTTTGAATTCACCGGATTTTCCACGTCATCCTGAGCTCGCCGAAGGATGACGGTATGAGCGCCCTCAGTCAGATCGGGGCAAGCGGACGCCGAGTAACCCGAACAAAGTGAGGGTGTATCGAGGCAGGGCGGAACCGGAGGATTACTTCTCTACGTTATAGTGCCGGATCTCGTCGATCGTCTTGCGGGTCTTATCGCGCGGTTTGTCGTCGGGATAGCCCATCGTGATGACGAGGTCGATCTTTTTATTAGCGGGGATATTGAGCATTTTGGTGAGCGGTTTCTCGTTAAACCAGCCCAGCATACAGGTGCCGAGGTCTTCTTCGGCGGCCTGGAGGCAAAAATGCTCGGCGGCGATGCCGATATCGATCAGGTTGTACGGGCGGTTCTTGATCACACTCCCGACACGCGCGGTGAGGTTGGACGGCTCGGTGACCACGACTACCATCACGGGGGCTGTCATGGAAAAATGGTTGAAGTTCAGGATGACGCCGAACGTTTCGCGGGCGACCTTCGCGCGGAGCTCGGGGTCGTCGATTACGACGAAGTACCACGGCTGGGAGTTGCACGCCGACGGCGCTATCCGGGCGGCCTCGAGACACCGTTCGATCTTCTCGCGTTCGACCGGCTGGGTTTTATACTTACGGTTGCTCTGGCGGAATTTACATAGTTCCATGAACGTCATACTGTTCTCCTGTACGGGAATTGCGGTACGCGTTATTATGGCATGTTTCGCGGAAAAACGAAAGAAACTGTACTTTTAACAGAGCGTGCCCGAAAATATAAAGGGGTATTTTATGCCGGAATGCGTGGTGTGTCATTATGAGATCAGTAAGGGCGAGAAGCCGGTCGTGCTGAACGGGCGGCCGTATTGCGCGGAATGCGTGACGGTCTGCAACAGGTGCGGACGGGCGATGATACGCGGGACTCACAGGATCGAGAAGGCGCGAGGGAAGGGATACTGCCCGGAGTGCTACGAACATGTCCTGTTCCCGGTCTGTTCGTCATGCGGGAAAAAACTGACGGCCAAACGGTCGATTTCACGCCTGCGCTCGGTGTACTGCCCGGAATGTATCGATACGCCGTTCTGCCCGACATGCGGGAGGCCGCTCGGTATCCGTCACACCATGGACCGGAGCGGGGAGAAGCGGTGCCTGAACTGCAGGACCATCCGCGCGGTTACCCCGTCCAAGACTGGGAAGCTCTATGCGCGGATCGTCTCGAACTTCCTCTATTATTTTAAGCTCTATCTTCCTGCCGGGGTGCCGGTGCATCTCGTGCGTTTTTCGGATATGCAGGCGGCCGCTCACGGCGGCGAACTGCGTTCGGCGGGAATTTTCGTGCCCGGCGCGCACCCGAATATCCTCGGCAATATCTATATCGTGCCGTACTATCCCGAGGAGTACTTTGTGACAGTCCTCGCGCACGAGCTGGTGCACGCGTGGCAGTACCTGAACTGGAAGCGGAAGGATTATGCGAATATAGAACTCCGCGAGGGAATGGCGCTTTATCTGGAATACGAGTACGCGAAAATATGCCGGTACGGCGCGGAGATCGACGGGATCGAACGGATGCTGGAGGAGAACAGCGGGCTTCCGCATATCGCCGGATTTCGCCGTCTGCTGGAACTGGAGAAAAAGAAGACGCATGACGGATTAATCGCGTTCTTCCTGTCGATATGAATGCCCGGGTTATAATCCGTTGCCGAATGACACCGAAGCAGTTCCGTCGTTCGTTTTAATGAGCTTGATCCAGATGTCGTTATTTTTTTCATAGACGCTTTTCTTTAGTTCGAACATCAAGCTTTCGAAACCGTTAACGTCGGTTACGACTGTAATAGTCATTTCATCGCCCCCAGATAGCGTCTTTACTCCGCTTTTCTGTGGGAAAGTCATCTCCTTCAGCAAAGGAAGGTCGAACAGTTTGAGGAAAACAAACGCCTGCTGAATGGTCATTCCGGGAAGAGTGATAGTGTCTACCGTACCGAATCCGTCCGCGGTGAGGTGCATTTTCACTCCGCAGTTGAAATAGCATTCGATATCCCATCCGTAGTCTTCCGTTGCGCTCACGTTGTATTTATTAGTGACAACCTTCTCGAACGGGCCGTAATTTTTAGTGAAGTATTCCTTTACGCCGATGCCATACTGCGGGACGGGGAAGACGCCGAAAAATCCCTCGAACGCGTACCCTTGGTCGGTACCGTACTTGACCAACTTCCAAACCCCTTTTAAGCCTTCGTAGGTCAACTGCACAGGGGGTTTAGCGTCGTCCATGAGTTCGAGTTTCGATCCGAACGGTACTTTCGTAACGAGTTCGGAGGAAAGACTGGGGGTCTTACGGATATTCAGGCCGGATTTGGCATAGACATATTGTGTCTTAAAATCTATCGCAGCGGCTTTACCCGTCTTCAACGGAAGTGCGGACGAATTTGTACTTTTCGCGCCGCCATTATTACCGCATCCTGCAATCGTCGCCGTGAGAAATACAACCGTTAATATTATTAAACTCTTCACGATGTCCTCCTGATATTAATGAAAGAAAAAATATTTTAAAGGGTAATTAGGGCTTGCTGAAAAACGAATAACTCATTGATATATAATGAAATATTTTAAGATTCGCCTTAGAATAATGCAAG
>Ga0154538_101_pt1 | contig 18226 bp, 12 predicted proteins | sample RifGroF1_FD_105681 | JGI IMG/M metagenome (GOLD analysis project Ga0154538, IMG submission 105681) | Spirochaetes bacterium GWF1_51_8 | reverse complement strand
CCCCTAGAGCCATTTCAAATAATTTATTTTGCATGGAGTATTATATCCCATCAATTCTGATTTATCATCTTTACCCACTCGTTTGGCGAAAGAACCTATAAAATTATTTCCATCTTTATGTTAAAATTCTTGCAAACTTATCCGCTTTGAATTAAAATTATCATGAAGAAAGCGGGGTTTGTGATATGGAAGATTATTATCGTTACTCGGTAAATCTTGCCGAATTACGGGAGGGCATGGTCTTAAACCAGAATTTGCCCGGTCCGGTTGATTTAAGGCAAGGCCGTGTGTTAACCACAACGGACATTAAAAGGATTCGCGAAATCCCGCCCGACGGCAAGCTTTCGGTAGTTGTTTCGCGTTCGTTAAAAACACAACTCAATCTTCCCGACCTCGACGGACAAACCCGAAAGAACGGCGACGAATGGGGTAAAAACACCCTGAAATCGCTGAAGATATCTCATTACCGGGAAGTCCTCGGCGAACAGGATACGAAGATGGCGGTATTCGATCCCGCGCTTAACGAATCCCTGAAGAGTGTTGTCGAGAAGAAGCTCTTGGTTATCCGTGACGACGATTACACCGAACGGGTCGAAAACCACAAGAAAGCCCATCTGGAAAAGTTCAAATCGTCCATCAACTCCCTTCAGAATTCCAATCATGACGAAACGATTTCGATGATCGGGCATTGCGCGAAAACCAACGCCGATATGGAATCGCTCGAACGGGTGGACGCTTTGGAAACCGGGGAGCTGGTAAAACGCAGCGATGTTTACGAACAGAACGCTGAATACTTTATGGAATCCGTCCTGACTGCAAAACGGGTTTACACCTCGTTTGTGGAAAATATCGTGGTCGATTTTCTCGCGGATATGGGGTATCAGCTCGCGCGCGGTATGCTCGCGTTTCTCTCGAAAAACGAAGCCAAGTTTTCATTTATCTCATCGCACTCGCTCCAAGTCATGATCATCGCGTTGGTCTCAGCAATCGAACTGACGCGGATTATCAACCAGAAGTCTCTGAGCCTGAACGCCGACGATATAAAAACTCTCCTATCGATCAACAAGAAATCGTTTACCCTCGACGAATTAGTCAATCTCGGGATTGCCGCCCTGCTCCACGATATCGAATTCCGTAAACAGCTTCCCGGGCTGAAACAAGATTCCGTATTCAATATCCAGCACCAGTCGATTGTCGATCTTCACCCGAGTAACGGTTTCCATATAGCGCAGATGCTCAATATCGATTTCGATGTCCAGCGCGCCATTTTCCAGCATCACGAGCGCTTCGACGGGAGCGGCTACCCCAGCGGGCTCTCCCCCCGTTTCTACACGAAATACACCCCGGTACTGATGTTCGCAGAGTACTACACGGAAATGGTGACGAAGAATCCGTTTCTGAGCGAGGTCGCCTCGCCGCGCGAGACGGTGGTGAAACTTTTATCAAACGAACGGTCGAAGTTCGACGGCGATACGATCTACGCGTTCCTGCGCGCGGTTTCTCTTTACCCTATCGGCAGCTGGGTTCTGCTGTCCGACAACCGTATCGGTGTTGTCCGCCGTGTGAACACCGATAAACTGGAAAAGCCGGTCGTGGAGATACACTTCAATCACTGTTTCAAGCGTGTCACGCCGGAAGAGGTAAACCTCATGCAGAGTTCCGTCGAGATCGTGAAGCCCCTCTCGTGGAATCTCATCCGCGACGCCGTAAAAGGCCCGATGGATTTTATCTTTCACTGAGTTCTGCGCGGCAGATGATGGCGCTGAAACTTTCGATTACATCCCGCTGTCCGACGGATACACGTCGGCGTTCAACCCAGCCTTTCCGGTGTCGAGGCAATAGACATACCCGTCCATCGAGCCGAAATAGACCATCCCGCCCGAGATGACGGGAGCCGCACCCACAGGAGCGCCCGTGTTCTTATGGCCCCAGAGTTTCTTCCCGGTCTTAGCGTCGAGCACGACCAAGCTCTGCGAGTACGTCCCGACATACAGCCGTTCGTCCGCGATACTGAACCACACATCCTCGTTCGCCTGATACGCCCAGAGCTTCTTCCCGGTCTTGGCGTCGAGGCAATAGAGCTTGCCGTCGGAACTGCTGACATAGACCTTACCGTTAAAACCCGCCGGGCTGGAATAGATCGGCCCGCCCGTCTTGAAAATCCACAGCTTCGCGCCGTTCGCGGCGTCCAGACAGTAAAGATTGTTGTCCGCGTTCCCGCAGTAGACCCGCCCTTCGAATGCGCACGGGCTTGCCGTGACATAGCTCGGCGTCTCGAACTTCCACCCGAGCTTGCCGGTTTTGGCATCCACGCTGTAGATATGATAATCGTGACAACCGAAGATCACCCGGTCGTTCCAGAAACACGGGCTGGTATACACCATAGCGTACGCTTTATACGCCCATGCTTCCTTGCCGGTCTTGCCGTCCACGCAATGAAGCTGGGTGTCTTTACTTCCTATGTAAACCTTGCCGTCCTTGATTACGGGATTCGAATGCACCGAGACCCCCACCCCGAGCGTCCAAAGTTTCGCTCCGGTTTTGGCGTCGAGACAGTACAGGAACCCGTGCGGGCTTCCGAAATAGATTTTACCGTCCCAGTATGTCGGCGAGGTCGACGCCCCCATTTCGCTCTGGAAGTTCCATATCTCCTTCCCGGTCTTGAGATCGACCGCATAGGTTTTATTGTCACCGCCGGTCACAAACAGTTTCCCGTCCGCGATACAGACACCTGTCGATACCGGGCCGCCCGTCTTGAATTTCCAGACCTGCTTGCCGGTATTGGCGCTGTACGGCGTATCCGCGGCGGCAATCAGATTGACGGCAAAGAACAGAGAAATCGCGCAGAACATATGTTTCATTTTCCCTCCCGGGGAGCGTGAATTGGAACAGGATAATTATAGCTTAGTTTTCCAATGTGTCAACCCGGGAAATAAAAAAAGCCGGCGCGAGCCGGCTTTCTGTTTATTTCTTTCCAATTATTACATAGTCGCCATGAAGCTGAATACTTTTTATTATAGTCAGGTTAAAGTATTCGCAGATTTTTTTCAGGACATCCAAATCGAAGACATGCTGATGAAGACACCTGTTTTCAACATTTTTCAGACTCCGTTCTTTGAATTGGTCTATCGTTCCCGCCGGGGCATCCATAGCCAAATCATGAAGTTTTAAAATCTCATCCAAATGCGTCAAATCGTCTTCGCATGTTTTATTTTTAAAATCGCTGAGTAGGTGATCGAATTTCACTATTTCCCGGTTATGGTCGAAGTTCGATTCTTTTCTCGGCGCGACGACAACCAAAATCCCTTCGGGTTTCAAGACCGAGAGCCATTGCTCTACAGCCTTCATCGGATTTGCTATATGTTCGATATTATTACAGGATAAAACAAAATCATACTGTTTTTTTCCCATTGGAGTCAAATCCACCGCATCAAGAATGTATTGATTCCCCATCTGCTTACCGTCTATGATAAAACCTTTTTTATCATCGATTGAACCAGTCCAGACAGTCGAGGAAGAAAAATTCACTCCATCTAAAGACTTTGCAATTCTATAAACAGGCAGGAAACCTTTATCTCGAAAAAAGTCGCTCGGCCCCCCGATTTCCAGACCGGATTTATCGTTAAATAAAACCTCAACTTCATTGAAATCAACCATCTTTTTGTACGGTCGCGGCTTAAATAGCTTGTTATAAACCTTTTTAATTATGCTCTTTAGTTTTCCCATTCGACAATCTCCTTATAATGTAAAAAACACAAAGCGGGTTATACACCCGCTTTGTGGAAAAATGGATCATTAATCGATACTAAAAACCCACGCCGAACCCATGTCGGTATATCCCGAAGTATCGTCTTTTATCGCACCCACAATTGCAATCGTTCCTTTCTTGTTCAGCGCTACGCTAGTACCGAACTCATCTCCGACCGCACCATCAGGTGCAAGATACTTTGTCTGAACCCAAGAGCCGCTCCATTTGTAAACGTACACAGAACCCTGCTCATTATTAGCAACAATATCATCCCATCTAGCACCAACTAAAACCACGTTTCCATTTCCGGAAATACTTACCGAACATCCGAATTGATCGCCAGCGGATGCATCGGATGCTGTAATTTTCGTCTGCACCCAAGATACCCCGTTCCATTTGAATATATAAGCCGAACCCGTCCCGGAGTCGTCGTTCCATGCGCCGACAATAACCGCGTTCCCGTCATAGGATGTATCGACGCTGACTCCCAACTGATCTCCCGCTAATCCGTCGGATGCGGTTATCTTTGTCATAACCCATGAACTACCGTTCCAACGATACACATGAAGCGATCCCTGGTTGGCTTTTCCGCTGACATCGTCATTGACTGCACCGGCGGCAATTGTGTTTCCATCGCCGGATATAGCAACGCTATAACCCAATTGGTCGTCTGCCGCGCCATCGGGATCGGAAGGGATTTTTGTCTGAACCCATGATCCGCTCCATTTATAGACATAAACCGAACCCTGAGCGTCGTTCGCGCCAATATCATCGCCAAAAGCACCTACTACAATTGTGTTGCCATTAGACGAAATATCGACACTTTGACCAAACATGTCATTTACACCGCCGTCGGAAGAGGTAAGTTTGGTCTGATCCCATGAAGAACCATTCCATTTATAGATATACGCAGACCCTTGATCAGCGTTAGCACCAATATCATCCTGACGCGCGCCTGAAATAAAATTAGTTCCATCGGGCGTTATAGCTAAAGCATCAGCAAACCAGTCCCCTCCGGCACCTCCATCTGATGACATGACTCTTGTCAAACCCCAAGCTGTAGCAGATAGCTTATGAACAAAACAGGCTCCATAACTGGTAGCATATGCATATGAGCCTAATAAAGCAGTATTCCCGTTATCTGAAACAGCAACACTATATCCCGCGTAAGAGTTAGCCATGTAATAACCTGTCTGAATTAGTTTGTTTCTCATATATATCATTTTCGTATTCGTCAACGAGTATAATCCCCACGCATCCTTTGCAAATATTTTTATCGTATTTGTGGAGAACCAGCTTATTGAGACGAGGTTGGTACTCCATGCCGTTGTACCGGAGAGTTTCTTAAATGCCCCGGCGTTCACGGAAACATAAATTCCCTCGATACCCGTCAGGTCGGAAGAAACTCCCGAAAGCGTATAATGATTGCTGACTATCGCAATGTTCCCCGCTGGCGCGACAACAGTTAATACAGGTTTAGTAGTATCGAGATACAGCTTCCAGTCGTCCAGTGAATTCGTCTTATTCGCGGTAGAGATCGCGCGGACTGAAACCGAATTCGTCCCCTCGACCAATGTCAGAGCTTTCGACCATGTGGCAGTTCCGACAGCGTCTACCCACGCGCCGAGATTGAGCTTCACCTGTACCTTGGAGATCGTAAACGGAGCCTGATTACTCGCGATCCCGGAAACCGTCACGTTGGCGTTGTTGGTGTAAGTCCCGTCGGCGGGAGTCTGAATGAACACGTCGGGCAACGTCGAGTCGAGCGTGACCTGCCAATTATCGATACTATTGGTCTTGCCCGAGCTTCCGATCGCCCTCACCGAGATTAGATTGAGTCCTTCCTGAAGTACGACATCTTTACTCCATGACTCAGTCCCGACCGCGGCAAGCCATGAGCCGTTATTGAGCTTGACCTGTACCGCTGTAATCGAGTAAGGCGCGTCGATAACCGCCGTGCCTGAAATAGTTAAATTCGGGTCTTTGGTAGAAAGATAGTTCTCCGGTGAACTGATCGCGATACCGGGAATGGAAACCCGTTCGACGACCACGGACTGAGTTAGTGTCGATACTCCGTCGCCGTTGACCGCATAGACATAATTCGTTACCGGCCCGTAGACAGGGAGCGTGATATTGGAACTCCAAACCACGTTATCGAGATCGGCCTGCTTAAAAATACCCGAGCCGAGAGCGACATAGACACCCGCTACTCCGCTTTCCGGATCGTTGGCGGTGCCGAAGAGGGAATATACACCTCCGACCAATTGCCCGTTCGTCGGATAGAGCAATGTGAGTACCGGCGGCGTCGAATCTTTGGGCGGGGCGGATTCGGGCGCGGTACTGCACGACACAATGAACAATAGAATTCCTAAAACCGTAATCCCTAAACTGAACAAATTCTTAACCTTCATAATATCCTCCTTTCCCTAATGCATGATTATAAAAGCAATTAAAATTTCTGTCAATTCGACATTCGTATTTTATGTCGTTTATATAAAAAAAACGGAGACCCTTTCGGGCCTCCGTATCATCCCCATATATAACCAATGCTATTACGGGTGCAGGTATGTTCCGTCGGAACCGATCTTGCCCGGGGCGGGGTTGCCCGGAAGGCTCAGGACGTAAATACGCATATTGCCCTGGCCGGAGCACGAGCACGACAGACTGCCGTTGGAAACGACTTTCACATCGCCGGTGACTGCGTCGATATATGTCCCGTTCGGGATGCCGTTGAACGTCGCGCCGCCGGAGATAGTGACCAGACAGAAGCTGTCGATTCCCTTCGCGGGATCGGTGAAACGTTTCTTGAATGCGATAAATCCGCTGCATCCTTCGGTGGAATACTGCCCTTTCTGCAGAGCGGGAATCTTCTTGCGGATCATGTTCAGGCGCTGGATATGCTTGGCGAGCGGGTGATTGAGCGTGTTCGCCATCGCGCCCGTCGCGTTGTTCCATACGCCGTAGTCGGTGACATTCACAGAACCTTCGATGAACGAACCGAAGTACGCGCGGCCTGTCGTAGCTAACGGGGCGTTCGGGCCTTTATCGGCGGGCGCGCCCTTCATGAATTGAATTTCGCTTCCGTAGTAGATACACGGGATACCGCGGAATGTCCAAAGCAGACTGAAGTCCTCGGCGAAATCGGCTTCGCTTCCGGCGAAACGGTTATCGGTGCCGGGGCCGTAGTCATGCGAGTCGACATAGCAGACGTTCCATGTCGCGTCGTTGAAGTAATGGTCAGTGCCGGTCGCGGCATAGAACGCGCTCGACGCCGAACTGAAGTTCCAGTGCATATGGAAGTCGATCACTCCCATACCCGAGGCTTTCGTGTAATCCGGTGCGTGATAGTCGTTGCCCCAGAGGTAATGGTTGCCGCTCGTGGGCTGGTTCCCTGTGCCGATCTGGGCTTCGTAGTCGTATGACGCCTTCGCGCACTCGGTGTCCGTTCCCGCGAACGACTTACGTTCGTTCCATGTGTAGAACGGGACTGACAACGGGGCGACGCCCTTATTCCAGATTTCGTGGACACGGGTGCAGACTTCGCCGAAGATATAGAATCCCTTCGGGGCATAGCTGTTGAACGCGGGCAGGAAGCGCTGGGTCAATGTCCATCTGCTGATATGCTTGACCGTATCGAGACGGAACGCGTCGACGCCCATATCGATATACTTCTTGTATGCGCTGATCAGGAACTGCTGGACATACGCGTCTTCGGTATTGAGGTCGATACAGTCCTCATGGATCGAACCGATCTGGCAGGTATAGTCTTCCCAGTTCTTCAGCCAGTCTTTGTGGAAATACTGCGGATTGAAGAGTTGGAGATTCGGCCACTGGTAGTTGTAGCACTTGTACCCTTCTGGACTATAGAAACCGGAAGGCGAGCCCCATCCGGCTAAGGCATCCCATGCCAGCGCGGGTTTTGTCTTCGTCCAGATATCGCCGTTATAGTAGTTCTTCCCGGAAACCGGTTCTTTGGTAAAACCGTCGTAAGTGAAATTGGGATTGGGAACATCGTAGTAATCGATTTTGGTGCCGTCGCCCCACTGCGGGTCGGCGGAATCGCCCCAGTACTTGATCGTCTGGAGGCCGACCGCCCCGTAACGGGATGTATGGTTCAGGACGATATCCTGGATCACTTTGATCCCTTTCGCGTGCGCGGCGTTGATCAAATCCTGATAGGTCGCCCCGGTCGATTCGAGGCGTTTGTCAATCTTGTTGAAGTCCCATGTGTGATAGCCGTGAAAGTCGCAGTCGCTCCTGTTGAGAACGACAGGGGTAATCCATATCGCTGAAAAACCTAAGGCTTTGATATAGTCGAGTTTCTGCATGAGGCCCTTGAAATCGCCTCTCCATTCGGGGTCGTTGTTGGCCGCGTTGCCCGACGAGACATAGGTGCGGGCGGTGCGGTTATTGGCAGGGTCGCCGTCGAAGAAGCGCGCGGTCATCAGGAAGTAGATCGTCTCCTCACGGAAATCGATGCTCTTGGAAGGCATAGGCGCCGCGTTGACATATACGATGACAATATCGGTGCCTTTAGCGCCCTTGTTATCGGTGACAGTGAGCGTGACCGAATAGGTTCCGGCTGTCGGATAGACCTTGGTCGGCTTCGATCCGGAAAGACCGTTATTCCATGCGTAGGACGCGATCGTGCCGTCGGGATCGGCCGAGGCGCTTCCGTCGAAATTCGCGGTACCGCCGGGAGTGATATAGATATCGTTTCCGGCGTTAGCGATAGGAAGTTTGTTAGTCTGCGGGATCAAATCGGGATTCGTGTCGTACCATGTGGTACCGGAATAGTATCCCTTCTTGTTCCGGGTCAAATCCGCGCTTTGCGGTGAACTATCGTTATTGAAGATAAGGCTCGTAGTGGTGCCGGTGAACGTGTACTTATACCAGCTCGCGCCTTCTTCGGTTGCGGCTGTCATTACCTTACCGGGCCATGTGGAACTGCCGCAGTCGCCGTTCCAGTAATAGACTTTAGGAGTCTTCGTCCATGCGGAAGGCTTTTTAAAATAGACGGTAAACGAAGATGCGGGGGGAGTAACCTCGGGATTGGTATCGTACCACTGGTTGTTGTAGAAATATCCCACCTTACCGCGATAGAGATCGCCGGTCTGGGAGTTGCCCTTGTCGCTGAAAATCATCATCGTGTTCGTACCGGTGAAGGTATACTTATACCATGATGCCCCGACTTCGGATGCCGCTGTCATCGCGACTCCCGGCCATGCAGCCGCTCCGCATGTCCCGCCCCAGTAATACACATAAGGAGCGTTCACCCATGCCGAGGGCTTCTTCATATAGACCGTGAGCGGCGTACCGACCGGCGCGACGGGATTGGTGTCGTACCATTGGTTGTTGTAGTAGTAGCCGGTTTTCGCGCGCGTCAAATCCGCTGTCTGCGGAGATGAGTTGTTGTTGAAAATCAGCTTGGTAGTGGTTCCGGTGAAAGTAAATTTCCACCATCCGGTACCGATCTCGGCAGCGGCGGTCATCACTTTCCCGGGCCATGCGGAAGTACCGCAGTCTCCGCCCCAATAATACACATAGGGCGTTTTGGTCCATGTCGAAGGAGTTTTGAAATAGACGACAAAAGTACCGGTAGCAAGAGTAGTGATACCGCTGCTGTCGGCGTCCGGGATACCCAGCCTGTTCTCCGCGAAATTGCAGGAGAATAGGAGGAGTGACGTAAAGAAAATTGAAAGGGAGATGGAACAGAATCTCACGACCTTTTTCATTTTGGTCCTCCTATGATTTTTCATTTTCTACAGAATCTCATATTTTTTCATTGTAAGCATAATGTAATCGCTTACATATAGCTTACATCAATCTAAAAAAAATGCAATAGTTTTGCTGAAATTTTAAAAAATATTTTTTGATAAGAAAAATAATGGGTTTTTGAATCAAACTGAGAATAAAACAGAGGCCGTTTAGCCCCAAAATCCCTTGACTACGAACGCGGTCAGCAGTAAGAAGAGGAGCGCGACGGCCCCGAAAATCACCACCGGGATGATCATCCCGACAAAACCGACACCGCCTTTTCGGGCCGCGGCGGCCCTCAAATCACCCGGGGAATCGATCGTGAGCTTCCTGATTTTACGCTCGGCGTGATTGAAGTAAAAACGATTTGCCCTGAAACCTACGAATATCCACCATCCGGCTAATGCCGTGTATCCGGCGATTACCGCGACAGTGGCGTCCGCATGGATTATTACTAGGATGCTCTGAACCAGAAACTGGATAATTAAGGTGAGGAAAAATACTCCGCTCCCGACAAGGTACATCTTGCGGTAAAAGAACCAGAATACCGTGAGCGCAGCCTTATTGAACGGCAATTTCGTCCCCTCGTTCCGGTACGCATCCCATGCCGGAATATAGTATTCGCTGTTCGGTCCGACGAATTCCTTTCTCAATTCCCGCATATCCATACCTACTCTCCCCGGGACACCGGCAACGGTATCCGTTTCAAATATAATGCATTATTTCTGATATAATCATCTTTACCCGGGGTCTGTCCCGCTCCGAGGGGTAAATCTTTTGTTTATCAGCCGTTCCCCAAATTATCTATACTTAATATCATAATAACACCATATACTATATATGTCAAATCGACCGCTCTCTGAAAAATCCGTTACTTGCGTAAATCGTGAAAATCCTTTACTATAAGTGAAGTTCAATCCTTCGGGGGACAATTATGAAGTATGTCATAGCGATTATTCAGCCTTCACGTCTCGAGGCGGTACGCGACGCTCTCCAGCAGGCGGAGATCACACGCATGACGATCTCCGATGTCATGGGTTACGGGCGCCAGATGGGGCATACCGAAAACTTCATGGGTAAGGAATACGAGATCAATTTTACGCGGAAGGTCAAACTTGAGATCGCAGTCAACGACGAGTTCCTCGAAACAACCGTCGACACGATTATGAAGGTAGCCCGAACAGGGAAGATCGGCGACGGCAAAATATTCATTTTCCCCATGGATGAAGTCATCCGTATCCGCACGGGCGAAACAGGTAAAGAAGCAATATAAAATCATTTCCAGGAGGAATCATGAGTTTTCAATTGAAACCCCTATCGAGATTTAAAGGCAGGCCCGGCCCCCTTCTGCTCATCGTGATGGACGGCGTCGGGATCGGCAAGGAATACGAAGGGAACGCGGTATATATGGCGAAGACTCCCGTGCTCGATAAACTTTTCAAATCCGGGCTCTACGCCGAACTTCAGGCGCACGGCAAGGCAGTCGGCCTTCCCTCGGACGACGATATGGGGAACAGCGAGGTCGGGCATAACGCGCTCGGAGCGGGAAGAGTTTTCGCCCAGGGCGCGAAACGTGTCAATCAGGCTATCGAGGACGGCGGTATTTTTAAAAGCGACATCTGGAACAAAATGTCCTCGCAGTGTAAATCCAAAAATTCAGCCCTTCATTTCATCGGGCTTCTCTCCGACGGCAACGTCCATTCGCATATCAACCACCTGATGGCGATGATCTCGCGCGCCGATGAAGACGGAGTCTCTAAAGTCCGTGTCCACGTCCTTTTAGACGGCCGCGACGTTCCTGAGAAATCCGCCCCGGACTACCTCGCGAAACTCGAGGAGCATCTCGACAAGTTCCGCGCCAAAGGCCGCGACTATCGGATCGCATCCGGCGGCGGGCGTATGGTCACGACAATGGACCGCTATTTCGCGAACTGGGATGTGGTCAAAAAAGGCTGGGATGCGCATATCCTCGGGAAAGCCCGGATGTTCAAATCCGCGATTGAGGCTGTCGAGACCTACTACACCGAAGACCCAAAAATGACCGATCAGTATATGGATTCGTTTGTGATCGCCGAGAACGGTAAGCCGGTCGGGACGATAGAAGATAACGACTGCGTCGTCTTCTTCAACTTCCGCGGCGACCGCGCGATCGAGATATCGATGGCGTTCGATCTGGAGGACTTCAAGTATTTCGACCGTGTCCGTGTGCCGAAAGTGATCTACGCCGGGATGATGCAGTACGACGGCGACCTCAAGCTCCCGGTCAATTACCTTGTCACTCCGCCGACTATCGACCGGACTGTCGGCGAATACCTCTGCGAGACCGGAATTCCGTCGTTCGCCCTCTCCGAAACTCAAAAGTACGGGCATGTCACCTACTTCTGGAACGGCAATAAATCCGGATGTATCAATAAGAACCTCGAGACCTACCTTGAAATCCCGTCCGACAAGATACAGTTCGACAAAGCGCCCAAGATGAAGGCGTTCGAGATCACCGAAAAGACGAAGGAGCTCCTGAAGTCCGGCAAGTATAAGTTCGGCAGGATCAATCTCGCGAACAGCGATATGGTCGGCCATACCGGGATGATGGACGCCGCTATCGAGGCGGTCGAGACGGTCGACAAATGTGTCGGCGAGCTGATCGATCTCGTGATGGAACTTCGCGGCACGGTGATAGTCACTGCCGATCACGGCAACGCCGATATCATGTTCACGGTCAAGGACGGCAAGAAGTCGGTGCAGACCGCGCATACCCTCAACCCCGTCCCGTTTGTCATCATCGACTCATCCTACAACGGCGAGTACAATATGTCCAAGATCGAGCATCCCGGCCTCGCGAATGTCGCGGCTACGGTCTGCAACCTGCTGGGCTTCGAGGCGCCGGAAGGCTACGAACCGTCGCTGATCGAGTTCAAATAACGCTTACTGCATAAAAAAACCCCGTCCTCCTGACAAAGTCAGGGGGACGGGCTTACTTATTGAAACAGTTTTATTCTTTAGCGGGCGAAATCTCGAAAATATACACGCTGTAGGGCGCGAGCTTCAGCGCGACACCGGCGTTCTGGTTGTAACGGTTCGTGGTATCGGACGCCGTAAACGTCACGGACATATCCGACATGAAGATATCCTTCATCATATACTTCGCCGACACTTCCAAGCCCATCGCCTTCCATCCCTCGACGGGGATTTTCAGCGCGATGTCCATCGGGTTCACACGGTCGAAGTTGTAGACAAATAGGAGCTTCTGCCCTGCGGAGTAACGGATATACGCGTAACCGTACTTTGCGCTGAAACCGAGGCTCTGGTTCTTGGTGTTTGCGTAGCAAAGGTCGTAGATATTACCCTGGTTGATCGCCTCGTTGTCCTTGGCGAGATTGAGAATCTTCATATAGGTGTCGCGGAGTTTCTTCTGTTCGGGGCTGAGCATTCCGCCGTCATACTTTCCGCCGTTCACCCATTTCTGATGCTGGGGAACGCCCCAGTAATCGAAAATGGTGGTCTTTCCGTCTTTACCTGAGAAACCCTCGAGGCCGTCGCCCGGCTCGCCGACTTCCTGCCCGAAGTAGATCATGGTAGGTCCGGCGAAAATAGTCGCGGAATAGACCATCCCGGGAATCGCGTTCCACGGGTCTTTGCAGAATTCCTTCCAGCCGAGACGCATTTCGTCATGGTTTTCGAGGAAGGTCAGCATATGCTGGTGGTAGTTCTTGACATTGTTCCACGCGAAATAGACATCGTTTGCGTTTCCGTCGGTGTTCTTGCTGTAAATCAGCTTCTTGATCGAATCGTAGATACCGACCTTGTCATAGAGGTAATCGAACTTTCCTTTTTCGATATAATCCTTGTAGGCGTTGCGGTTGTAGATTTCCGCGATAAAGACCACGTTCGGGTTGGCCTTTTTTACCTGCGGGATCGCCCATCCCCAGAACTCGACCGGCACCATTTCAGCCATGTCGCAGCGGAATCCGTCCACGCCCATCTTCGCCCAGTAGATCAGGATATCGAGCGACTTGTACCATGTATCGGGCTTCTTGCCGTTGACATCGAAATAGGCCTTCCGGTTGTTCTGGATATCCACGCCGTAGTTGAGCTTCACGGTTTCGAACCAGTCGCCTACACCGGGCGTCGGGGTGAACTGATCGTTACCGGTAGCCTTGGCGGGATTCTCGTCGAACTTGCCGTCCTCGTTCGTGAACTTGATATCCTTGCCCAACGGATCGTACTTGGGTACGACAAGGGGCTTATCGACAATATAATAAAAGTTATTGTTCGGGTCGAATTTTTTGGTTTTATCGTCCTTGGCACCGAAGTCGTCGACACCCTTAGGCTTCGCGTCGGACTGGTAGAAACGGGCGACATGGTTCGGGACGAAGTCGATGATAACCTTCAGCCCGTTCTTATGGGTGCGCTCGATCAGCGCCTTAAACTCGGCCAAGCGGTTCTTGACATTGACCGCGAGGTCGGGATTGACATCATAGTAGTCTTTGATCGCATAAGGCGAACCCGCGCGGCCTTTGACCACATCGGCGTCGTCCATCGCGATACCGAACTTCGTGTAGTCCGCCATCACAGCGTGTTCGATCACGCCGGTGTACCAGACATGAGTGATACCGAGCTTCTTCAGTTCCTGAAGAGCCTTATCGGTAATATCGTTAAACTTACCGACACCGTTCTGCTCGCTTGTTCCGAATTTAACATTGTTGGTCACAGTGTTCCCAAAAAGCCGGGTCATCATCTGGTAAACGACTAACTTGTTGTTTCCGATATTTTCGATTACGACATTCGGATCCTTCGGGGGTGTTTTCGGCGCTTTAGGCACATCGTCCTTCATTACCTCGCCCTCTCCGCAGGCAGTCACCATCATCATCATGGGCACGATCAATCGCAAAAACCACTTTCTCATTTGAACCTCCTCACTCCGTTAATATATTCTGACACGGTCATAAACCACAATCGCGTTTTCGGTATAAGCCGCTACAAACACTTCCTTCAATCCGACCTTCAGCCAGCCCTTAAACGGGGCGAAGAACTTCACCACAGCGACATAGATAGGCGTTCCCTGCGGGACGCCCCACACATTTCCGGCAGGCGCGAGATAACGTTCGAGAGCGAGGATTTCCCTGAGACTCTCCTGCGCGAAATGCTTATGCTGGACGATCTGCTGGTAGACTTTTTTGATCTCTGCCTGGATTGCCGGGTTCTGGAAGTAGTAGTCGTTGTAGTAGTTAAGCTGGGGGACTGTCCGGTACGGGTCGATCTGGATATCGCCGTAGATACCGGTAAGCTGGACATTCCGCAATCCGCCCCATTCGACATTGTACATCGAATTGGAAACCATCACCTGCACATTGGGCAGAAGGTCATTATTTCGGATCACCGAATTGAGATTGACCGAGAAGTCCGGGACATACGATGCGCTGGGCAGGAGCTGGGCGAACGTATACAATACCGCCGCCGAAACATCCGGCTTAGCGTTGGTAAAATATGTGATCAGGCTCTTGACATCCCCTTTTTTCGCGACAATCGCGTTCACACCCTTCGTGAACTGATCGATCCCGATAGTGTAATACGCGAGATGCAGGAGCGCGAAATTCTTCAGCATGAAGTCCACGTTACAGCTCATTTCCTTCGAGCTTTCGAAGCCGCTTTTCACGGCCTTAACATAGAAATCGTGCGAGGGAACCGGTACGATCATCGACTGGTCTGACTGCGATTTCCCCTCGTCGGAAATCAGACGTTCGTAGAGGTCGGTGAACGCGAAACAGTACTCGTCGCTCCATTTGAGCAGTCCCTTGAACCAGATACCCGCGATCGCGCGGCGCACTTCGTCGGGCTGAGCGTTATTGAGAATAACGAAGATGTTGTCCTTCACAAGGCTGACGACATTATTAAGGGAAGCCGATTGTATCATAATAATATTTTTCTGAGGAAGGCCGCCGAGCAGGACCTGGTATGCCATGAAGTAATCGGCTATCCTGTCGAGCGATATGGAATTCGCCGACGTGGAATAGAGTTCGAGGTTCATCCCGCCCGACGACTTCTGCTGATAGGTAAATTTTCCGCAGACTAGGATCGGATTGTCCGTCGTCAGAAACTGGAATCCGCCGGAGGTCTGTTTCTGGTACGGCAGAACCATATATTTATAACCCTGCGGTGAAGCAAGGTTAGCGGTAATCTCGCCGGGCTCGCTCAGCACGGGAAGCCAGTCCTGCAGGATAAAGTCCTGTGCTGAGATAACCAAAGCATATTTGACCGCGATCTTACCGTTATACTTCTTCTGGACATCGCTGATCTGGTAGGTGTTTTCGTTCTTGTAGAACTGGATGTTCGCCAACGGCGGCGAGGTCAGGCTGATCAAACGGGCTCGCTGAGGAATAATGAGCTTGATCTCGTCGTTTGTCAGATCGTAAGCGATCGTGATGATCAGCTCCTTGTTCTGAGCCACCACCTCGACCTTGGCTTGTGACGCGAAAAGAATGACCGGAAAAAGTACAAAAACTAATGCCGTGAATAATTTTGACATTTTCCCTCTCCCAAAAGAAATATCGTTATATTTTATTGCGGAACCGATAAATACTCAAGTATAAAACGGAATATTCCACGGATTTGACGAATTATTTCTGTACATTATAATTCTATCGTCCTGAGGAGGCATTTTGAGAGAAGAAGAACGGGTAGAAATGGTACGGACTCAGGTAGAGGGACGCGATATTGACGATCCGGCAGTCCTCGCGGCGATGAGGAAAGTAGAACGCCACCTCTTCATACCGGACTCCCGCCGGAAAGAGGCCTATGCTGATCGTCCTCTGCCGATAGGATCGGATCAGACCATATCCCAGCCCTATATCGTGGCTTATATGACGGAACTGCTGAGGCTGACGAAATCTAAGAGCGTGCTCGAAATCGGAACGGGAAGCGGGTATCAGACCGCTATACTCGCGGAACTCGCGGAGAAGGTGTTCACGGTCGAGTATATCGCGTCGTTATCCGGTGAAGCCCGCGAGATACTCGATAAGCTAAACTATCGGAATATCGCATATAGGGTCGGCGACGGTTATGCCGGATGGCCGGAGTTCGCGCCGTTCGACGCCATCATCGTTACTTGCGCCCCGGACGACATCCCGGACACGCTGATCGGACAGCTTGCCGAAGGCGGGCGAATGGTCATTCCGATGGGCGCGGGATCGTATCAGGAACTCATGCTGATCGAGAAGAAGCCCGGCGGCAAGGTCGTCATCCGAGACCTGATCGGCGTCCGTTTCGTCCCGATGGTTCATTCGTAAAACATATCCGATTAATCCCTCTTTATTTGACAGATTTAATAGGAATTACTAAACTTGTGTAATACTCTTGTTATTTGCGCCGTACATTACTTTATTTAGCGAAATCATGGTTTATGGAGGTGCATATGTATATTTTCAAGGGTTTCAGTCTGTCGGTTATTATGTTATTCTCAATGGTACTGTCTTTTTGTTCACCGGCGGTTACCCCGGCCCCGGGCGGCGGAGGCACAAAGATTATTCGCGCCGCAGGCGGATTCTACCATAGCCTTATACTAACAGAGACCGGCGATGTCTGGGTCGCGGGACGCAACATCGAGGGTCAGCTTGGCAAAGGAGACAATGCAGATGTAAGCAACTGGACGCTAGTGCTGTCCGGTGCGAGTCAAATCGCATGCGGAGCCTATCATAGCCTAGCGGTTAAGACCGACGGCAGTCTTTGGGTTGTCGGATACAACTTGTATGGTCAGCTTGGTATTGGAAACAATGTAGATACGAACTACGGGGTTATCGTGCTGTCCGGTGTGAGCCAAATCGCGGGCGGAGCAAATCACAGTATGGCGCTCAAGATCGACGGCAGTCTCTGGACTGTGGGATACAACTTCTACGGTCAGCTTGGTAAAGGAGATTCTGCAGACACAAACATTTGGATTCAAGTTCTGACGGGTGTGAGCCAAATCGCGGGCGGTGATAAGCACAGTTTCGCGCTACTGACTAACGGCATTCTCTTGGCATCGGGACGCAACTTCGACGGTCAGCTCGGCAAGGGTGACAATGCGGACACAAACTACTGGGCTGCAGTGCTGTCCAATGTGAGCCAGGTAGCATGCGGACTCTTCCATAGCTTGGCGCTTAAAACCGACGGCACTCTCTGGGCAACGGGATACAATAATTCCGGCCAGCTCGGTAAGGGAGATTTTATCAGCACGAACAAATGGGTTCAGGTTTTGACCGGAGTAAGTCAAATCGCGGCGGGAGATTATTTTAGTTTTGCACTCAAGACCGATGACAGTCTCTGGGCCGCAGGATACAACGGCGATGGTCAGCTCGGTAAGGGTGACATTGCAAACACAAACATCTGGGTTCAGGTTTTGACTGGTGTAAGCCAAATCGATGGCGGAGGTAAGCATAGTTTCGCACTCAAGACCGACGGCAGTCTCTGGGCTACAGGGCGCAACTATGACGGTCAACTCGGTAAGGGTGACAAGGCAAGCACGAACAACTGGGTAAAAGTCTGGTAACGTTTGAGGAATTGAATCATAGTGTTATAAAAAAAGGCTGGAAAAAGGGCGTATTGAAAAACTCATTTTGTCATTGCGAGGCGTCATGGTGAGCTTACCGAACCATAGCCGAAGCAATCTATTTAGGGCTTACTGAAAAACAAGTATCCCGTTACGCACAAGATAAATTGGCAAATACTCCGAAAAATAACCGCATAAAA
>Ga0154538_123_pt3 | contig 18481 bp, 19 predicted proteins | sample RifGroF1_FD_105681 | JGI IMG/M metagenome (GOLD analysis project Ga0154538, IMG submission 105681) | Spirochaetes bacterium GWF1_51_8 | reverse complement strand
TACGCTACCAAAATATTTTGTAAATAATTCATAAAACCTTCTTGTACTATGAGTATCTTATCTCGCGATCCCGGCGAAACGACTCTTCTTCTCCTCGAAGATAGCCTTGATCGCGTCGAACGACTTCTGGTAATCGGACTTTTCGTAGATACCCTGCCGCAGGAACGCCTCTATCTTCTCGATCTTCGACAAGGCGAAATCGATCTTGGCGTTACTTCCCTGCACGTATGCCCCGATATTCACGAGGTCTTCCGCCTCACGGTAATTCGCCAACGCTTCCTTGAGTTTGTTCGCGAGCTTCTGGTGCTCCTCGTCGACTACTTCGGTCATCAGACGGCTGATACTGGCGAGGATATCGATTGCGGGGTAATGGTTCTTGTGGGCGAGATTGCGTGCGAGCACCATGTGCCCGTCGAGGATACCGCGGACGGCGTCGGAGATAGGCTCGTTGACATCGTCGCCCTCGACCAGAACGGAATAGAACGCCGTGATCGTGCCCTTGTCCGACGTGCCGGTGCGTTCGAGGAGGCGCGGGAGGTTCGAGAACACGCTGGGGGGATATCCTTTCGTGGCGGGAGGTTCGCCCACCGCGAGTCCGACCTCGCGCTGTGCCATCGCGAAACGGGTCACGGAGTCCATCAGAAACATCACGTCCTTGCCCTGGTCGCGGAAGTATTCCGCTATCGCCGTCGCGACATACGCGCCCCGGATACGCAGAAGCGGGGGCTCGTTTGATGTCACGACCACCACCACCGAACGCTTCAGGCCTTCTTCGCCGAGGTCACGTTCGATAAAGTCGCGGACTTCACGGCCTCGTTCGCCGATCAGCGCGATGACATTGATATCCGCGCTCGTGTTCCGCGCGATCATCCCGAGAAGGGTCGATTTCCCGACGCCGCTTCCCGAAAAGATACCCATACGCTGTCCCTTACCCACTGTGAGGAGTCCGTCGACAGCGCGGATACCGGTCGCGATCGGTTCGGAGATACGCCTGCGGTGGTACGCCGACGGCGCTGGGCCGTCGACCGGGCGTTTCTCTCTCGTGCGGATATCGCCAAGTCCGTCGATAGGCTCGCCGTCCCCCCCGATCATACGTCCGAGGAGTTCGGGGCCGACCGCGACTTCCATCTTCCGCCCGAGATTGGTGATCTTGACCCCGGGCGCGATTCCACGTACTTCGCCTAACGGCATCACTAAGGTGCTTTTATTCTTGAACCCCACCACTTCGGCGGGAACGGATTTGCCTTGTTCGTTCTCGATCACGCAGACGTCGCCGACCGACGAAAACGGCCCGATAGACTCGATAGAGATGCCCACGAGATTGCTGACATGTCCGATAGTTCTGATAGGTACGGTACGGTCTACCGCGTTTTGATACTTTTCAAAGAGTTCGACCATTTCCCCTCCCGTATTCCCTTAACCGCTTGCTATATCCGCGGGAATACCGCCGTCATCGGCTCTCAGATGGGATATATCTATATCCGGAACTTCGATCTCGTCTATGCTGTTGAGGAAATCGTCGTTTAACGGTTCCTCGACAATTTCCGATCCCATGATCGTTTCGACTGGTGCGGGCGCCTGAACAGGCGCGGGCTTAGGCTCGGGCGGCTTCATCGCGGGCTTCGCCGGTTCCCCCGCGAATTCGTTCACATCGCCGTCCCGTAACGGCGCGTTCCCGACCGGTTTCAGCGCCGCCTCGGCGATCTGCTTCTTCCGTTCGGCTTCAAGCTGCTCCGGCGACTTCTTGATCTGCTGAGGAGCGGGTTTAGGCTGGGGATGGGCTTGCGGCGCGGACTGGGGTTGAGGCTGAGGCTGTGCCTGAACAGGCTTCGCCTGCTGTACCGGCTGAGGCTGAGGTATGGGAGCGGGAGCGGGAGCGGGCTTCGGCGCCTCTATCGGCTGGGTGCCGAATTGAGTGATGGATTGCTTCTGGGGCGCGGGCTCACGCATATAGTCCGGGATCGACGCGCTTTCGACCGCGTGGCTGTCGATGGTCCCGGCGTCCTTCAGTTCCTGATCGAGCGATTTCGCTCCCAATGTCCCCAACGGGCGCCTTCGCGTCAGTTCGGTGTCCACCTGAACCGGAATATAGAATTTGATTTTATCGATAATATCGCTGAGCTGTGTCGCTATGGTAGCGTCGACCTCGCCGATATCGGTCTCGATATAGACTCCGCCCCTGTCAACCTTCGGGTTCTCGAAAAACTTGACCTCGGGCATCCCCTCGATCATCGAGATGAATTCGTCCTTATGGCTGATCGTATAATGGTAGTCTTCAGGATTGACATGGATATAGACACGCATCGCGCCGCGGATGAGCTGTAACGCCTCGCGGACATTGTTCACCACGACATTGCGCTCTTCATGGGTCAGGCGCTTCACCACCTTTTCCACCATCGTCATCACGAGATTGAGAACCTGCTGTTCGCTGTGGAGAAGGATGCGTTCGCGTTCTTCGAGGGTCGCGGCGACGATAGAATGAAGGCGTTCGACCATATGCTGAACGTCTAACTTGGCCGCCTGAAAACCGTCGGTTCTGCCCTGTTCGAAACCCTCTTTACGGGCATTGTCCCGGACATGCTCGGCTTCTACATGCGCATCTTCGACAATCTTTCGGCCGTCCTGCCTCGATTGTTCGATAATCTGACCGGATTCGGTATTCTTCTCGAGAATTACATTTTCTTTATCGTCGAGCGATTTTTTGACCCGCTCGAACGCGCTCTTCTCGGCGTTATCGACAATCCTCTCGGCTTCCTGCTCGGCTTTCAGTACGATTTCATCGGCGTCATGATCGGCTTTGTCGTTCTTCTCGGAAATCTGCTTCTCCAGTTCCGATATCTCCGTCCGCAGTTCGTCTATCCGTTTGCTCGACTCGTCGATCTCCTGCTCTTTCGTGCGCTTGAAGATTTTCGGGGTCTGGATGACAAACTTATGCGGGTCTACCGAATATTCGCCGCTTCTGAGTATCTTGGAGACTCTTTTCGCCTGTTCGGCCATTCAAAAACACCTCTCATCTTTATCGGCAGGAAGGAAGAATAATATTGAATCTCTCTCCGCCTCTATACAATAATCTCGTCTTCCGCGCCTCTGGAGAGAACGATTTCGCCCTGCTCTTCGAGCTTGCGGATAATGTTCACGATCTTCTGCTGGGCTTCTTCCACGTCCTTCAAACGGATGGGGCCCATGTATTCCATGTCTTCGCGGAGCATCTGCGCGGCGCGTTTCGACATATTTCTGAATATTTTATCCTGTACTTCCGGGTCAACCGCTTTCAGCGCTTTCGCGAGATCGCCCATATCCACATGGCGCAGTACGCGCTGGATCGAACGGTCGTCGAGGGTGATGATATCTTCGAACACGAACATTTTCTTCTTGATTTCTTCGGCCAGATCGGGATCGTCTTCTTCGAGAGCTTCGATAATATTGCGCTCGGCGGAACGTTCCGCGTTGTTCAGGATCGCGACCACTGCATCGATACCGCCGGCTGAGGTAAAGTCCTCGCTCGCGAGAGTCGAGAGTTTACGTTCGAGCACGCGTTCGACTTCACGCAGGATTTCCGGCGAAGTTCTGTCCATCGTCGCGATACGTTTCGCGACGTCCGCCTGTATTTCATGCGGTAACGACGACAGTATCTGCGCGGACTTCTGCGGGTCGAGATATGACAGGATCAGCGCGATCGTCTGCGGGTGCTCGTTCTGGATAAAGTTGATCAAATGCGCCGGGTCTGTTCTGCGGATAAAATCGAACGGTTTCGTCTGAAGGGAGGACGTCAGACGGTTGATGATATCCACGGCCTTTTGAGTACCGAGCGCGCGTTCGAGGACTTCTCGTGCGTAATCGACGCCGCCTGTCACGATAAAGTCCTGCGCCATCATGAGTTCCTGGAACTCCATGAGCACAGTATCGCGGTCTTCCGGGTCTATTTTATCGATACGCGCGATCTCGAACGTGAGTTCTTCGACCTCGTCTTCTTTCAGGTGCTTGAATATATCGGCGGAAACTTCCGGGCCTACGGAGACCAGGAATACGGCCGCCTTTTCACGCCCCGTCAGGGGTTTTTTATTTTTTCCGCCTCGGCCTTTCCCTCCATGCCCGCCGGCATGCTGGCCGCCGCCAGATTGTTGACCGCCCTTTTTATCTTTTTCGTCAGACATCCCTAACCTCCTCTCTTATTCTTCCGCGAGCCATGTGCGAATCAAGCGCGCGACATCGTCAGGCCGTTCTCTGGACATATTGATAGCGTTCTCCAGAAGTTCCATACGGGCCTTTTCCTCGATAGACAGTTCGACGGTCGCTGCCTCTTCCTCCGCGGCGCGGAGAGCGGCCTCACGCATCGCCTGCTGTTGACGTGCGAGCTCTTCCTCGCGAAGTCTGCGGCGGCGTTCCATCTCACGGGCTATCGCACGGTAAACCAATGTGCCTACGAACAGGAAGAATAATACTATTATAGAAGCGATTAAAGTTTTTCGCAACTGTATTTTCTGGCGAATTTTCGCGTCTTCTTTCTCAAATTCCTCGGAATGATCGAACATGATGTTCTCGACCACCACTTTGTCTCCGCGCGCTTCGTCGAAGCCCACTTCCATCTCGATGATGTTTTTATACTTCTTGAGCTCTTCTTTCGGGACATCATGATACAAACGCGCGATGCTTCCGCCGTTAGTGATAATCTCTTCGCCCTGATCGTTGCGGAGGATTTCCCAGTACCCGTCGATAGAAACACCCACAGTGATCTTCTTGATCTCGTAAGGCGACTTCTGCTGATCGATCTTTTCCTTACTATGAGTCATATTGACGATATCTTCGTCCTTTGTGTAATGGGTGTACTTGTCGATCTTGTCTTTCATTCCCGGCGGTACGCTGTTTTCGACCCCGGGCGCGCCTTCGGGAATATACGCGGGTCCCTTGAAGTCTTCTTTGGTCTGCTTCTTGGATAGTTCCGTACCGGCAAGCTTAATCGGTTCGCCGGTCAGAGGGTCGATACCCAGTTCGATAGGCACGATATAATCGCCAGAAACAGTCTTCTTCGTCCAGTCGAACTCGACGTTCGCGCTCACCGCGAAACGTTTCTCCGGAAGAGCCTGCACCAGCACCTTACGGACGGCGGCGATCAGTTTCGCCTTCTCGCGTTCGAGTATCTTCAGCTGTTCGCGGGCTATTTTCATATTGTCGTCGAGGTCGTTGGGGACTAAAAGGTCGGAGAGCACATTCCCGTTATTGTCGACTACGACTACATTTTCGGGCTTGAGGTCGGGGATACCCTTAGCGACCAGTTCGACGATACCCTTGATTTTCTTTTTATCCGCGCTCAGGTCGACATACGGCGCGGGGGTCAGGATCACCGAGGCCGTGGTCGGGGCCTGGAACGACGAGTAGAACTTTTCCTCGGGGAAGGATATCTGGATACTGACATCGTCGAGATCGTCGAGCATCTTGAGGTGCTTCGTGATCTCGCCTATCAGAGCGCGCTGTTTATTGATATCCTGCTCGAATTCGGTGACATTGAACTTCTGAACATCGAAAAGCTCCCATCCGACAATCCCGCTCGGGATGATGCCTTCCTGCCCGAGCTTCATCCTGAGATAGCTTCCGGACTGTTCGTCCTTGACGAGGATATACTGGTCGTCCTTCGTTTCGAACTTGACGCCCATTTCCTCGAGCTTTTTCGTCACACGGGCATAGTCTTCCTGCGAAAGAGGAGACTTGTAGAGCAGGCTGTAAGTCTTGGTTGTCGAGAACCCGCTCAGGAAGACCACCGCGAGAATAAGCGCGACCACCGCGCCTACCGCGATCAGTTTCTGGGTAGTGTTGAGCTTTTTCAGAAATTCCTGAATCCTTGCGATTATTTCACCGAAATTCGGCATATTCCCCTCCCGGAAATATCCTATTTGTTAAAAAAGGTAGATCGTTCCGCGTAAATCCCGTTCCGGTCTGCCATTAAACAGATCATTGCGGGCGGATGCGTTATCCGGAGCGCGAAACTCCATACTCTCGTTTTTCTTCTGGGCTTGATATAGGAGGGAATAACCGATCCCGGCGGGTGATGAGAAGAGCGGCCTTGACGGCATTATCTCCTTCCCGCGAATCGTGCGATGGAAGTGAAAAGTAGCGTTGAACATTCCTACCGGCATATTCCCCTCCCAAAGAATATACCCAATCCCGCGCTAGTGTATCCCTGCATCCCGCGCGGAACCTGACCCGGGTTAGCGGATCATCATTATATCGTTATAGGCCTTGATAGCCTTTTCAACAATCGTCTTCATGAAGCTGACTGACATTCTCGCCTTTTCGGACGCGATCATAACCTGGTGGATATCCACCTGATCGGGCGCGACTATCCATGCCTGTTCGAGGTTATTCGAGTCAAGCTGGAGCTGGTTGACCTGATCCACGGCGTTAAAAAGGACTTCGGCGAACGGTTTCACCGGGTCGTCGCTTTTTACCGGCGCGTTCTTGCCGTTGATATGCATCTTGTTTTGGGTCGAAAGGCCGATATTCTCGCCGATGACCTGCTGTTTCGAATAGATTTCCACGTTCCCCTCCGAACGTAGTAGCATTTAAACTACTACTATTTTAACACATTCAGAATTTTATGCAAGGTTTTTTTTAAATTTTTTACTAATTTTTTATTTAACTTACTCTTATCTTCCGAGCATCAAAGCCTTTTCGAACATCTGCCTCGCGGAATTGACAAGGTTGACATTTGCTTCGTAGGCGCGGTTTGCCGAAATCATGTTCGTCATTTCCTCGACTATGTTCACATTCGGGTATGCTACATACCCCTTCCATTGCCCGGACTGGAGCGCGTACGGATGAGTGGGATCGTACACCATTCTCGGGGGCTTCTCGTCTTTCTTGATCTGGGTCACTTTCACACCCTTTCCGACTTCCTTTTTGAGCGCATCGGGCAGAAGGTGCGATTTGAATGTCAGCGAATCGTCGATAGGAGCCATGACCACTACCTGGCGCTGGTAGGGGCCTCCGTCGGCGGTAGTCACCGAGTTGGCGTTCGCGATATTGTTCGCTATGACGTCGATCTGCAGTCTCTGCGCGGTCAATCCGCTTCCCGCTATATTCAAAACTCCGAATGTTCCCATGTTTTTCTCCTTTTCGCTCTATATCCTTCTCATTGTTCGGCTGGCTCACACTTCGGCTGGCTCACACTTCGGCTGGCTCAGTGTGACAAACGGATTGTCATGGTAAGCTCGTCGAACCACGACTATCGCATTACGAAATCGACGATCTTCAGGTTGCGCGAGTACATTTCCATCAAGGCGTTGTACTGCATCGAATTCTTGGTCGAGTCGATCATCTCTTTATCGATATCCACGTTGTTCTTGTCGTTGCGGTAATTGCTGTCGTATTCCACACTGATCTTCGGGGAAACACCCTTGTAGTCGATGAACTGGTTGAACGAGATATGCCGTTCGTCAGTCATCATGGTCGGGAACTGATCCTGTTGTTCGGATTCGAGCGCGCGGGTCAACTGGGACTCGAACGACACTTCCGAGCGTTTGAAGAACGGCACGTTGACATTGGCGATATTGTCGGCGATCACTTCACGGCGCAGTGCGTTCGCGTCGAGCGCCATCTCGATCAAGGTCATCTTTTTCCCGAAATCCGTGTTCGTTCCGAAAATCATACGATTCTCCCTAAAGGTTCTCATGATAGTCACTTTTCATAAACGCCGATTCCCGGCGTCAAGGAAGTGACCATTGGGCGTTTTATGTGCTTTAGTTTTATCAATGAAATAGATAAAAATAAATTTGGAACCGCCCTTATGTATATCGGCCTTGTCGGAAAGCGGTTTAGCGTTTTAAGATATATCTCATAGATAAAAAGAAGGGGCTGTCCCAAAAGCAAAGAAATAATAGAAAAGCCGGTTTCTGCGAGTAGCGAAGCGATGAAGCAGTCTATGTAAATGTTTATCATTTAATTAAATAGATTGCTTCACGAATTTATAAAATTCGCTCGCAATGACAAAAGTTCTCCAAATTACCCTTTTGGGACAAACTGCGATTACAAAACTCCCTGTTTCTCAAAGTACCGGCGGTAGCGCTTGAAGAACCCCTTAGTGGTATTCGCGAACACTTCCCCGCTGACGGACGGATCGTTCATGATCTTCCCGATGTCGTACCGCTCTTTCAATTTAAAAATCTTGAACAACGGAGTGATCGCGTCCTTCGGGCATTTATCGATACAGCGGACACAGAGGACGCAGTTCTTGAGGAAGACCGGTTTCTTTTCGCCGGGCGCGATATTTCCCATCGGGCAGATTTTCACGCAGACGCCGCAGTTATTGCACGCGTCGGACACCTTCATCCGTCTCCCCAGACGCCTGACACCGAACGATTCCCCCGCGCTGAACATCCGCGAGCACGCCCGCCGCAGGATGCCGTTCCGCTGGAGACAGGTATCGCCCTTCAGGATTCCGGTTACCGACTTGGCGGCGGTTCTTTCCGCGATATGTATAAGGTCTTTGATCATTTCGTCGGAATACCGCCACATAACGTTAGCGGGCATCACAAAAAGCGTCTCATGGAAGACTTCGTATCCCCGTTTGAGCAGACGCGCGCGTACCATCGATGTCGCCCCGCCGTCAAGAAGCGGGTCGCCCGCGCTTTTAAACACGAACGATTTTTTCCCGCCGCCCGGAGGAAGGGTCCCGATAAATTCGAAAAAGTTTCGTGGCGCGTTCCACGCGTGCACCGGATACCCGAAACCGGCGATGTCATACTCGGCCGGGCTGGGAATTAGGCCCTTGCGCGAAAAATCCTCGATATTGAACAGGTCGACGGTACAGCCCTGCTTTTCAAATTCCTTTTTCATCAGTTCCGCAGAGAAACGGGTGTTTCCCGTGCCGGAGAAAACATAAATGCCGATCTTCATTTCGATACCCCTTCGCTTAATAGCGATTTTCGTAAATAGTCGATATAGATATCCTTCACGGATATCCCGCCGGTTTGATATCCGAGAAGCCGCATGAGCAGTAAACCGTCAAGGAGGGCGATAAACCCATGAGCGAATACCAACGGGTCGGTCTGACGTAATTCCCCCGAGGCGATCCCCATTTCGACAATCATGGCAGTTTTGCCGATGTAGTCCTTATAGTATTCCTCGTAGATATTCCGCATTCCGGGATTGAGAAGGGTCAGGGTGTAGAAGTGCACAAATATCCGGGCCATTTTTTCAGGGGACTGCCCGTTTACGGAATCAGCCCCTTCGTCAAACACGCCGAATACTCCGTCGCCGATAGCCTCGAGAAGCCCCCATGCCGTCATACCGGTATCGACACATCCCGCGATGCACTCCTTGTAGTATTCGAGGAACGCACGGTACGATTCGACAATCAGTTCGTCCTTGCCGTGAAAGTAGTAAATCACGACGCCCTTGGATACTCCGGCTTTTTCGGCGACCCTCTCGATCGTCACCGCGTCCAGCCCTCCCGACGAGATGATCTCGAGAACCGCCTCGGTGATCTGCTTTCTCCGGATCGGTTCCATTCCGACTTTCGGCATAAACACCTCTTATTTATTCTGACCGGTCAGTATAATATAATAGCAGACATTAGTCAATTCCATCGGGGCGAAAACGAAAAAATATTTCATTTTTTCATTATTTATGTTATATTAATTCGCCGCGATAAATGAAGGACGAGGTTCGGATGCCGCGCAGTTATATCACTAAACGCTATATCAACCGGGTTCGCGAGATGCTCGCTCACGGTTTGATCGATTTCGGGACGGACAGCCCGGCGATCAACGAAAGATTCTTCCAGTTTCTCGAATTGATGGATAAAATCCAGGCCGACCATCATTCCCGTTATAACGAGCCGTTCTATAACGACTACCGCGCCATCTGGACGGAGCTCTCCGCGATCCCCAAGGACTATGCGGAACAATTCGTAAAAATCCTCGCCGAGGGCTGTCCCGACTGCGGCTCTCATCGCGGAGTTTGCGCGTTCAACACCCTCTACCTCATCTTCAGTTCCATCGCGAATAAAAAGATTACCGAAGGCGGGGATGAGCTTCGATGCGCCGCGAATTCCTTAAGGGCACGGTGATGAAAATCGCCTTCACTTCGGACCTCCACGTAAACAGCTCATCGGAAAACCACGATATCATCCCCGCGATCCGGAAGAAACTTGACGATAACCCGCCTGACGTTTTTATCATCGCGGGCGATATCTCGTCCAATCTCACCGATATCGAGACGACGCTCGGGATGTTCCGCGACCTGCCGGCGGTCAAATTTTTCGTACCGGGCAACCACGATATCTGGGTCGAGGATGAGTACACAAGCGATATCAAATACTTCGACAATCTCCCGAAGATATGCCGCGAGGCGGGCTTTCACCCGCTCTGGCTCCAGCCCTACACTATCGGCGACACGGGCTTCTGCGGCACGATGGGATGGTACGACCTTTCCCTCCGCAGTACCCTCGTGAACTTCACCGACGCCGACTATGCAAAAAAGCGCTTCTTCCTATTCACATGGATGGATAAAGTGCGGATGCGTTTTTACCGTGACAGCCGTGTGCTCGACGATGCCGAACTGACCGAACTCCTGCTCGAACGCTTCATCGCCGACTGCGAGGACGTATCCCCGAAAACGAACCGGATTATCAGCGTCTTCCATCACCTCCCCTTCCGAAATCCGATTGTTTACAACGGTAAGCCGCAATGGGACTATTTCGCGGCGTTCTTCGGTTCGGCGCGTTTCGGCGAGTACATCCTGTCCAACCCGAAGATATCCCGCGTCATCTGCGGACATTACCACCGTCGGAAGTCTCTCGACATTGCGCCCGGCCTCGTGCTCCATCTTTCGCCGTTCGGCTACTACGAACGTGAAGGCGACAGGCCGTTTTCCCGCTGGATATCCAAACGTCTTTCTTACATCAATATTTGACTTTTTTTCACCCCGGTAATAATATTTCTATAAGGGGAAACTTATGATGATAGAAATGAAACATGTCCGTCAGATACGCGGCGAAGGCTTCCGGAGATGGTTCACTGACGATTACTTCGATCTTTATATGTGGTACGACCACGATAAAAATGAAGAACCTAACGGGTTTCAGCTCTGCTACGGTAAGATCGATACCGACCATGCGCTGACATGGAAAAAGGATCACGGTTTCACTCATGACGGCGTCGATACCGGCGACTACAACCCCAGCGAACACCGCACCCCGATCCTTGTCAAGGACGGGCTATTCCCGAAAACGAAGATCGTCAAAGAGTTCGACCACCGTTCGGAAAAGATCGACCCTGTTGTCCGCAAGTTTGTCCTGAAGAAGCTGAAAGAGTTTTAAACCTCGCCTTCGGAAATCTCTATTCCGGTTTGCCTGATAAACCCGCCCGCGTGTCTATACAATCGAGGTTACTTTACGGCCGGTTCGTTATGTTCGATTGAGCAATCTGACACGATTCTAGGCTTCGTTTTTCTTCACACCCTCCTAAAATTTTTTCTCCCTATATATTTGCCAATCCTGAGCGGATTTTTCTTACGTTTTTTTCTCAATAATTTTCATGCATTACCCGGTATTTCTATTCTCACAAACCACAGAGCCGCAATATCCGCCCTCCGCGATGGATTTCGTTATTGACCTTTTTTTAGTTACGGGTTATGATGTTAGAAGTGAATTTCTAAGGAGACAATCTTGGCGTCACGCGCGGAAATAGTCGAATTTTTCAAAAATCTCTGCCATCCTACCGACGGGTTCGAAGGGTGGCTTTCCGATACCGGGCATCCCGAGGTGTTCGAACGGCTTGCCAGTATCGACGAGAAACCGTTAAGCAAGGTTCAGCTCGACCAGCTCCTCCTGCTCTCGCTCGCGTCCGCCGTTTCCGACGGTTTCTTCAGCTATTACTGGCTTTCCATCCCGCCGCACACTTACGACATCAAGCGCCTGAACGATTTCGATCATTCATTCGCCGCCCAGAACGCGATTATTTCGCTCGCGCACCTGCGCTGGGGTCTCGAACGGGTCGCGATTGACGCGCTCTTATACTTCGGAAGCATCGAACGCGCTTTCGCGGTACTCGCGCGGATGTCCGAGCCGGAGATTTTCGCTTTCTTCAACGAGCGCCGTTACCCGACTGCGGCGATCAAGACGCGCGGCAAGGGCCTCCGCCTGAACAAGGTGCTCAAGGAAGACCGTTACCTGATCTCCGAAATGGCATGCAAGACATACGGCGATATGCCGGAGTCCCAGAGCGAGCTCAAGGAGTTCCTGATCGAGAACTACCGCGCGAGTGTCCGCGACGGCAACAAGAATATCCGCGTGAAGGACTTGTTCGACCGCAGTTCATCCGGTTCCAAACACCAGAACAATATGCAGATGCTCCTTTTTTCCGCCGACGACCTGCTCGAGGACACGATCTCGTCAGAGTCCGACCTTGAGAAACGATACGGACGGATCGCGGAGAAATTTATCGAGGCACGCAAGTCCGCGCTTAAAAACACGGAATACTTCCTATCGATGATTAACGACCTCGACGTATATATGTCCACCAGCATGCGCACACGGAGCGATTTCCGCACCGTGGCCGACGCGTGCGAAAAGGTGTTCGGCGACCAGCGTCTGCAGGACCTCAATCTCCGCTACTTCGACCCGACCCTGAGCGCGGCGGAAGGGCATGAGGATAAGGGGCTGATCGAGTGCCTGATGGTGCGGAGCGCGAAAGTGCTGGTGTATATCGCCGGGGAGCGCGAGAGTTTCGGGAAGGACGCCGAGGCCGCGATGGCGCTCACTCTCGGCAAGCCGGTGATCTTCTACTGTGACTCCCAGCAAAGGAAAGGCTTCTATAAGGACGTGCATCCGTTGAGCCGTCTGATCGACTTCCAGACAGGGGTCGCTGTCGGCGCGATAGTTACCGATAGGCTCGAAGAGGTCGCGGAGCTTCTGGACCGCATATTCGAGAACGCGATGGAGTACGTGATCGAACAGCCCGAGGGTAAGCCGGGTTATTACCGCCTGAAGGAAAAACTCACGAATTCCGTGATCCGAATCCAGACAAACAATAAACTCCTCAGCAGATGCTTCTGGAACTTCTTCTCCAACGCAAAATACCGCGATTCAAAGAGAGGCCGAGATGTACAGGAATAGATTTCGCGGGGGGCTTCTGCTCGCGGCCATAGTTTTCATCCTCGCGTCATGCGGAGGAACGCCTCTCAAACCGTCGATGCAAGGCCGTCTGTTCTTCTGGAAGGCGCAGGGCGTCAGCAACACAGTCTACCTGCTGGGATCGATCCACCTCGCGGACAGTTCCATCTACCCGCTCGATCCGGTGATCGAGAGCGCGCTTTCAAACTCCGACTATGTTGTCGTAGAACTGGATGTCGATAAAGCGAAGTCGAAGATCAATATGCTCGTAGCGAAGGAAGGTATGTACCATTTTCCGTTCACGAACTCGCTCAAGAACGATCTCCCGCCCGAACTCTACGACAAGGTGGTCGCATACGGCAAGAAGTTCGGAATGAACGCTAGCACGCTCAACATCATGAAACCGTGGTTCGCGGCGTTCACCTTTTCCGGGATGAATATGATAAACATGGGATACACCGGCGAGAACGGGCTCGAGAGCTATGTCCTCGGAAAAGTGCGGAGCATTAAACCAATCCTCGAACTGGAAAGCGCGGAGTTCCAGATCAGGATTTTCTCAAAAATGTCGCTGGAAAATCAGACCGCTTTCTTGATAAGTCAGATGCTTCCTGCCGATGAATTAAAAAGAGAATTCGAGAATCTATACGCCTCATGGAAAAGCGGGAACATCGAACAGTTCACGGCGTCCGTGTTGGGCGGTAAGGAGCAATGGGACGGCGAGGTCAATAAAGTACTGATCTACGACAGGAATATCACGATGGCCGATAAGATCGCCGGTTACCTGAACGGCGGCGGGACGTACTTCGTGCTCGTGGGCGCCGCGCATTTTGTCGGCTACAAGGGAATAATCAGCCTGCTCGAGAACGCGGGCTATAAAGTGATTAGATATTAGGGAGGAAAAATGAAAAGGCTCATTCTCATCGCGCTTTTATTCGTTAACGGTGTCATGTTCGCTGGCGGCCCGTCGGGGACATATATCCCCGCCGAGGTCGAACTGCCGTTATCGTCCGCCGAAGGCAAGGGCGCGGATTACATCATGCCGCGATTCTACCCGGTCGGATGGTCGAAGGACGGGAAGTTCGCCTACTTCACATACAGTTCCTTCGAGTACAACGGAACCGCGAATACAATCTTCAAGTTCGTTATCCAGAACCTGATCGACGATAAACTTGTTTGGGAAACGACCTTCGCCAAAGGGAAAGAGGTTTCCCTCGCGGAAGTCTGGGCGAAGTACGAGAACGAGATCAACGCGAAACTCGCGCAGAATAAAATATCCCAGTACGAGGGCGAGCTCGGTAAATTCCCTTTCAAGACGGCTAAGGGCGCAGTCGATTACGAGGTACGGGTGACGCAGAAGAAAAGCTCGCTCGGCTATACCTATATCGACTCTATCGAGTTTCACGCGTTCCTCGGGAAGACCGGCGACAAGATCATCTACAAGGAGAAAAACTCGCAGGCTATCCGTCTCTCCGTCCCGGGTTTCATGAAGAGCCCGTTCGAGGACAGAGTCGCCATCGTCCTGCTGAAAGTGAAGCGTTCCGACGAGGAAGGACTCTACCCGGTCGAAATCCAGATCATCGGATGCCATCTCGGGATCGGATTCAAACAGACGAAACCTTCCGGCGATGACGAGGATGAGGACGTCGAGCCCGATTACGATCCGGACGCCGACGAGTTCGAAATCGAAATAGACGAAGACTTCGGAGAAACGGATGGAAACTTCTGACCCAAAATCACCCGGCGGTAACGATGGTGTCCGTCTCGATAAATGGCTGAAATTCGCGCGCTTCTTCAAACAGCGTTCGGCGGCGGTAGAGGCTATCGACGGTGGTCATGTAAAGGTCAACGGCGAGCGATCCAAGCCGTCGCGTGTCGTCCGTCCCGGCGACGAACTCCTGATCCTGCTCGGCAACGATTACCGGAAGGTGACGGTTAAGGGCGTAACCCAGCGTTCGATCAGCAGGGAACTCGCGCGCGAACTCTACGAGATGGAAGATAAGGAAGTCCCCGCCGGCGACCTCGCCGAGTATATCGAGATTATCGAACGGCAGGAACGGAAAGCCCGCCGCGAACAATCCGGCAATATCACTAAGAAAGACCGCAGGACTCTGCATAAATTCAAGTACGGCGACCACTAAGGAGAGGGTATGACTATTTGAAATCTATCTAGGAATGATTGCACTATTGGAAAATTCCGAGTTCTATATTAAAAAATTCGTGATTTTTCTTTTTTTTAATCATAGGAGGATATAATGATATTAGATACATTAGTTATCAGAGACTTCAAATCAATTTTGAATTTAAATATTTCTTTAGGGAAAGTGAATATCTTTATCGGTGCAAATGGAAGTGGAAAGAGTAATATCCTAGAGGCTTTAGGTATCTTATCTGCCGCCGCTTCTGGACGAGTCGATGATCCAACATTGAACAGAAAAGGTGTACGCCCAGGAATTCCACGTCTCTATAAAAGTGCATTTAACGAAAGAATAAGTCCTCATATATACTTTGAAGCAAAGAGTACCAACCTCAAATATTCTGTAACACTTAATAATCCATTAGAAAAACCAAAACCGGCTTGGCTTTTTAAAACTGAAGAGTTATACAATGGCTCAGAAAGATTAATTTCTCGAAGTCCATTGAATGCTAAAAATGATACTCAGGGTTATGCTGCTTTAAAAATTGTTGAGTCCAACCCAAGCGAACCTATTTCGTTGTTTTTTGATATTCTTAGAGACTATTCAATTTTCTGTCCAACAACACTCACCTTACGAGGATTAGTAAATGATGGACAAACAAGAGAACCTGTTGGAATATCAGGCGGTAAACTAACTGAAGGATTACAGAATCTCATATCTCTTGCAAAATCCGATGAAAACCTCTCTGAAGCAGTAGAAGAAGTAAAGGAGCTTATAGATTGGGCAAATTCTTTTGATATTGTCCCTGCTTCTACTACTTTGCTTTCAGGTTCATTACCAAGGCCAAAAAATGTAATCCGATTTCATGATCGATATATGAGGAAAGGAAAAAATACCCTAACTGCATACGATGCAAGCGAAGGGGCATTATACATTCTCTTTACTGCTATTCTTGCATTATCTCCAAACTCTCCCCAGTGTTTTGCAATAGATAATTTTGATCAGGCACTAAATCCGAGACTAGTTATGAAACTTACATCAACACTCTGTAATTGGATATTAAACATGAAATATGATAGACAAATCTTAATGACTGCACATAATCCTGCCGTTCTGGATGGTTTACCTCTAAAGGATGATAGGATACGCCTTTTTTCTGTTGATCGAAACAGTCACGGAGCGACAGAACTTAGAAGAATAGAGATTACTGAAGAATTAGAAGCACAAGCAAAAGAAAAACAATGGCCATTATCTCGTCTTTGGATAATGGGTTATTTAGGGGGCGTTCCAAATGTCTAAATTAAGAATTGCGATAGTCGCTGAAGGAGATACTGACATTGTTATTATTCAGGCTATTCTTAAAAACATCATTCAAAATCCGTTTGTTTTAACTATTCTTCAACCCAATACATCCATCGCATTTTCAGGAAATTATGGTCCCAACGGTGGGGGGTGGCCGGGAGTTTTTCAATGGTGTCAACAAATTGTTTCGCAAAAAGCAACCTTTGGATGTTCGATTGAATGTATTCCTGCATTAAAAGATTACGATTTAATCATTATTCATACCGATGCTGATGTTGCATCTTTTACTTACTCTAGTGCAAATATTTCAGATCCTCCACTTAACAATTTACCATGTAATCAGCCATGTCCTTCACCTATGGATTCTATAAATGTTTTAAAACAGGTAATTCTTTCTTGGATGGAGGAATCATCTCTCCCAGAATGCTGGATACTTTGCATACCATCGAAATGTACTGAAGCATGGGTTGTTGCTCTGAAATATAATAATACCGGAAATCAAATTCTAAATAACTTAGAATGTGATATGAATTTGGAACATTGGCTTTCTTTAAGGCCAATATCAGAAGGGGAGCGGTTTACTAGAAAGAAATCTGGAAATCTGTATAAGAAAAACACTCGCGTTTATCGAACATTTAGTGACGAAGTTACTAAAAAATGGCCTTCAATTCTTCACACTAATTCTTCTGCAAACGCATTTAATTCCGATCTAGTTAATTCAAATTGTCTTTGCTTGACTTCAGGAGAAGAAAATGATAATTTCAGAACTATAGGAACAATATAAAAAATTGTAACAGATCGTGAACATCACTTGGTCTATAAAAGAGCAAATGGATTTTCCAGTATTAATTGTTAGGAAGAGAAGCTTTAATAAAAGACCGCAGGACTCTGCATAAATTCAAGTATGGAGACCACTAAGGAGAGGGTATGGACAAGTTCGACGCGATCATCATCGGGGGCGGTATCGGCGGATTGAGCACGGCGGCGTTTTTGGCAAAAAACGGCGTAAAGGTGATCGTGCTGGAGAAACACAACACCCCCGGCGGATTCGCGGCCTCGTTCGAACGGAACGGCTGCCGTTTCGATATCGGGCTGGAAGGTCTCTACGAACTCGGGGAAAAAAATGTCATCCCGTTCTTCCTGAACTATCTCGGTAAAAAGATCGCGACTCACCTTCGGAAGGAGAACTTCCGTATCTTCAACGGCGGCCTCGATATCCGGCTCCATTCCGGAAGCTATGCTTCCGATCTGGCGTCGGCGTTTCCCGGCGAAAAAGCCGGAATTGAAAAGTTTTTCCGCATCAATAAAAAGATCATGGACGAAATGAGCGGGGGCGGCGCGCCCAAACCGCCCTATGAAATGAATCTATTTGAGAAGATCGCGATGGGAATCGGTTCGCTCTTCACACGCCCTACCCTCATGCGCTACGGATTCCGCGACGCGGTACCGGTGCTTAAAAAGCTCTTTAAAGACCGACGGGTCGCCGAAACCCTTTACGCCAAACTTCCCACTCCCGCGATGTACACGGCCACAGCGTACCGTTGGAATGTAGCCGACCGCGAAGAAGTCTACTACCCCGAGGGCGGGATGCAGGCTATCGCCGACACGCTCGCTGCGTCGATCCGTGAGAACGGCGGGCAGGTGATCCTGAACAAAGAAGTCAACAAGGTACTGATAGACGAAAGCGGCGAAAAGCCGTTCGCGCGCGGGGTGAAATGCGTAGACGGTGAGTACTTTTACGCCGATACCGTCATCTCGAACTCCTCGCCTCATCACCTGCTGAACAAGATGATCGACGGCGTTTTCGCGCTGGAACAGTTAAGAAAAACGATCTCACAGCGGAAGGTGTTTCCCGGCGCGATGCTCAGTTTCACCGGGGTCGACGGTTCCTACGACTTCGGCGGGTACAATTATTTCGGTTTCATGGGCGACAATC
>Ga0154538_162_pt3 | contig 18907 bp, 21 predicted proteins | sample RifGroF1_FD_105681 | JGI IMG/M metagenome (GOLD analysis project Ga0154538, IMG submission 105681) | Spirochaetes bacterium GWF1_51_8 | reverse complement strand
CTGAAGATCGCGAAGTGTTTCCAGAAAATGGGATATCAGAAGATATTTACGAAATTCCTGAAAATTTGCCTCCGTATCGACGAAAACAACGCGAACGCGTTCTATCTGATGAATGTAAATTAGGACTGATGTAAGTTTTTACGTTCACCGTTCTCTACCGGATAATATATAAAAACTAGTTCTGATAAAAAGATAGAGATTTTAACGCTTAAATCTTGTTCTGATTACTATTTTATTATATAATTAGGAATAAGAGGTAAGGAACGGCAAATGGACACGAAAAACAAGTACACTTTCCTCATTGTCGACGACGAGTTCCCGATTGTCAAGATCATTTCCGATATTCTCAATATTCACCCGAGCGTCAAGCAGATCTATACTGCCAACAACGGACTGGAGGGTGTCGAGACCTATCAGAATAACGACATCGACTTTGTTATTACCGATATCCTGATGCCAAAAATGACCGGCATCGAACTCATTAAAAAACTTATGTCCATCAATCCCGATGTGCAGATCATCGTCGAATCGGCATTCAGCGATATCGATCTTGTCCGTGAGGCGATGCGGAGCGGGGCATATGACTATATCCTGAAACCGTTCTCAATCGAAGATATGATGACCGCGATTAACAGGATCATCGAACGCCGTGAGTTTATCGAAGAAAAGCGCCGTTATGTCCACCGGCTCGAGGAAAAGATCGCGGAGACCACCGCCGACCTCCGCCAGAAATACCTCCTCGCTTTTACCACTCTTGTCTATGCTTTGGAAGCGCGCGACCGTTACACCCACGACCATTCGCAGAACGTCTCACGTTATTCGGTAGGCTTGGCTAAAGCCGCGGGCTTGTCCGACGACGAGATATATATGATCCGCGAAGGCGGCATCCTTCACGATGTCGGCAAGATCGGTATTCCCGACGGCATTCTCCTCAAGCCAGCCGCGCTTACCGACGAAGAGTACGAGACGATCAAACAGCATCCTACAATCGGGAGAAATATAATTTTTCCGGCGCTGAAAGAGCATTCTATCACTATGAATGTGGTATATTATCATCATGAACGGTTCGACGGGTACGGATACCCCGAACGGTTAAAGGGCGAGGCTATCCCGTTTCACGCGCGGATTGCCGCGATAGCCGATGCGTATGACGCGATGACCTCGCGCCGTATCTACCGCAACAACCGGACGGTGGATGAAGCGATAACGGAGATAAATGCCTGCAAGGAAAAGCATTTCGATCCCGAGCTGGCCACGCTCTTTGTGAATAATATCGATTCGATCATCAAGGAGAAAAATGTTGAATAAAACATACGGCCTCATCTTTTTTTTCATTCTTGTTCTGTCAGGATGTCAAAATACTCTAAAGGTAAATGATAAAGAGTATTCCAATGACACCCTGAAGCTGAAAGTTTTCGGTTTCGGCAAGGAACAGCAGGTCGCGTATATGAATGCCCAGGGCGATTACAATATCATTCTCAAGGGCGCAGCGTTCGAGATTATTAAGGGAAAAGTAACTCTCCTTCCCAATAATAACAATCCGGTAAAAAATCCCAATCTCGACGGGTATTTCAATACATCTCAGAAAAAACTTGGAGACAAACTGTTCATATACGAGTACAAGGAGCTTTCCGGTACGATCTACATCCAGACCGGGAAGAAGCACACTCAGGAATCCGAAGTCGAGATAAAGAATCCAGATGTCCGTGTATTGCCTGTTGTAATCACCGATGCTATTGAAAAAAAATATGCCGATAATAAAAAAGCGTCCGGTGTGGCCTATGTCCGGGGGATTTCGTATGACGTCTCGAAACCCGGAAAAATTTTCGTCAAGTACAGTGTCACGTTAGTGGAGGAGAATGTTGAATAAGTTTATTTCCTTCATGAAGGAAATGGAAGTTGAAAAACTGATCGATGAAGGGAAATTCGCCGAGGCAGTCCCTATTCTACTGCAATCACTTGACAAGGGCGAATTCATCGACAGGTTCGGCCTGCTCGATAAAATTTCTTATTGCTATATCAAGCTTGAGAATTTCGAATCCGGATTGAAGTACCTCAACGAAATGGTTAAGATCAACCCCCATTCCGCGAGTGTCAAACACAACCTCGCCATTTGTCATTATTACCTCGGGAACTATGAGATTTCCGCGCGTTACTTCGAGGACCTGACGGATACGGAATTTAACGACAGCTTTTCCAATTTCCATCTCTGTGTCTGTTATATTAAGCTCGCGAAGTTCGATAATGCCGAGAAGCTCTATGCCGCTTTCCTGAACGACGAACATGCCGGGCAGACGATCTTTAATATCGGGATGAATCTTGTTCACGAGTCCCAGCCTTCCCGCGCGAAAGACTTATACCTGAAATACCTGCACACCTACCCTAAGGACATCGATTGTATGTTCGGGCTGGGTATCAGCTATGTCGAGACGAAGGATTACCAGAAATCCATCGAATGCTTCACGCGCGTTTTCGAATGGGACAAGGATCGTTTCCCGATGGCGCCGGTTCTTCTCGGGATGAGCTATTTCGAGGTAGGGCAGGCTCCGAAGGCGCTTGTGTACCTGAAACACGCCATCGAGCAGGACGCGTCCAACTACGAGGCATGGTACTACACGGGGATCGTCTACGATGCGCTCAATCAGCCCGATAACTCGATCGAAGCTCTGAGACAGGCGGCGGGTTTGAAACCCCACTCTTCGGAAATATGGGAGCGGCTCGCGTTGGTGTACCTGAACCATAAGATATACGAGAAGGCGCGCGAGTGCTTTCTGAAAGTTTTCAAACTGACAAATAACCCGGAATACGCCTACAGGATCGGGCTCAGCTTCATGCTTGAAGAGAAGTACGAGAAAGCGGTGGATTTTTTTACCGTCAGCCTCGACCGCTCGGGCGACTCCGACGAAATTTACGAAAATATCGGTATCTGCTACTATCACCTGAAGAAGTACTGGGAAGCCATCCAGTACCTCGAGCCGTTGATCAACAAAGGCGTCACCAAGGAGATGATCTTTTTCGTTTACGGCAGCTCACTCATGAAGGTTGGGCGGCTGAACGAGGCGCGGGAAATTCTCGAAAAAGGCCTCAAGCAGAATCCGTCGGAGATTAATATCCTCTACGGGCTCGGACTCCTCGAGGCGAACCGTGAGAACTACGAAAAGGCGGCTCGTTATCTCGAAAAAGCCGTGATTATCGACAGAAATCCCGAGATTATCTACACCCTCGCTTTGACGAAGATGAAGCTCCAGGAAGCCGATTCGGCCGTGGAACTTTTCGAGGAGTATATGCTCCAGAAACAGCCCGAGCCGGAAGTGCTGTATAAAATAGGCCTCCTTTACATCCAGCTCAAGGAGTTCGATAAGGCGAGACGTGTTTTCCAGGATATCGTTGTCCTGAACCCGGCGCATGAAGGCGCGAAAAACTATATAAAAGACTTGGAAAAGCTATGAGGGGAATCTTACTTTTCGGTTTTTTATTTCTCATGTCCTGCACGCAGGAACACTTGCTACTCCTGAAGAATGTCCAGACCGCGCAGTTCCTATCGTTCGATCAGCTTCTTAAGGAAACGGGCTATATGAACTATATCAACCGCCCGTTCGTCTTCACTAATCAAATTCCGTTGACCGCAAAGGTCATGACGACAAACCAGACTGTGTTAAAGATCAGCCAGTTTACCAATATCATCACCAACACGACGCCCGGAACACTCCCCGGAATGAAGATTTCCACGCAGATCGTCGTCATACCGGATAAAAATAACGCGATCGCGCAATCGAATAAAATCACCGTCCAGCTCGATAATAAAAAGCCTCCGATCAAGGATGCCGCCCCGCCCAAGGACCCGTTGACGATCACGCCGATTGTCAAGAATATCGAAATGGTTCCCGGCGAGGAGTTTTCCATCAATGTCTACGAAAAGGATATACTCCTGACTCTGAAAACGGTCGAGGGCGATATCAAGTACCTGAAGGAAAAATCCAATCCCGCCGACGGTTTCTTCCTGTTTCAGGGCGGAACGATGACCGGGATGGTCATCCTTCACGGCTACACGAAGAGCGGAAAACTCGTGAAAAAGTATATCTATAACATCAAACCGTTATCCGCCCAGCCCGTGCAGACTTACCCCGGTGTGACGAACAAGATCGACTTCGCTCCATCGGACGGCGACATCACCAACAAGGGCTCGGGCTTCATGCTTTCCGACACCGTGCTCGCGTCGCTGGGCAACCTGTCCAACCCCGAGAAGATCAAGCTTCTCTATAAGAATATCAACTCAGGCGATATGACCCCGAAGGACAAAGAGCTCCTGCGTTACCAACTCATCTCCTACCTGATCGATAATTTTTCGTTCACCGAGGCCGCGAGTAATATCAATCTGCTGACCGATCAATACCGCAAGAACCTATATCTCGCGCGGATGTACGCCAAGCAGAAGAAACCGCTGGAAGCGTTCAAGAGCTATTATGCGGCGCTGAACGGCGACCCGGCGGTTATAAAAAGCGCAATTCTGGAAATGGAAGCCCTGTACCTAAAAGAGGGCGATATCGATAAAAGCTCTATCGATAAAATGAAAGGCATCACGGCGGGATACATTCAGTCCGATCCGGATTTCTATGCCCGTTCGATGATTAATCTCGCGCGGCTCATGCAGTATGTCCACGACATCTACGGTTCCAAGGATATTTTCGAGAGTATACTCAAGGGGAATTACAGCAAGGCGGTCATGCAGGACGCCAAAAAGTATTACGAAGAATTAAAAAAGAATTTCCTGGAATATGAATAAGGAGATCAAGTATCATGCAGTTAGTAAAAGGACTCGAAGGCTTTATCGAAGCGCCCCACCCCGATAAACTCCAGAATATCGAGGAGATGCAGAAATTTGGGATTATCGGTTACTCCGATTCCATAATACAATCCTTTCTCAGGGCGAAGAAAGCCGCAAAATCGAACGCGAATATCCTGATTCAGGGCGACAGCGGTACCGGAAAGGAACTCTTCGCCATCGCCACGCATTATATGGGCATCCGGATGGACGGCCCGCTCATCAAATTGAACTGCGCGGCAATACCAGAGACCCTTCTCGAAAGCGAGCTCTTCGGATATGAGAAAGGCGCGTTCACCGGCGCGGGACGCACGAAGATCGGGAAATTCGAGCTTGCGCATAAAGGGACGATCTTTCTCGATGAAATCGGCGAGATGTCGCTCGCGCTCCAGGCGAAAATTCTGCGCGTCATCGAGGATAAAATCATCTCGCGTGTCGGGGGCCTCGAGAGCATCAATATCGACGTGCGGATCATCTCCGCTACCAACCGCGACCTCTGGCAGGAAGTCCGCAAGCTGAAATTCCGCGAAGACCTCTATTACCGTATCAATGTCATTTTTCTCCACCTGCCCGCCCTCCGCGAACGGCGCGAAGACATCCCGCTTCTGATCGATTTCTTTATCAAACGTTATATCGAACAGGAAGGCGTGAAGATCACACAGATCGACGAGGATGTCGTGAAACTGCTCATCTCGTTCAACTGGCCGGGCAATGTCCGCCAGCTCGAGAATGTGATCCATCACGCGATGATCATGACCGAGGACGAACGAATCTCTATCGACGACATCCCCGACAACATTTTTACTTCGTCCTCGTTATCGGGTGACTCGATGAGCACTCTCGCCGGGTATATCAAGAAGGATAATGTCATCATCACCGATCTCGACTTGGACGAAATGGAAAAGACGCAGATATTGAAGGCGCTCGAAAAGGCGCATTGGAAGATGTCGAAAGCGGCCGAACTGCTCGGTATCCACAGGAATACGCTGACCCAGAAGATGAAGAAGTACAAACTGAAATAATCAGTTCCGCTGTTCGATATAGAGGATTTGGGCGTTGTAGAGCTTGAAGCTGTCCGGATGAAGAACCATCCGTTTTTCGATCAGGTATTGGTTTTTCTCGACCACGATTTCAAGTACAGCCCTTTCCATATCCCTGAATGCCAGACCGGTAAGATCGTGAGTAGTGGGCAATTCCCTATTCGGATCGATATAATCCGCGATAAAAAGAATTTTCTGGAATCGAGTCATATTTTCCTTTCCGGTGGGATGGATCAGGATCGCGTCAAGGATTTCTTTATCGCGCACACCGTACTTCCAGTACGCCAAAAACGCCCCGACTCTCGCGTGGATGACGCCCGGCGATTGAAGGTCTTCTCGGGTAAGCGGGATACCGTTTTTCCCGCAAAACTCCATCTGTTCCGCGATCGACATCCCCTTCGCGCAGTCGTGCAATACTGCCGCGACCCTCATTTCCTCGGGCTTCACACCCCACTTCGCGGCGAGTTCCATCCCGACCCGTTCCACCCCGAGGGTGTGCTGGTAACGTTTCTTCGAAAGGTTATTTTTCAAATCCTCATAAATCTTTTCGAAATCCATTTTTAGTCCTTCAGCTCAAGATTATATTTTTTCTTCAGGAGTTTTCTGAGTTCGGTCATGAAATACTTGCCGGGATCGGTCTTCTGAGTGAATTTATAATTCGTGACATTTTCGATATACAGCGCGTAATGGGGAAGTTTTTTATTGGTGTACTCGTAATGACCGATCATATACTCCACCGATGGAAACTGTTCGGCGAGCCATGCGATCAGATGGGCGTTAGCCTCGATCTGCGCGGCGGTAAGGTCGACGTTCTTCTTCCCGACATTTTCGATGCCGATGGCGGTGTAATTGAATCCGATGGTGTGGCGCGCGACGATGTTCAACGGGAGAAGAGTATATATTTTCCCGGTTTTATCGATAACAAAATGGATGCCGACATTGACCGCGCCGAACGCCTGCAGGTACGGACGGTCGTCGCCCATCTTCGCCGGTTTGAAGCACCCGAGCGAGTCCTTCAACGACGACATCTCGGTAGAATGGACTACGATCATTTTCGGGTCTTTGAGCTCGTAGGTATCCATCCCGTAATGATCCTTGCAGTACTGCTTAGTCAGTTCGAGTCTCTCCGCGGTCACAATCGGGTAATCGGTGAAATCGGGTTTTTTAACCGCACCGGTAAGCGTCAAGAACAAGAACAATATCAATGGCAAATACTTTTTCATCGTCCCTCCCGGAAGACTATTATAACCCCTTTCGGCGTAAAAGTGAAGTTTTAATAATTTGACAAAAAGGCAAAACAGGGGTATAATTAATATACAATGCCTATTGAGGAGTGTAGCAATGAGAGAAGGAATACATCCCAAACTTTATAATACCAAAGTCAAATGCACCTGCGGCGAAGAGTTTGTTATTCGCGCGGCTGTCGAACAAATCCACGTCGAAGTCTGTTCCAAGTGTCACCCGTTCTATAGCGGTCAGAAGAGAAACATCGACCGCGGCGGTATGGTCGAACGCTTCAAGAAGAGATACGGCATCAAGTAATTCGGCATGGCCGAAAACCAGCCTCAGGCGCTTAAAGTTAGTGAGCTCGCTAAATTCTTATCGAATATTATCACAAGTAACGTTCCTCCTTTGTGGATTCGCGGCGAGATCAGCAATCTCCGTGTCCAGCAAAGCAGGAACGTTTTTTTTACACTGAAGGACGAAGAATCAAAGATAAACTGCGTCATGATGCATTTCTCCGAGGCGCAATCCTCTGTGAAGGATTTGGCGGACGGACAGGAGATTTTCCTTTACGGCAACGTCTCCTACTACAAGAAAGAAGGTTCCATCAGTTTCTTTGTCGATAAAGTCCTTTTTATCGGCGAAGGCCTCCTTAAACAGAAATTCGAACAACTCCGCCAAAAACTCGAAAAAGAAGGCTATTTCGATAAAGGCCGCAAGCGCAAAATTCCAGAGTACCCAGAATGGGTCGGGATTGTCACATCTCCTACCGGAGCGGCGATCCACGATATTCTCAATGTCACGAACCGCCGTTTCGGAAGCGTGAACATCGTCCTATTTCCCGCCAATGTCCAGGGCGACGGCGCGTCCGAGGAAGTAGCCCGTTCTATCAGGATCGCGAACAAGTATGCCGGGCATTTGCTCGACGTCCTCATCGTGGGACGCGGGGGCGGCTCGATCGAAGACCTCTGGTGTTTTAACGAGGAACCCGTCGCACGGGCGATCTTTAAATCGAAAATCCCCGTGATCTCTGCGGTCGGCCACGAGATCGATTATACTATCGCGGACTATGTCGCGGATATGCGCGCTCCTACGCCGTCCGCCGCCGCAGAACTTGTAGTCAAGGACAGGAACCAGCTCCTCGATTACCTCCGCAATCTCACCTACCGCGCCGACCAGCTGATGAACAACAAAACCGATCAGTTCCGGCTGATCCTCGATAACAAGGGTAAAACGTCGCTCAAGCGCACCTTGATCACGATGCTGTCGAATATCTCGCTCGAACTGGGCGAGCTCAGGCACCGTTTCGACAAGGTCTACGCCTCGAATATCCAGAACTGGTCGCATCGGGTGAAACTGCTCGCGGAAAAGCTCGAAACCCTAAATCCGGTAAAAATCCTCGAGCGCGGTTATTCGATCACGTACAAGCTCGATGAAAACGACGTCCGGAAGAATATCCGTTCGGCGGACGAGACTGTTCCCGGCGATAGCCTGCTGACCATTCTCCACGACGGCGAAATCCGTTCGACACGGCGCTAACTCTATCGCAAACCGTATACCTGCCGAAAATTATATACTGACTTTACAGGAACTATCATGATAAAAGTACTCATCATCGGCGCGGGCGCCGCCGGCGAAATGGTCGCCAATGAAATCAAAACTCACAAGTACTTCGCTGAGAAATGGAAGATCGAAGGTTTCCTCGACGACTCGCCCGGAAAGAAATCCGCGGGCGGATTCCCTGTCGTCGGATCAATTGCCGACGCGCCATCCGTGATCCGCGAACGCTCGATAGACAAGGTGATCATCGCCATCCCGTCCGCGGGAAGGAGCACGATCGACAGGATAGTCTCGATAGTTTCCGGCTCGCCTGTGCAAATCCAGATCGTCCCGGGTATCTTCGATATTATCGAGGGTAATGTCCGCATTTCGCAAATCAGGAATATCCAGCCGTCCGACCTTCTTGGCCGCGAAGAGGTAGGCCTCGAGCCCGAGAGGCTCGTCGACACGTTCCGTGACAAGACCGTTTTCGTGACCGGAGCGGGCGGCTCCATCGGCTCGGAGATTTTCCGCGAGCTATTAAAGCTCCCGGTTAAGAAGGCTATCGCGTACGGACGGGGCGAGAACTCGATTTTCGAGCTGATCTCATTCCTGAAAAAGGAAGACCGTTTCGCCTATTCCATCGGCGATATCCGCGACCCGGTGAAACTCGAGCACGAAATCTCGCGCCGCCAGCCGGATATCGTGATCCACGCCGCCGCGCATAAACACGTCCCGTTGATGGAAGACCATCCCGACGAAGCCGTCCGTAACAATATCCTCGGCACTTATATGACCGCGCGGCTTTCGATCAAATACGGCGTCAAGCGTTTTATCCTGATCTCGACCGATAAAGCCGTCAATCCCAATTCATTCATGGGGGCGACGAAGCGCATCGCCGAACTCGCGGTGCTGTCGCTCAACCGCTCTCAGAAGAACACACGGTTTACCGCCGTGCGTTTCGGTAACGTCCTCGCGTCGCGCGGGAGTGTCGTACCGCTCTTTATGAAGCAGATCGAACTCGGCGGCCCGGTTACTGTCACGCATCCCGAAATGACCCGTTACTTTATGTCCATCCCCGAAGCCGCGCGCCTCGTCCTGAAATCCGCCGCCGTTCCCGACGACGGTATCTATATCCTCGAAATGGGTCGTGCGATCCGTATCCTCGATCTCGCGAAGAACATGATCGCGTTATCGGGTCTGGACGAATCTGTCATCCCGATTGTCTATTCCGGCTTGCGTCCCGGGGAAAAACTCACGGAAGAACTGAATTACGATTATGAGAAACCAAACCCGACCGCGTTCGATAAACTCTACCGCCTGACCGGCGACGAGCCGTTATTCGATGCCGATTCCCTCGACAGAACGATAGCCGTTCTCGAGAAAGCGGCAGAAACATTTACACGCTCGAAGATCGAAGAGGCTGTCAGGAGTATCCTCCCCGGTTTCAAAGGAGCCGGACGATGAAAAAAATCCCGTTCGCTCTTCCCGAGATCGGGGAGCGGGAGATAGAGGCGGTCACCGACGTCATGCGTTCGGACTGGATCACAACCGGGCCGAAAGTCCGCGAGTTCGAACAGAACCTCGCCGATTACTGCGGCGTATCCCATGCTCAATGCCTCTCCTCAGCCACCGCGGGGATGGAACTGCTCCTACGCCTTTACGGGATCGGGCCGGGGGACGAAGTAATCACCACCCCCTACACATTCGCGGCCACCGCGAACGTCATCGTCCATACCGGCGCTGTTCCGGTTTTCGCCGATGTTTGCGGAGAGGATTTTAATATCGATCCCGTAGCGATAGAGAAACTGATTTCACCGAAAACAAAGGCCGTGATCACCGTCGATTTCGGCGGGCTCCCGGTAAACTACGGCGGGATATCGACCATCCTCCGCGATAAGGCAAACCTCTTCCGCCCGTCCGCGAATCCCTACCAGCGCGGACTTCATCGGCCGTTGTGGATATCCGACGCGGCGCACAGTCTCGGCGCGGTCTACGGCGGCAGGAAAACAGGAGGTCTCGCGGACTTCTCGGTCTTCTCCTTTCACGCCGTGAAAAACCTAACCACCGCCGAGGGCGGAGCCATGCTCTACGACCGTTCGGTATGGGAGAACGCCGACGATATCTACCGCGGGCTTCGATTGATGCTTCTCCACGGCCAATCCAAGGATGCCCTCGATAAACTCAAGGCCGGAAACTGGTTCTACGCCATCGAGCTCCCGGGCTATAAGTACAACATGACCGATATGTCCGCCGCGATGGGGATTTCCCAGCTCGCGCGTTACGAAGACGAGATACTCGCCAAAAGGAAAAGAATCTGCGGTATATATACCGAAGCGCTTGCAGGCGTCCCTTCGTTGAGCGTACCGATCCTTCGGGACGGCCTGCGCGAGACGTCCTATCAGCTTTATCCTCTCCGGCTGAAAACGCCGAATATCGAACTGCGGAATGCGGTTATCGCCGGGATGAGCGAAAAGGGCATCGCGCTGAACGTGCATTTTATCCCGTTACCGCTCCATCCATATTACGAAAAGCTGGGGTACATGATTGATAAATATCCGACCGCGAAAAAACTTTATGAAAGCGAAATCAGTCTGCCGGTTTACTCACGGCTTTCGGAAGACGACGCGCTTTATATAGCCGAAGAATTGAAAAAAACGTTGAAAAACCTCGAGGAGCGATTATGATTTCCAAGGACGATTATTTTATTCTCTACATGGATGAAAAATCCTATTACATGCTGCCGTTCACGGAAAACCAGAGCTTTTCGAGTCACAGGGGCAATGTCAAATTCGAGGGTGGAATGGAATACGGCGACAAACTCACTTCGCATATGGGGACGGATTTCTACGTCCTCCGCCCGACCCTCGCCGACCGGATGATGAAGGTCAAACGCCGCACCACGATTATCTATCCGAAGGAAGCCGGTACGATTCTCCTCGAACTGGGGATCGAGAACGGAAGCCGCGTGATCGAATGCGGATCGGGTTCCGGCTCTCTGTCGGTTCTGTTAAGCAGGATAGTCGGCCCGTCAGGGAAGATATATTCCTACGAACGCCGCCCCGAACATCAGGAGAGCGCGATCAAGAACCTTTCCAAATTCGGCAAACCCGAGCATGTGGAATTTTTCCTGAAAGACCCCGTTACCGATGGCGGATTCGGCGTCACCGGCGTCGATTCGGTGTTCCTCGACGTTCCCGAACCGTGGACATTGATCGACGCGGCCTACGACGCCCTGAAAGGGGGCGGTTTTATCGGGACGTTAAATCCCTGTATCGAACAGATTCAGACCACGGTAGAGAAAATGGAGCAGTCCGGCTTTATCCGTATCCGCTGTATCGAGATTTTAGTGCGCGGAATACGCGTCAAGAAGAATATGACCCGTCCGCACGACAGGATGATCGCCCATACCGGCTACCTCCTGTTCGCGCAGAAAATTAATCAAAAACCCGGCTTGAAATCCGAATGAATGAGGTGTAAATTTCACTAAACCACCCGGAGGTTCATTATGCGTTTTTCGTCTATTTCACCCGTGAGGCTGATGCTTCTGCTTACTGTTTCGTTTGCATTGTTCGCCGCGCCGGCAGGCCTTTTCCCGAAAAAATCGTCTTCGATAGACCTGCACGCGATTGAAGAAAAGGTGTTCGAGATTGTCAACATGGAACGTGAGGATGCCGGTCTGGAACCTTACGAGTACCACGATATACTTGCCGAGTTGGCGCTCTATCATAGTGAAAACATGATCGAATTCGATTTCTTCTCGCATACCGACAATAAAGGAATGTCGCCGGGGCAGAGAAAGAACAAGCTCTTTCCTGAAATCATCGGCGGGATCGGAGAAAATATCGCATACAACTATGGGGCTTCCGAGGATGAAATCGCGGAAAACCTGATGACCCAATGGATGAACTCGCCGGGACATAAGGCGAATATCCTAAGCACAAAGTACTCGCATATCGGGGTTGGAGTTGCGGCGGTGGATAAAGACGGATTTACCTATTATTACGCGACCCAAAACTTCGGGGACTTGATGGGCGAACTTCTCACTATCTCGCCCTCTCAGCCGAAATATAACGATACCGCCGAATTCACATTCGACTTCCTCGGAAATTTCGAGAAAAAGCGATTGACTGTTTTTGTGAGTTTCCCGGACAAGAATGCCAAATATCAGATGCCCGACGGTTCTTACTATACCGGTACGGGTAAGATGACCCTGAAATGGAAAGGCGACAAGTTTTCTTTTACCCTGAAACTCGATAAAGGAAAGGGCGTCTATAAAATCATGATGGGCAAGGACGGCAGTTTCTATCCCGAAGGTTATGAGATCAAGGTAAAATAAACCGATTAGTATCCTTCATGTGAAGATAATCCGCGGGCTCTGAGAAGATCGTCCACCAGTTTTTCGATGAGCTCGCGGTTTTCGTTAGATAGCTCCTCGAACCGTACGCCGATCGTATTCCCGCTGACATTGCGGACAATTCCCCAGAAGTCGATCAGACGGTCGCCCGCCCTGAACTGTACCCGCATGATGTCGCCTACGACAAAGATTTGTTTCACGTCAAGGCCTATACCGCCGCTCGAAATGTCGACTATCATTCCCTCGGCGGTACTGCCCTTCCATGAATAGATCGCCGGAATACTCACAGTGATACGTGTCAGTCTCAGCGGATTTTCGTTTGTTTTTTCCGGCATATTATTCTCCCATTATCAGTTTAAATTCGACACGTCTGTTCTCAGCCATCCCGTCATCGGCATCATTCCCGGACACGGGATCGGCCTCTCCGCCGGATTCAAGAACGAATAAAGATTTAGGCAGTTTCTTGACCTTCGTGAGGTAATCGTATACGGCCTTCGCGCGCGCCATCCCGAGTTTGAGATTCAGTTTTTCCGACCCGTCGGCATCGGTATAGCCGGAGATTTGAATTTTTATCCCCTTACCAACAGGTATCTGCTGGAACACTTCTGCCGCCTGATCCAGTTCGGCCTTAATCGCGGGTGTGAGCTTTGATGAGTTGTATCCGAATTGCGAGACGGTCACCCAATCCCCGTTCATTAAAGTCATATAGTACGCAGTATCCTTTTCAGGTTCCTTTGCGGGAGCCTCAGCCGCCGCTAATGTCACACCTTGATTGACAACTTTATCAACCGTGATCGTATCCAGTTTCCCGTTGATCGCGATCCCGATATCAAGCGTCTGAGCGTCCTGAGCAGGTGAAACCTGATCGATCATGTACTCGAACACAGCGGATTTATCGATACCGAGCTTTTTGACATCCATCGAAGCCTTGGTCTTGCTCTTCGACGACAGTTTAAGCCCGTCGGGAAGCATCAGCTTGACATTAATCAAATCGAGTTCGCGTCCGCTCTTATTCTGGACCTCGAGCTTCATGGGAAATGGATACTTCTTGATCGTACTGTCACAGGTCACTTTCGTGATCAGGTCGTCGGCGGAAAAAACGTTCGCGCCGAAAAGGCCGTACATCGTCGAGAAAACCGCCTTTTCTTTCGGTTCGATAGTTTTATTTTCAAAAAACACGGCGACCGCGTTATCGAACTTCCCTTTCGGGAAGGCGCTGTTGTTCGCTTCTATATCCCAGAGGTTGTCGAACAGCCTCGGCCATACCGTGAAAATAACCTTATCGGGCGAGACTGCTATCAACGGGTGTTTCAATGTCCCCTGAACGCGGACATTGGCTTTATTGGCGTCGTCTAAAGTATACCAGAGATCGGGAATGCTTTCGCCGGTGAACTGGGTTTCCTTATCGACCAGCTTCCCTTCTATACTGCACGGCACCCCGTCTTTATCGCCGAGGTACATATCGAGGATGATTTCCACCCCGACCTTTTTAGCTTGGCCGGAGTTGTTTTCAATCGAATACGACACGAGCATCGTATCGGGAAGCAGTGTCGTGGGGCCGTCGACAATCTCGAGAATCTGGCGTATCACAAGCCCGCGGATCATCCAGTCCGTAATGATCTTCCCGTTATCGTTCGTAGCGCGGAAATAGTAGGTTCCGTCGGTACTGCCGTAGATTGTGATAAAACCGTCGATATTAATGACCGTGATCGATGTGGGCGGAGTTTTATCCGGAAGAATTTTTTTATTATTGTCGTTGACCGTTTTCGGATCGCCCTCTTTCGTGCTCATAAAGAAACGCGAGGTCTTATCGTGAACTCCGATAAACACGTAGTCGTTTTCGATACTGACAGTTTCGGCGAAAAGAGCGTTCGCCGAAAATAAGCAAATCACTGAAATGATGAGTAGTTTTCCCATTTTTCAAGCCTCCCTGATTCATTTACCTTCGTGATCGAAAACCCCCAGTCCTTCTTCGAGATTTCTCGCAAAACTCACATTCATCATCTTGTCCAGCTTGTTAAATCTCAGCACATAACGGATGTATTCCCTATCGCTGACGATAATCAGTTTTCTTTTCTGACTATTGCCTAATAATATGTTCTGAATGAACGATATCCCGAAAGAATCGATATAAAAAACCTGCGAAAACTCTAAGATATACTCGTTCTCCTTAACATCCTTTTCCTTATCCAATATCCCCCGGAGAACATCTTTTTCCATAATCGAGAGCTGTCCCTCGAGAGTGATGATACGGACCTGATTGACTTGTTCTACATGGTACTTGAGCATATCGACTCCGTTAGAATAATTCCAGATCCATTTTCTCATCTTCACCGCTATCGAGCTTGGGGACATTTTTTACTTCATATACCTTCCGCTCTATCTCGGAAAGACGCTTTTCCAGTTTGGCTGAAAGCTTGATCCCTTCTTCGTACAGCTTCAGCGATTCGTCTATATCCTGTCCCTGCTCGAGTAAAGCAACAATTTGTTCCAGCCGTTTCAACAGGTCTTCAAAACGTCCTTCGGTTTTCGACGCCATGATTGCTCGCCCTATTTTTAGAAATAGTATAATACTATTTAAAAAAAAAATAAAGAAAAACGTGAACGTATGCAAAGTTCTTCTTTAGTAATATATTTTTTACAGGTATAAAAAATATGCAGACAGAATTGTTAACTTTAAATTATTGAAATTCGAATTCTTGCATTTATTATCGTCTTCCTGTATAATACTGTGCTTTTTTGGAAAGGTGTCTGAGTGGTCGAAAGAGCACGCTTGGAAGGCGTGTGTACCCGGAAGGGTACCGCGGGTTCAAATCCCGCCCTTTCCGAATAGAGGGACGGTAGAAAAACCGTCCCTTTTGCATTTTTACCTATATATTACTATGATGTTGCGTTTATATTTTAATATACTGTTTCTTCTCTCAATTCTCTCGTGCTCGCCCACGGAACTCGTACACATTTTTCCACCCCAGAAAGTCGATTCTGACAACCTCGGGACAGTCTCCGGTCAAGTCACCGATATCTCAAACAATGCCCCTCTCGACGGCTCGATTGTCACCCTTTCCTCCGGGAATTATACATTCTCCTCCGTTAGCGGCCTCTTCACGATTACGAAAGTCCCGCCGGGAGTCTGGAATTTAACCGTCTCGCTCCCGAACTATACTTCATTCATCACCGATATCATCGTCCTCGCAAGACAGACAAACCTCATTTCCCCGGCACTCTGTCTGACCGATACGACCATACAAATCTGTACCTATAATTTGAAAGACTTGCTGGCAATAGAGACATACGGGTATTTAGCTCAATGGGTTAGCAATTTCCTGCCGGATATTCTCGTGTTTCAGGAGATCCAGCCTTCAGACATCCTGCTGCTCAATCAGGCTCTCTCCAATGCCGGACAGTTTTATGCTTCGACGAAAATATCGTCGCTCTCTGGCTATCCCGACGATTATCTCGCGGTCTGGAGCAAATGGCCTGTTTCGCAAATCTCAAATATCTACTACCCGTCCTACACGGACCCGGTGACGACGAATATCATGTCCCTCAACGGTCTGCGTCCCGTGCTCAAATTTACAATCGTTTTACCGGGTAATCACCCGGTCTGGTTTTATGTCGCCCATTTGAAGGCCGAAGACTCTTTTCCTTCATCAATCCAGAAACGATGCGCCCAGGCAAAGATCATCAGCGATACAATAAATGCATGCCATGATGTCTTTGTCGATCAGGTTATCGTTCTCGGCGATATGAACACCGCACTCTCAGCCGATTTCGAACCCGGCAAGACATTGGATATTTTATGCCTTCGTGACGACAATCCGTCGAATACTTCAAACGATTTTATCCCGATGAACTACACTTATCTCCCGCCTGATACATGGACGATTGAGGGGTATGCAAGTATATTGGATCACATTATCCTGTCGCCGTCGTTACTCCCGAACTATATTTCCAATTCGGTGAAGGTTCAAATACCTATTCCCAACCCGTCGGATCATTATCCCGTTTCTCTGACTATCGGGTATTAATAGTCGATTTTACTTGATATTTTCCCCGCGCAGTGTCAAGATAAATAAAGAGGTCATTATAACAACTATGAAATTAGAACCTGTTGAAATTCCAAAAGCAATTGTAATACCCGAAAGCCTGAAATCACCGGATGCGCTAAAGTCTCCCGAGAGGCTGGAAAACCCGGCAAAGATCGAAATGCCGGCGAGGATTGATATACCTCCTGTCCTGACAACTCCGGAGAGACTGGTTTCTCCCGACGCACTCACTTCACCCCAAAACATGGTAACACCGGAGACCCTCGTCACCCCGAAGGACATGGTGTCGCCTCAGCGTCTCGAGACGCCGGAAGCTTTACCCGTACCGAAAAGGCTGATAGATTAATTCTAAGCAGCGCATTTTCCTTTTTCGATTGTTATGATTATATTTGTGTCAGACGGAGTTGTTGAAAATGCATTTCATCGGCGCGATTTTTTCTTTTATTATTTTCGGTATAATCTTCCGGATTGTCGGCGGAATATTCGGTCTGTTCTTCAAGGGGAAACCGAAGCATAGCCAGCAGTTCGAAGATTTCAAATGGAAATGGCAGAACAAGGATTCTTCCGGCTGGAAGAACGATTTTCAGCGGAAATGGAATAATTTGTGGAATAACAGCCCCGCTTCCCCGGAAAAGCCCAAGCAGCAGGAACCGGAGGTCAGACCGGTCGTAGCCGAGGTGATCCGTGAGGAAGACCCGGTTTTCGTCGACACCTCGTATCATCCTCATTCCTACGATCTCTCCCAGCAGGCTAAAAAGCCGGTTGATGATTCAATCCCCCTCAAAGAGATGACGATTGAAAAGGATACGGAAGACCCGCACCGCCGGAGCAAAAGTCTTCCCGACGGCGATTTGAAGCATGTGATCGCGCGATGCGAGGACAAGTTGACTGAGATACGCAATATGCGGCGGTCATTGAAAAAGCAGGATATAATCGAAAAGGTGTCCTCGATCACGGATAATATCGGGAACATCATGGATACGTTCATCGCGAGGCCGTCGAGCCTGAAGACGGCGAAACGATTCACGGATTATTATCTCGACGCGACGATAAAAATCCTGAAGAAGTATATCGAGCTTTCTTCGTTCAACATACAGTCTCCCGCTATCGATAAAGGCATCGTACAGGCTGAAAAAGCGATGGATACCATTAACAGCGCGTTCGTCAACATCCTCATCCGGCTTCGGGAGGATGACGTAATGGACCTGAACACCGAAATCCAGGTGCTCGAGAACGAGATGAAGATGGACGGGTTCAAGGAATAGCCGGGTCAAATCTGGTTTTTTTTCGCGGTTTATGTTATAATAACCGCTGAGTTTTCATAGTCTATGGAGTCGGTATGTCAAAAAGCAATTCCGCTGAAAGGTCTGTTCTTGTCGATTACGCGATTTTTCTCGCGCAGAAATTTCAGCGATTTATCGGGTCGCAAGACCTGAAAACTAGGAATAGAAAGAACAAAATTTCCATAAAACGCGTCTTTTCCGTCCCTTCGCACCCGTTCGGGGAATACCGCAGGGTCATCCGGACCTTCCGCCCGTTTTCCGCCGAACTCGGCTTCGAAGAGAAAAAGATGGTTTTGCTTCTTTTGGGGATCAGCCTGATCGAAAAGAACGGGGTATTGCTATGGCAGGTGGGAAACTTCTTCCACCGTTCGCCGCTCCGCTGTTTGCAATTTATCCAGGCCGTACTCAATCCCGCGCATAATCTCCTTGCAAAAAAAATCGTTTTTTCCGACGAGGGCGAGTTTCCCCAGCAGGGCATCCCGCTCAATCACCTCGCGAATTTGTACAATATCAAGCGTATTTTTCTATCGCCCTTCGCGTTCACGAAAATCTTTCACGAGATCGGCGGGGGGGACAACTACGGTTTTCCGACCCTG
>Ga0154538_152_pt5 | contig 19798 bp, 18 predicted proteins | sample RifGroF1_FD_105681 | JGI IMG/M metagenome (GOLD analysis project Ga0154538, IMG submission 105681) | Spirochaetes bacterium GWF1_51_8 | reverse complement strand
TATCGCTCGACATCGAGCAGAACACATACTGCGGTATATTAAACTGGAAGTTATAGAAAAGAACCACCGCGCCGTAAACCATTTTCCTGCTTGAGATAAATTTAGCCTTGAGCACGAACACGTCGCGCTCCGCGGCCTCGAGAATCCGGATCGAGCCTTCCACGTCGTTCTTGGTGAAATTGAGGAGAGTCGTCGCAAACTCCTCGTTGACACCGTAGTTATTGATTAGAATTTGAGATTCGACTGCCATTCTTTCTCCCTAACCCTTACTCGAAACCCCACCGGAAACTTGAATCAATCCCTGTTCATCACCGTCTTGATCGCCTTCGCGATGATCGCCGGGTCGGCGGTGATTTTCGTCTTCCCGACATTGAAGACCGACGATTTCTGATCGCCGCCTCTATAGTCCGCTTGGTCGTTCTGTATCTGCGACGGGGGCGCTTTTGCCCGTTCCTGTAATTTGCCGAATTCCTCCGAGGCGTAATCTCCGCCGGATGAACCGGAAGAATCGTCCGTATCGTCCGCGACAGTCTGACCGCCCGCGCTTTCTTCCTTCTGATACACTCTCGGGAGTTCGTTCTCAAAATTCGATTCTTTAAAATTTGTCTTGGAAACCGGAGTGCTGTCCATATCGTCGGGATGCCCCGCTGAAGAGTAGCTCTCGCCGCGCGATTCCACACCGTCCGCGTAGAGGTCGTCCACAGTCATATCGCCGCCGTCGGTGATATCCACACGGGGCTGGGATTCGCCCTCTTCCGCGCTCTCGCCCGAGCCGCCGCCGTCGCCGGAATTCCAGTTCGGGAAAAGCACCTTCAGGTTCTCGTCGCCGATAAACTTCGGGAGCAGAAAAAGTATGCCCATCGCGACCCCGCCCATTAGGATTCCTCCGATCAGCATCCGGATTATTATTGAGCCGAACTCGACTCCCGCGGCAATTCCGAAAATAAGCGTTATCATGATTCCGAGCCCGCCCATAATCAGGGTAAACCGGTTTAATAAAAGATCCTTGATCATCGTTCCTCTCCCGCATCATATTATAGGGAAATACTTTAAAAAGTCAATCCCGGCGCACGAAAAACATGCATTTTCATAGAAATTATTTCAAAAATAACCTAAAATAACGGGAATCACACAGAGGATGCCGGATGAACCTGAAAAAACCGTTAATCACGATAGTTCTTATCATTCTCGCGGCGGCGGGCACTTTATTCTATCTCTTCCTGCGGACATCGCCGGATATCCAAGCCGACCCCTTGATCCGGGCAAACCTTCTCGCGCAATACCTTGTGATAGCGGCGGTACTCTCGCTTTCCGGGATGACGCTTCAGACTCTTCTGCTCAATCCGCTCGCCGAACCCTACATCCTCGGGGTGTCGGGCGGCGCGGGTTTCGGCTCGGTGATCGCGGTCTTCTTCTCGGTCACGCCGATCCTTGTGTTCAGGAGCCTTTTCGGCATAGCCGGCGGACTCGCGGCGGGACTTTTGATCCTCATGCTCAGCCGCCGCAAGCAGGGGTTTTCTATCGGCGTCGCGATCCTCGTGGGCGTGGGCTTCAACTCGTTCGCATCGGCGGGAATCGTGCTCTCCCAGACCCTCATGCGCCCCAACGACTTCCGTTCGTCGGTGTCGTGGCTCCTCGGCAATATCGACTTTATCACCATCCCCGAGCTCGCCGTCCTCGGCGCCGCGGCATTGCTTCCGCTGGTCTTCCTTCTCGTGAACGGCAAAGAGATGGATATCTATCTTTCGGGCGAAGAAATGGCGTCGGCGGTGGGGGTGGATACCACGCGGCTGAAAACGTTCGGCTTCATCGCGGTCAGTATTTCTTCGGCGGTCTGCGTGTCGATTGCCGGGATGATCGGGTTTATCGGGCTGATCGTCCCGCATATCGTCCGGATGCTCTACCGTCCGACCCACAGGTCGTCGCTCGTCCCGCTTGTCCTCACCGGCTATATCATCCTGCTCTTCGCGGGTATCCTCTCGCGCGGGCTTGTTCCCGGGACTATCCTTCCGATAGGCGCGATGACCTCGTTACTCGGCACTCCCTTCTTCATCTACCTTCTCGTCACGCGCTTCCGGGGCGTATGAGTATTCCGTGAACACGGACTTCATCGTTTTAAGGAGACTCGGCGCGAACGGCAGCACCTCTTTAGTCAGCTCGTCCCCGCCTATCCAACGGAACTTCTCCCTGTCGATCGGGCCTGTCTTGTTCCTGTAACGGTACACGACGGCGGTGCGGAATATCTTGTGATGCGTCACTGTCAGGCGCAGGTCGACCGCCCCCTGGAACGAGAGCTTATCCTCGGGCAGAGGCAGTATGTCGGGAAGGTCCCACAGCCCCGCGCGCCATTCGCGTTCGCCCCGTTTCCGCACAAGGAACTTCATCCCGCTATTGAACACACAGTAGACCTCTTCGTCTACCGTGACCCAGTCTTTCTTGGGTTTCGACGGGGGGTATAACGCGGTCTGCCCGGCGTAACGTGCGCCGCAGACGAGGAAAAGCGGGCATTCGGCGCATGCGGGCTCCTTCGGCGAGCACACCGTCGCCCCCAGTTCCATCAGGGCTTGGTTGAGTACGGACGGCGCGATACCGTGCGAATACGCGATATTGACCCACGCCGATGCGTGAAGCCAGAGATTTTTCTTGAAATCCTTGCCCTCGCCCGCACGTTCCACGCGCGACAGAACCCGTTCGATATTGGCGTCGAGGATCGGTTCGGGGATATCGAACGCGATGGACAGGATGGCCCCGGCGGTGTACGGCCCGATCCCGGGGAGATCGAGCAATTCCTCGCGTGTACGCGGAAAGTCGCCCATCCGCGAGATCCGTTTCGCGGTCTCGTGCAGGCTCTTCGCGCGGGCATAGTACCCGAGCCCCGCCCAGTACTTGAGGACTTCGTCATACGGCGCCCTCGCGAGCGCTTCTATCGACGGGAACCGTTTGATAAACCTGGTAAAGTAATCGATGACCGAGGCGACCTGAGTCTGCTGGAGCATGAACTCCGATACCAATACGTGATAAGGCGTGGGGTCGTCCCGCCACGGCATTTTCCGGCGGTTCTGTTCGAACCATTTCGCGAGCGCCGTGACCGCGCGGAGCTGTTCGTCCATAGGCGTGTCCGTAGATTTCGTTATTCCGATATTGCGGACATTAGTATAAACCGGGCTCGCGGTTTAGGCAAGCTCTTTCACGGACGCGGCGGAGCTCGTACCTTTGAGCATGGCGATCAACGTAAACACGGCTGAAATCCCAATCCCGGTATAGACCAGCCAGTTCGCCTGCGGAAGAGTCTTCGTCATCTCGAGCGCCTTAGCAGCCGCCCCGCAGAGACCGCCCAACGCTATCCCGGCCGTCATCCAGTACGGGTGAGGCTTGCGTTTTCCGAAAAACAGTATCGATCCCGCGAGCGGAACGACCACTCCGGGAGTGTAAATCGAATACGCGAAAACGAGCAGTCCGATGATGTCCTGACGGAACACGGTAATCAGCGAGGCGACTACCCCGATAATACCGATCCAGACCCGTATCCACCCGACACGCTCCTTACCGAGAATGTCGCGTTCGAGGATAGTCCCCGCCGAAAGAAGGCAGGTATCCGCCGAGGAAAGCACCGCAGAGAGGAAGCCGAAGATAAGCAGTATCCTCGCGAACTCGGGCAGCCGCCCGAGGATCGTACCGAGTATATCGGTGCCGGGAACGGACGGAATATTTGCCCGTCCCCAGACGCCGATCATCGCGATAAGCACCCCCGCGAGTAATAACAGGATTGACGCCGTCCAGACCGACCTTTGCGCGGTCTTAGCGTCCTTCGCGGTAAATATCCGCGAAAACATATCCGGGCCGACAAAATATGTCCCGCCCACTATCAAGAGATACCCGATCATGTCTCCCGGGCCGAATTTATCGTTGAAAAGAGCTATCTCATAGTTCGTACTCTGAGGCGCCTGCGAGAAGAAAAACAGGATCACGAACGCCGTGACGATCGCCGCGAGGATGATTCCGCCCTGCAGAAAGTCGGTTTTCAGCACCGACGACTGCCCGCCGAGTATCGAATAAAGGATGATCGAACCCGAAACCGCGAATAGGACCCATCCCGGGTCTGGCATCCCAAGTAACACCGTAATCAGCTTGCCGGCGGTCACAAATTGCGCCGCCACAATCCCCGTCCATGCAAGGACGATAATCACCGCGGTCAGCTTCTTCGCCGCGCCGCCGATTGTTTTTCCCGCGAGGTCGGGAAGGGTTACGGCTCCGATGTTGCGTACTTTCTTTGTGAGGAAAAGTGCCTGAAACGCCAGTCCGATCACCCCGACACCGAGCCACCAGAACGCGGGGAAGCCGAGCGTGCCGCCCTTCTCGATCAAACCTACCGTGGCCGACGCCCCGAGGATAGTCGCGAGAAGCGACATCACCACTAACGGCGACTTCTGCCGCCGTCCCGCGAGCGCGAACTCCTGAAATCCCTTAGCCCGGAAAAAGTCGATCACCCCGATCACCAGCAGAATGACTATGTAAATCGCAAGATAAATCATACGCACCTCTCTTATGTCAACCATATTCTACATCAGGTTTACATTTATTTCAAGAAAAAGAAGAGTTTTCACATGGCGGAAGCGAATAGGGAAAAAGCACGGTTGACTTTTTCGCCCGGATAAGTTAAAATATTTGTTCCCGAAAATGAGGAGCTTATGAAGCCTAACGATATTCCCAAGGTCTCGGTCGTCACCCCGGTCTACAACCGGGCGTTCATGCTCGATATGGTGCTCGACAGTCTTGTCAAACAGGCCTATCCCAATATCGAACTGATCTGCGTGGACGACGGCTCGACCGACAACTCCGCCGAAATTATTAAGCGTTACCCGCAAGTGAAATATATCTATCAGAAGAACGCCGGCCCTGCCGCAGCCCGGAACACCGGGATCGACGCCGCCACCGGAGAGATCGTCCACTTTATCGACAGCGATGTGATCGCTCCGCCGGAACTGATCGGCCTGCATGCCGCCGAGCACCTCAAGCGCGATAGGCTGATCGTGCAGGGACAGCTTGTCCGTATCCTCGACCTCGAGGACGCCTACAAGATGCCCTACAGCACATGGCATTACTCGCGAGCCTTCTTCGATACCGCCAATGTTTCCATCAGGAAAGAGTACCTGCTGGAACAGGGATGCTTCGACGCCGTGAACTTCCGCAAGGGGTGGGAAGACCTCGACCTCGGGCTTCGGCTGATGAAGTCGGGTATTCATGTCAAACGCCTCACGAAGACGGGCTATATCTGGCATTACGAGGGACGGATACGGATCGACCATATCCAGGACTTCTTCGCCGACCGCTTCGTCGAGGGCAAGGCCGCGGTGAACTTTTACCGCAAGCACCCGACGTTCGAGGTGAAGATGATGACGATGATCGGCGGGTTCTTCTACTGGCTCGACAGGGTGCTGTTCAAGGAAGAGTACCTGACCTCTCAGAAGTTTATCGACGATGTAAAAAAACTATGGGATAAAAACGAAAAGAATAAATGTATCGCGAAAATCCGTCTCAACGGCTACCATTTTTATTTCAACGGGATCAAGGCCAAGATCAAGGAAGAAGGGTACCTTTTAAAAAAGTAAGGCGGTTTTATGCCGAATCAAAATCCGACACGGGAGAAAGATATCTTCCGTTTTCTCGCGAAACTTTCATACATCCTCGGCGTAGTCTCGGTCGCCGTTTACCTCTATATCGGGTCGAAATCGTTCGTCCCGCCCGCTCAGATTCCACCGGTCAGCTTCGGCTATCAGGCCGATTCCTCGGGCACGGGGTACTCGACCCCGTTCTCGTCCACCCCGGAGTTCGAACTCGCTCCGGGACAATACCGGATCAAGGTGAATTACACCGCCGATACCCCGTTTGCGACCTTCTTCAAACTCACCTATACCGGCGCGCCGGAATTGACGGGTAACGGTTTCATCTCTCTGGCCGCTGTCACGAACAAGCTGATGCTTCACAAGGTTCCGCTCAACCCTGGGACGAATGCCGAGTACCTGTTCGATTTCACTGTCTATGACGAATGGAAAACCGCCGATTGGCAAATCGCGATTGACAACCTGCCGCTGGAGACATCTCACAAGACAAAGGTAACGGTCGAGATGCTCCCCGCGCAGTCTCCCACACGGCTGATATTGCCGTTCTGGATGCTCGCGATACCGCTGCTTCTGCCGCTTATCCTGATGCTGATCTCGGCGTTCGGGAAAACCGGCCGGCGCGCGAAACTGGAAGCGTTGATCGAAAACTTCCTCGCGATGGGGTTCGGGTTCGCGCTCCTGCCGTCGTTCGCGGAACTTTTCCTCGCGCTCGCCGTGGTCGTCTTTATCCTCTTCCTTATCCTTGAAAAAGGCGTCGTATCGTTCGAATGGCGCAGACGCGATTGGGCGCTCGCGGTGTTCGTCCTCATCGCGATTACGTCCGGCTTCTTCGCGTTCGACGCGGGTACGGCTATCGGAGCGGCGTTCGTCTTCGTCCTTTTCTATTTTATCTATCAGTTCCTGAAATCGCTCCCCGCCGGAAGTATCTGCTACGCGAATATCCTTCCGATGAGCGCATGGGCGATCGTTCTCTGGGGCGGGTTCGCCGTGTTCCACCATGCCGTACTGAAAACCCCGTTCTCGATCACATCGGGTACAGTCGATATGGGGTGGTTCTCGCATCTCGACGGGAGCGGAAACCTGACTTCCATCTTCCAGTACGGTTCGATGGGCGCGTACCTCACCGTCCTCGTCTCGATGTTCTTCAGCCATTACATGTTCTTCAACTATAAAAAGATCAAGGTGTGGGAATGGTTCCTTTACGGCGCGGCCCTCGGGCTGACTGTGCTGATCGTCCTCTTGATATCCGGGCGGGGCGCGATGATCCTGATGGGATCGTTCTGGCTCGGTATGGCCGTGCTGTCGCGTAGATGGATTTACTTGATCGCGTTCGCGGTAGTGGGCGCGGGAGTCCTGATGGCGCCTATCCCCAAGTTCCGCGAAAGCCTGCAAACCCTGACCAACCCCTCGCAGATACCGAATATGGGCGGGCGTCTGAACCAGTATAAGGCGGCATGGCAGGCGTTGACCGAAGTGAACCCCGTTTTCGGGATCGGCCTCGGCAATTTCCACTATCACTACAAGAAAATCAGCCCGGTCGAATATGAACTCGATCCGGTGCAGTTCGTGCATAACGGCTACCTGTCGATCCTGACAGAGACTGGATTCGCCGGACTCGCCGCATACCTGTTTTTCATGATCGCGTTTTTTATCTACTCTGTCCGGCGAAGTATCCGCAATATCCGAAGCTCGATCCTCGGCGCGTCGCTCCTCCTGGGCTTCTTCCTGATCTCGCTCTTCGACGCGATATTCTATAACGTCTTCCTTGGGATGATCGTCTGGATGCTCCTCGGCCTCTCGCAGAACACCCATTACGACGACCTGCTCGCGATAGGCTATTCCGAAAAAACCGGCCGGGGTAAAAAATGAGAGACACGGTTCTTTTTACGAGCGACTGCTACAGCGAAGACCGCAACGCCACATTGATCGGGTTACAGCTCCGCAAGCTGTTCGAAGCAAATAAGCTGGATATGAAGATCGCGGGCGCGTCGCTTGTGAGCGAGAGTAACGAGTACCAGAAGGCGGGGTTCGAAGTGATCGCCTCGGCATACGTTCCGCCGTCGGGCGGATTCTCCTTCCAGACAGTGAAGGGGTTTTTCTCCGACCTGTTCTCCGGCGGATTCCTCATCCCGATCCGTTTCATCAAAAAGATACGCGCCCAGCGTGACAGGATCAAGCTCGCAATCGTGGTCGGCGACGTCTTCCTGCTCTGGCTCACCCGCAAGGCACTGAAGAAAACCGGTATCCCGATCCTTTTCTATATTCACTCGAAGAGCGACTATATCGAGCCGCACTATAAAATAGAAGAACGGTTCATCCGTAAGGCCGCGTCCGACGTTTTCGCACGCGACGAACTGACCGCCGGGAATATGCGCGGTCAGAACATCCCCTCCGTTTTCCTCGGAAGCGTCATCATGGACGAACTCAATCCCGCGCCTATAGACCTTAAGCTCGATCCGTCGCGGCCGACTATCGGCCTCATGCCCGGAACGCGAGGCGAGGCGCTCGAGAACTTTATGCTGATTCTTCAGGCCGCGGAACTCCTTTACTCCCGCCGGAAGGTGAACTTCACATCGGCGGTAGTGGGGCAGATCACCGACACCGACCTCGCGGCACGCGCCCTGCGCGAGGGCTGGACGCTCGAAAAGGGCGACCCGTTCTCGTTCCTCGTGAAGGGCGAATGCCGGGTGCAGATCGGGCGGGGCGTGTTTGTCAATGTCGTCCATGAGTCGCCTGTGCTGATCGGATTGACCGGCGCGGCGAACGAACAGGCCGCCGGGCTCGGGAAACCGGTCGTGGCGTTCACCGGAACCGGCCCGCAGACCACGAAGCGCCGTTTCGAGGAACAGCAGCGCCTGATGGGCGATTCGCTTGTGTTCACGGAAGACTTTCCAGAGGGCGCGGTCAAGGCCGTCCTTCATCTTTTAGATAACGAGGCGGAGCGGACGCTCCGGGGTAAAATAGGTATGGAAAGAATCGGCCCGCCCGGCGGCGCGGAGCGTATCGCGCGGTTCGTTTTCGATAAATACTTCGGTTTCGGTTCCGGAAAATAACTCCTGCCAGATTCTCTCTTTCCGGTGTAATCCTGTGAGGTATGGGTGAAGCTTTACGATTTAGAGATTAACGTCGACCTGCTCATCGAGCGCCAGTTGGCGCGTGAAATGAAAGTAGTCGTTTCCGCGGCCGATCCGGTACTGCGGAAGTTTATCCTTTCTACTGTCGAGAACGAGGACCTGTCGATCGACTTTTTCGACGACTTCTCCGCGATTCCGCCGGAGATCATGTCGTTTATCCGTTATTTCCGGGCATACCGTACCCAGCTGATCGCGAAACCCGATTCTTCCACGCTCCAGGCCGGATTTCCGGCCGACTACTACTTTATCCGCAACCTGATGAAATTCAATACGCGGTTCAATATCGACGGTAAGAAACTGCGGCTCCAGTTCGACGAGACCCCGTACAATCTGAGGCTGATCTTCGAAAGCGGAACGGGCACGCTGATCCTTCCGCCCGGGCTCAATCTTATCCTTCTGCCGTCCAACGCGGGCGACCTCGCGGTCTATAACGAAACGATCCGTCCGCTCGTATCGACAGTGGGGCAGGAGATACTGACCGCGCTCTTCTCGGAGGGTTCCGCGCCCGTGTCTCCCGAACTGCGGATCAAGCTCCTGACCACCAAGCGCGATCGTTCGAAACACATAGACCGCTTCATCCAGCTCCCGTCGGTCAGCGACGGCGGCGCGAAGAAAATCCGTTTTCGTTTCGAGGCGTCGAAGGACTCGTTCTCGGTCGCCGGTTACCTTGTCTGCGGCGATAAGGAATGCCCGTTGAATTTCCCCGAGATACGAAAGGCGCTCCTGTTGTCCGAAGAGATCATCCTCTCGTTCGACAAGGACGAAGTCGCGCTGATCGCGCCGGACACGGATTTCTACCGCCAGATCCGCACGGTGGTTAACGAGGTCTACTCGAACTTTTTCGAGTTCCTCAACGAGATCGAGACGAACAAGATCGTTACCCGCGATAACGAAAACCTTTTCCAGAAGTTCTTCCCGAAGATCGGGCACCTTGTCGAGATCAGCGAGTCAGACCGTCCGGTAAAAATAGTAAGCGGCGAAATTCTCAGCCGCAGGATCGAAATCCTCGATACGCCCGGGGCGGACGCTCCCGGCTCGATCGACTGGCTCGACGTCAATTTCGAATTCAAGATCGGCGATATCAACCTCATGCTCGACGAACTGCACGAAATCCTCAAGCACGGGTTTGTCCGTAAGGGCGATAAAATCATCAGCCTCGGCGAGAAGGAAATGCTGTTCGTGAAAGACCTTCTCAACGAGGTGGAGATACGCCGGGAGCACGGCAAATGGAAAATGCGCCGTTACAACCTCCCGCACCTGCTGAAGGAATCGGTGAAGGTGGATTTACCCAAGCCGCTCCGCGAACTCCCGAAGGAACTCGCCTCCGACCGTTCGATCAAGCATATCAAGCTCCCGGATAATATCAATCACACCTTGCGCAACTACCAGAAGCTCGGGGTCGACTGGCTCCATTTCCTCGGAAGGTACCATTTCGGGGGAATCCTCGCGGACGAAATGGGGCTCGGGAAAACCGTGCAGATGCTCACCCATCTCTACACCATTAAGGGAAGCGGCCCCGCGCTGATTGTCTGTCCGAGCTCGCTTGTCTACAACTGGGTCGCGGAAATCAAGAAGTTCTTCCCCGACAACCTTTCCTATATCGTGATCGACGGCAACAAGGCCAAGCGCACCGAGAAGATCAAGGAAATCGGCAAGTACGATATCGCGATCACGTCATACTATCTGATCCACCTCGATATCGAGGAGTATAAAGAGGCGAACTTCAACTACTGTATTCTCGACGAAGCCCAGCATATCAAGAACAAGTCCGCCAAGCGCACCCAGAGTATCAAGGACATCGTCTCGCGCCACCGTATCGCGATCACGGGTACCCCGATGGAAAACAGCGTCTCCGAACTCTGGTCGGTCTTCGACTTCGTGATGCCCTATTTCCTCGGCCATTACGCGTGGTTCAAGAAGACGTTCGAACTGCCGATCAACGGTTTCGACCGGAACGAACGGAGTATCGCGCTCAACAAGCTCAAGAAGATGATCCACCCGTTCATCCTCCGCCGCACGAAGAGCGCGGTGATCAAGGAACTTCCCGACAAGATCGAGCAGATCGTCACCATAGAGCTGACCGAACGGCAGAAGGCGCTTTACCTCGAAACCCTGTCAATGGTGCGGAATAACCTGTACTCCGTGATCGAGCAGAAAGGGATCGAAGGCTCGACTATCGAGTTCCTCGCGGCATTGACACGCCTCCGTCAAATCTGCCTCCACCCGGGCTTGGTCAATCCCGAACTCGCCGAACTCGAAAGCGAGGAAATCTCGGTGAAGACAAGCGCCCTGTTGGAACTGCTCGAGGAAGCGATGGACAGCGGGCATAGGGTGCTCGTGTTCAGCCAGTTCGTGCAGATGCTTAAAATCCTGCGCCGCGAGCTGAACAATAACAAGATCGACTACCTTTACCTCGACGGCGAAACGAAAGACCGTGTCGACCTCGTGGACAAGTTCAACCGTTCGGACGTCCCCGTGTTCCTGATCTCGCTCCGGGCGGGCGGAACGGGCCTGAACCTGATCGGCGCCGATTCGGTCATCCTCTTCGACCCGTGGTGGAACCCCGCGGTGGAGAATCAGGCTATCGACCGCGCCCACAGGATCGGGCAGGTTAACGTGGTCAACGTGTACCGGCTCATGACGCGCGGGACGATCGAGGATAAGATCGGGCGATTGCAGGACAGGAAGCGCGTGATGTTCGACAATGTGCTCGACCGCGACGGCGGGTTTATCAAGAAGATGACGATGGACGACATCAAGGAACTCTTCGAGCCGATAGAGGAAAAGTGAGAGAAATTCCGTTTCGCGCAGAGTACACGGAGAGCGAAGCAAGGATTGTTGCTGAAGAGATATGCTCATTCTCTCACAGCTATTCTTAAAACCTTGCATAATCCCGCCGAACAAAAAAACAAAACCCGTGAGAGAAGAAAAGTATCTCTCGTCAAACGTCTCTGCATTAACCTCCGTGTGCTCCGCGTGAAATTCCCGGTATTTCAATGCAGTAAACTCTTGGAAGTTCGCGCAGAGTACACGGAGAGCGAAGCAAGGATTGTTGCTGAAGAGATATGCTCATTCTCTCACAGCTATTCTTAAAACCTTGCATAATTCCGCCAAACAAAAACTCGCCTTTTCTCAGCAGCCATTGCTTGTCCCGCGCTCCTCGCGGGGCGCCTCTGCGGTGAACTCTTTTCCATCTTCCCTTTTTCTCCGCGTAATCCGCGCGAAATGTCCATTTTCGTGCTCTTTCCCTTTTTATCTCTTATCCTGTACCCGGTGAAATAATTCTCTTAATACAGTCACACTTTCCGCGTTCCCGATTGTTCAATCAGGGAAGCATTTTATGGAGGCGGTATGGCGAAGAAGGTCATTATTATCGGCGGGGGCGCTTACGGCCTCGCGGCGGGGACATATCTCGCAATGAACGGGTTCGATACCGAGATTCACGAGATGCACAGTATCCCCGGCGGCGTGTGTACGGCATGGACCCGCAAGGGCTACACTTTCGATTTCTGTATCCATTGGCTGATGGGCTCGTCGCCCGGGAAAAGCCTTTATCACACATGGACCGAGCTCGGGGCCGTGCAGGGGCGTAGGATGATCGAGCCGGATATCTACCTGAAATGGCAGAGCAAAGAAGGCGAAACTTTTACGATCTACACCGATCCGGAAAAGCTCCGCGCTGAGATGCGCCGTCTGGGGCCGGACGACACCCGTTTTATCGATAGTTTTATCAACGGTATCGTCTCCTTCTCTAAGTTCGATATCCCCGCGAGAAAAGAGGACCAAAGTTTCGGCATGATGTTCAAAATGATCGGGTTCATGCCGAAGCTGATGAAATGGGGCGGAATGGATGTTACGAAGTTCGCGGGTAAGTTCAAAAGCCCGCATCTCAAACAGTTCTTCACCGATATGTATGTCGGGGGCGGAATGGGCGGTTTCCCGGTAATGGGGATGATGATGATGCTCGGATTTATGGCGGCCCGTTCCAACGGCTATCCCGAGGGCGGCTCGCTCAAGTTTATCCAGGCGATCGAGTCGACATACAAGAAACACGGCGGCAAGATAGTCTATAACTCGAAGGTCGACAAGATTGTTGTCGAGAACGGGAATGCGGCCGGAATAGTCGCGGGCGGGAAGGAAGTCCGGGGCGACTACGTGATCTCGGCGGCCGACGGCTATGCGACGTTGAACAAACTGCTCGAGGGCAAATACTCGCATCCCAAGATAGATCAGGCGTACGCCGAATGGGAACCCTTCCCGTCGCTCCTTTTTATCTCGCTGGGCATCGCGCGAAAGTTCGATAATATGCCCTCGATGTTCCACTTCTATGCGAAAAATCCCCTGACTATCGAAGGCGGCAAACAGACGATCACTATGGTACCGCTCCGCCTCTTCAATAATGACACGACGATGGCGCCCGCGGGAAAAACCGCCGCGACATCCATGATCAGCACGTATCATGACGAATACTGGAGCGCGCTGAAGAAGAGCGACAAGGCGAAGTACGACGCCGAGAAGAAACGGATCGCCGACTGGATTATCGACGAATGCGAAGCTTACTTCGGCGATTTCAAGAACAAGGTCGAGGTGGTCGACGTCGCCACTCCCGATACGATCATCCGTTACACCGGGAACTGGCACGGGAGTTATGAGGGCTGGCTTCCCGATAAGAAGACGATGATGAAGACACTTCCCTCGCAGGTGAACGGGCTCGGGAATTTCTATATGCTCGGGCAATGGATATCCCCGGGCGGCGGGCTTCCCCCAGCGGCGATGGAAGGCCGGAAACTCGCGCGGAAAATCTGTAAAACGGAAGGCGTCAAGTTTCACACCGTTTAAGATATATCCGTTTGAGTGTACAACGCACTATCGTGGAAAAATAGAAACTCCCGGCCCGGTCTGGGCGTGTTGACGAAGTCATGAAATGCACGATTTTTTGTCACTGCGAGACGCAAAGCGGCGAAGCAGTCTATTTAATTTATATATCCAGTCATTAAATAGATTGCTTCGGTTATGGTTCGGCAAGCTCACCATGACGCCTCGCAATGACAAAATGAGTTTGTCAACAAGCCCGCCTCAGGCCGGGTTTTTTATATCGACTGCATTTTTCATTCAAATTATTGCCGAACATCCGAATCAATGCTATAATTGGCATATGCCATTAAGGAGCGACAATGCCGAGGCCGTTCAAATGCCGCAGGATGGAAGCCCAGCCGGTTTACCGTCACTTTTTCCCGCCGGACACGGACGAGCGAAATGTCGAGACAGTCGTGCTGACTCTTGACGAATGGGAAGCGGTCCGTCTCGCGGACTGGGCGGGTTATTATCAGGAAGACGCCGCCGCGCGGATGGAAGTGTCGCGCCAGACGTTCGGCAATATCATCACCTCGGCGCGGAGAAAAATCGCCGACTGCCTGATTAACGGCAAGCCGCTTAGCGTAGACGGCGGGGCGGTCGAAGTCGCGGGCAGGCATATCTGCCCAAAGCATGCCGGAACGGAACGCCCGTTCTGCGGCTGCGGCAAGCGGAAACGTTATATGGAAAAAATGAACCAGGAGGATATCCATGACAGTAGCAATTCCGGTGGAGAAGGATAACGGGATGCAGTCCCCGATGTACGGGCATTTCGGAAGCGCCCCTTACTATTTTCTTTTCGACACCGACACCGAGAAGTACCGGATTATCGACAACACGGGAAAAGAGCACGAGCACGGCAACTGCACACCCGCATCGGAACTCGCGGAGAGTAAAACCGACTTCGTGATCTGTTCCGGGATGGGGATGCGCGCGATACAGAAACTGAACGCGCTCGGTATCAAGGTGCTGTTCGGGCAGGGCATCACAGACAGCGCGGAAGCGCTCGGCAAGTTCAAGGCGGGCGAACTCCGCGAGATTTCCCTCGACGAAGCCTGCGGCCATCACCACGGCTGCCATTAAGAATGAAGGTCACCGTCCTTGTCGAAAACACGGTCTACCGGGAGGGATTGATCGCCGAACACGGGCTTTCTCTCCTGATCGAGGCGGGATCGCGGACTATCCTTTTCGACGCCGGGCAGACCGAGGCATTGTTCCATAACGCCCGCGTACTCGGCGCGGACTTGTCCACGGTCGACACCCTCGTCATCAGCCACGGGCATTACGACCACATCGGCGGAATGCGGCGTTTCCTTAATGAGAACCCATCCGCGAAAGCGGTGATCGCTGACGGAGCGTTCGCGAAACGCTTCTCGACGGCATCCGGCGTTTCACGCGAGGCCGGTATCCGCGATCAATCGATAGAAGCCGATTTCGGCGGCCGGTTTATCCGCCCCGGCAAAATGCTCGACCTCGGCGGCGGATTGTTCATTACCGGCGAAGTGTCTTCCACGGCGAAAGAACCTGTTCACAACAAGAACCTCTTTATCGAAACAGACGGCGAGGCCGTACCCGACGGCTTCCGTGACGAGATTTATCTTGTTTTCCGCGAGGCTGACGGTATCCATATTGTCAGCGGGTGCTCCCACAAGGGCATACTCAACATCCTCTCGCATATCGCCGGTTTGTTCCCCGGTACGCCGATCCTCTCGTTGACCGGCGGGATGCACTGGAGAGGAAGCCCGGCTTCCGAACTGGACGCTATCGCCCGGGAACTCGCGGATTATTCGATCCGGTCGCTCCGCCTGCTCCATTGCACCGGCGCCGCCGAGGCTGCGTATATCAAACAAAAAACCGGCATGAACATCCGATATTCTTCCAGCGGCGACACATTTTAACACCCGATTTCTTCAAAATTCCCACTTTTTTCTGGCTTCCTTCTATATTCGTGCTATAATATAAAGGGCGGAGGAGGCGGGGTATGAAAAAGTGGTATAAGGCTCTTTTCGAAAACTATGCCAATCAGTACGAGAACGAAGATTTCACTAAAGGCACCAAAGGCGAGGTCGATTTCATCGAGGCGGAGATAGGCTACCGTCACACAGTGAGGATACTCGATGTCGGGTGCGGGACAGGCCGTCACTCGATCGAGCTCGCGAAACGGGGCTACCGGGTGCTGGGGATCGACCTGTCGGAGAACATGCTCGCGCGCGCGAGGGAGAACGCCAAGCTCGCGGATGTCGATGTCGAGTTCCTGCAGGGCGACGCGCGGAGGCTCAACTTCCGGGGCGAGTTCGATCTCGCGATCATGCTCTGCGAGGGCGCGTTCCCGTTAATGGAAACCGACGAAATGAATTTCAAGATATTGAAGGGTATCGCGCGGGCATTGACAAAACCCGGCAAGCTCATCATGACCACGTTGAACGGGCTATTCCCGCTCTTTCACTCTGTCAAGGACTTTATCAACAGCAATTCCGAGATCGCGTCCTCGTTCGACAACACCTTCGACCTGATGACATTCCGCGATCTTTCGACATACGAGTTCACCGACGACAGCGGAAAACTAAAAAAGTTCGAGTGCAACGAACGCTATTATATCCCGTCGGAGATGACATGGCTTCTGCATTCGCTCCGGTTCAAAAAGGTCGATATCTTTGCATGCCCGCTCGGCGAGTTCAGCCGTCACAACAAACTAACGACCGAAGACTACGAGATGCTCGTGGTGGCGGAGAAGTAATTTTATAACATAAAAAATGACAGTAATGGGTGTAAGTAATAAATTTATGAGGGTGTATTTATTTAACGGATTGCTACCGGCATGAAAACGCTCCTTATTCATCTATATCAATATCCGTATCATAATCTATATTATATTGCGAATATTTTCTTGTTTTTTCTTCTTCTTTCTCTTCGCAGTCTAAAGTGAGGTTATGTTTATTATATATCTTTACATGAGGATCATACCTTTCATAAAAATAAAATGGAATATCTTTAAATGTTTTGTATCCTAATTCGTTCAGTCTATTTTTTATTACAGGATTTTCCTGAAACCAATTCCATACATCTGCAACATCAAGAAAGTAATTAGAATTGTTTGTTCTTTTTTTCCATTTATTAGGATTATTAAGAATTGATTCCTCAAGAGTATTTTCATTTAATGATATAGGATAATCAATTTTTAAAAAATATAAAATATTTTCGACTTGTTTTTTTAAAACCGTATCTCTCATAAAGTCCTCCAATAAAAATTATTCATATTTCTCTTGAAAAATTCGCTAAACAATTGCTAATTATTGCATTCGGAAATAATGTCTGCACCTTAATCACTCTATTCCTAAAATGTCATTTAGACTATTAAAATATTTATAATCTCCAAAACCAATATTTGCATTTATATAGATACACCATTGGCTCTGAAAATTATCCACAAAAAAATATCTAAAACCAAGCGAAAAATATATAGGAGTATTGAAATATTCTAAAGTCCCCTTAATGCGATATGCAAAGTGAAAATCGAAATATGGGTTATCAAATAAACCTACTTCAAATTCAAGGAAATAATTGTTAAAATTATATCTTCCCGGATTTATATACAGAGGAAGTGCTAATTTTATTACTCCTATTCCTTGATTGAAACTAACACCGCTACCTAAATTATTATAATTAATTTGAATACATGATATACCTAAACCTATTTTTTTGAATAAGACGAATTGAAAATCTAATACTTCTCCTATATATCCAAACCCTATCGTGTTAAGAGACAATCCAACATTTATATAACTATACCAAAAAAGAATAGTTTCATAAGGATAAATAACATTTAATGAGCTTATTACAGAATTATTCTTAACATTATTATTATCGTTTTGATTATCTTTTTTATTATCACTAATAGGATATGAAGTTGATGAAGCGGATAAGATTTCTCTTGTGTAAATATTGACTAATCTTGCATTGATAGATATCTCTCCTTTTATTTTTGAAACTGTACCTAATAAAATATAGTCTGCACCTGTCATTTTCCCAATTTTATCAAGATATTCACTGTTAATCACACCAGCCATCGCAAGTTTTTGTTCTTTTACTAAGGTATTAAGCTGGGCATTCTCTACGACTTTATAACCTTTATTTCTTAGATAATTGATCAATTTATCTGAGAAATCAATAGCAATAATCGAAGTATCCTTATCATTATATGAAACAAAATGTGCAACAGCAATTACACCTGAAGAGGGAGAAATACTTTTACATAATGTATTAATTATTTGATACGCCGCATCATCATTATTTTTTATTACAGAAGAATTGGAACAGGCAAGATTAAAGAATAAAAATATAATTATTAGAAATTTATAAAACACATTCCTTTTTCTTCGATATGTATCTAATGAACTGATCGCTACCGGCATAAACTATCCTCTCAATCTTCCCAAATATCGATTTCTTTTAAAAGTTTCTCATACTTATTCTGCAATGAAGGCTTATCCTTTATATGGTTTTTAAACTCCATCAGAATACCTTTATTATTTTCATAACCTTGATGAAAGTATGAAAGCTCTGTATATTTTTCCATTTCACGAATAATATTCTTTGCTTTTGAATGGGTCCGGTTAATTTGATTTGTAAATATTATCAATCCTGTAAGGATAATACTCGTAACAATAAATAGTATAATAGATGGAAACAAGGAAGAATCCTGTAAGAATAGAAATTTAATTTCTTTCTGATAGGGTAAAAAGAGGAGCGGGAGTATGACACCAAAAAGAAGCATGGCCATTAAAAAGACGATAAACCCATTTAAAAATCTCTTCGTATTTAGAAATATTCTTTTGTTCTCCCATTCGTTTTTAACATTACGAATGATTTCTTTAACGTTAATTAGTTCAGAAGTCAGTAAATTCCTGGATTCCTTTTGACTTTCATCATAACTAAACCCTATATTTTTAAAATAGTTCTTTTTATCCTGATCTTTTTTATAACTCTCATAATCGTTCTTTAAAACTTCGTATGTAAGATATTTTACATAATGGTAATATGTATTAATAATATCAAAATGATTATCTTCATGCGTTCCATCTAACCATTTAGTAACAAGAAATTGAAAATACTGTAAATCTTTATTATACATAGCGGTATAATTGACTATTTTCAGCTTGTCTCTAAAAAACTTACACTTACTGATTAATACTTTAGCCCTGAGTATAAAGTCAAAGATATCTTTTTCAAAATTGAGATACTTGGAAATAATGAAGGCTCCAAATATCCCAACGATTGCTGCAAAAGATTGTGCTACAGCACTAAAAAACCAATTATAATCCATTTGTAGACCCTTTGGGGATTTCTTTTTTCCAATTCAATTATTACGCTATAATAGCGAATTGTCAATGAATAATTGGATTGTTTTCATGACGATACTATGATACTATATGAAAGAAATCATCAATCAGAAGATTATCACAAAGCTGAAGAAATTCCGCATATTAGCGAAACAAATAGTTCAGTTCGATAAAATGATCCTCTACGGATCGTATGCTTACGGAAATCCGGGGAAAGACAGCGATATCGATGTAGCGATCATTGTGAAAACGCTAGGGAAGGACTATCTTGAAAAAAGCGCTGCGCTCTTTCATCTGGTATGGGACATCGATACACGGATAGAACCCGTGCTCCTGAGTCCGGCGCACGATAAAAGCGGGTTTCTCGAAAGCATCGAAAAACGGGGTATTGTTATCCCCGTATAAAAAACCGCCCCTTTTCAGAGGCGGTTTCGTTCTATCTTACTTATTCGCTTTTACTTCCACCACTTTAATCCCCAATTCCTCGAGCTGGGGCTTAGTCACTTCCGACGGCGTATCGCTCATCAGGCACTGTCCCTTCTGCGTCTTCGGGAACGGGATGACCTCGCGGATACTGTCGAGCTTCTGGAAGAGCATAACGATCCGGTCGAACCCGAACGCCAGTCCCCCGTGGGGCGGCGCGCCGTACGAGAGGGCGTCCAGCAGGAAGCCGAACTTCACCTTCGCGGACTCGTCGTCTATGTTGATGAGGCGGAATACCTTCGACTGAATCTCGGGGTCGTGGATACGGATCGATCCGCCGCCGAGCTCGATTCCGTTCATCACGAGGTCGTACGCGTCGGACAGCACGGCGCCGGGGTCGGTATCCAGCAGCGGGATGTGATCGAGC